>OLOV01001840.1_pt1 | contig 15796 bp, 14 predicted proteins | sample 1672931 | NCBI WGS metagenome assembly OLOV01 (sample SAMEA3136738, study PRJEB25190) | human gut metagenome | biome: human gut; feature: human-associated habitat; material: faeces | place: Austria | collected 2013
CGGCTCGGAAAAGGCTAAAAACCCCGACGGGACGGTAAATTACACAAGACTGGAGCTTATTTGACAAAATAAAACCCGTATGATATAATTCACACGGGCAGATCGTATAAAACGGTAGGCGGTTTAAATCTCCCTCCTGAAAAGGAGGTGAGTTGCATGAGCGTTATAGAAGTGCTTACGTTACTTATACTCCTGACTGATATAGTCGGAGTGCTACTAAAATGCAACAATAAAAAGAGATAACCGCCCTTTGGCCGAAGGACGGTTATCATGATTGATAATTCTTACCGGAGGTAAACCGCTTACAGCGATCTGCCTTTCCTTATTGTGATTATATCATACCTGTAACATATTGTCAAGCGTCCGTGCAAGCGGGCGTATTTTTTATACCTGCGAGGTGAGATTATGATAAAAGTAACCGTAAAGCTTGATAAGGCTGCTATAGCAAATCTGGAAGCAGCGGCTCTATTTATCCTGACATTGGTTATACGGGACGTCGGATCGGTAAATGGTTTGCAGGCCTCCCGCCTGCCCTTTGCGGGCGGAAGTTGGAAGCAGTAAAGTTGGCCGGAGACGACCCACCTGCGAGCTGTGCAGGTTATAACATGGCCGCTGCCCGTCGCTGAAGGAATAACCCCCGTCCTTTGAACGGGGGTTATTCCTTTTGCGGCAAAATGTTCATAAATTCCCACCGTTTCCCCCTTGCGGAAAAGGGCGGTTTACGATATAATAACTGGGTCTGTAACCAACAAGGGCGTTTTGCGCCCAAAATTGAGAGGAATGAGTATCAAATGAGCGCATCAAGAGAAAAGAAGCTCCGCCAGGATCTGGCGGCACAGGGCATCACCGACCCCAAGCTGATCCGCGAGGCGGAGGAAAGGGCCAAGGCCCGCAAGGCCAACACGCTGTACGGCATTATCGCCGCGATATTCGTGGTGGTGGCGGCGGTGGTGCTGGTGTATAACTCCGGCGTGCTGCAGCGGGGCAAGACCGCTGTGACCATCGACGGTAAGAAGTACACGGCGGCCCAGGTGAACTATTACTATATGAGCCGCAAGAACAGCATCCTCAACAGCGGCTATGCCACGTACTACGGCCTGGACGGCTCCAAGTCCATGGACTCCCAGATCGTCAGCGACACCGCCAAGATGCTCCTGCAGATCACCGACGAGAGCGAGATGACGTGGGACGAGTACCTGCGCAATGACGCCATCCGCACGCTGACCATCCGTACCCGGGCCGCCAAGCTGGCCGAGGAGAACGGCATGGGCGCGGACGAGCACACCCAGGAGGAGATCAACGCCACTATGGACGAGGTGGCCGCCTACGCAAAGCAGAACGGCTACTCCACCAAGGAGTACCTGAAGCTGGTGTTCGGCAGCACCATGACCGTCAGCACCTTCAGGCAGATGGCGGAGCTGGACGATGTGTCCTCCCACTATATGCAGCACTATCAGGACGAGCTGACCTACACCGACAGCGACCTGGAGTCCTACTACAACGAGAACAAGGACAGCTTCGATGTGGCCGCCTATGAGTACATCTACTTCAAGGGCACGGCCGCCTCCACCACCGACGCCGACGGCAAGACCGTTGAGCCCACCGACGAGGAGAACGCTGCCGCCAAGGAGCTGGCCGCCGCCAACGCCGCCGCCGCCCTGGAGCGCTACAACGACGGCGAGGATCTGAAGACCATCGCCGAGAGCTACGACAACGCCACCTACTACTCTCAGGATGCCGGCAGCAAGGGCTCCGGCGCGCTGGCCGACTGGCTGTTTGACGATGCCCGTCAGAGCGGTGACTGCGACGTGGTGGACAGCGACCCCAACACCTATGTGGTTCTGTTCCACAGCGTGGGCCGTCAGACCTACAACACCATCGACGTCCGCCATATCCTGTTCCAGCCGGACACCACCGACCTGAACAGCGAGTCCGAGACGTATGACGCCGACCTCCAGGCCCGCCGCGACGAGGCCAAGGCCAAGGCCGAGGACGCCCTGGCCCAGTGGAAGGCCGGTGACGCCACCGAGGACAGCTTCGCCGCCCTGGCCAACGAGCTGAGCGCGGACGGCGGCAGCAACACCAACGGCGGCCTGTATACCGAGGTCTACAAGGGTCAGATGGTCACCGAGTTCAACGACTGGTGCTTCGCCGAGGGCCGCAAGACCGGCGACACCGGCATCGTGTTCAACGAGAACACCGGCTACCACGTCATGTACTTCGTGGGCGAGGACATCCCCTACTGGAAGGTAGAGGTCAAGAACACCCTCACCTCCAACGACTTCAACGCCTGGGTAGAGGGTCTGTATGACAGCGCCGAGATCACCCGGGACGACGCCGGCATGAAGTATGTCGGCTGACCGTAACGAGGCCTTTCTCCGCACGGAAATGATCTTAGGCCCTGCCGCCCTGGACAAGCTCCGCCGCAGCCATGTGGCGGTGTTTGGCCTGGGCGGTGTGGGCAGCTACGCCGCTGAGTGCCTGGCACGCAGCGGCGTTGGTGCTTTAACGCTGGTGGATCAGGACACCGTGTCCGTCACCAACATCAACCGCCAGCTCTGCGCCCTTCATTCCACCGTGGGACAGTATAAGGCCCAAGTGGTGGCCGCCCGCTGCCGCGACATCGACCCGGATATGCAGGTCTATCCCCTGTGCGCCACCTACGACGCGGCCCACCGGGAGGACTTCTTTCTTCACGACTACGACTACATCGTGGACTGCATCGACCTGGTGAGCTGCAAGCTGGATCTTATCCAGCAGGCCCACCTGCGGCGCATCCCCATCCTGACGGCGCTGGGCACGGGCAACAAGCTGGACCCCACCCAGCTCCGGCTGGCGGACATCTCCGAAACCTACGGCTGCCCGCTGGCCCGCGTCATGCGCAAGGAGCTGCGGAGCAAGCTGGGTATTTACCACCTCCGCGTGGTGTTCAGCCCGGAGCAGCCCCACGAGACGCAGCAGCTGGAGGCGCCGCCTCCCGGCCGCCGCTCCGTCCCCGCCAGCGTGGCCTGGGTACCCGCCACGGCGGGGCTGCTGATGGGCAGCGCGGTGGTGCAGGACCTTATCACCGGAAAGGGTCTGATTCCATGACCCTTTCCGGCGCATTGGTCAACGGCCTGGCCAACGCGGCCGCCACGGCGCTGGTGTCCATCGGCATCGGTCTGAACGCACTCTATCGTCCGAAGGGGCGGGGTTCTACCCCGCCCCTTCGCTGTCATTGCGAGCCAGTCCGCAGGCTGGTCGCGGCGATCCGTCCCCCATCCGGCGCAAAATCACGGCCCTCCGGCGATGCCGGAGGGCCGCTTCATTCGGTGAAATACCCTTATTTATAGTTTCTTCAAGGTTTTTCCACTTTTTTATAAAGTGTTTTCAAGTTTTTTCCTGCATTTTTCAAGAAAAATGCAAAGTTTTTCATCCTGTATGTCGTCTATCCACGCGTTGTTCAGCGAATTTATGTTTTTACTGCTTCAGGGCCAGCGTCTTTTCATAGGCCGCGACAACGGCGTTCATGGCCGCCGCCCGGAAGCCGCCCTCCTCCAGCGCCCGCACGCCGGCGATGGTCGTGCCCCCGGGGGAGCATACGGCGTCCTTCATCGCGCCGAAGGGCTGTCCGCTCTCCAGCGCCAGCTGTGCCGCGCCCAGCAGCATCTGCGCGGCGTACACATTGGCCTTGTCCCGGGGCAGCCCGCAGCTCACCGCGCCGTCAGCCAGCGCCTCCATAAACAGGCAGGCGAACGCGCCGCCGCAGCCCGCCACAGCGCTGCCCGCGTCGATGAGATTTTCCGGCAGCCGCTCCAGTCTTCCGGAGGCCGCCATGCCGTCCAAAAAGCCCTGCAGCTGCGTCTCCGTCACCGCATCGTTGCCGTCGTACAGCACCAGCCCCGCCCCCACGGCGCAGGCGGTGTTAGGCATGATGCGGATGATGGGGCAGGCTGCAAAAGCGTTGTCCCGCAAGGCTTTCAGCGTTACGCCCGCCGCCATGGATACCACCACGGCAGGCGTTTCCCGCCCCTCCAGCACGGGCCGCAGCGCTGCCAGCAGCGCCGGGATCTGCCCGGGCTTCACACCCAGGAACACATAGTCGCACCGGGCGGCGATGTCCTCCGCCGAGGCTGTTTTCGCCCCCAGCTCGCGGGCCACCTTCTCCGCCTTTTCCATGGTGCGGTTATAGAGAAGCACATTCTCCCCGCCGATCGCCTTCGCCACCGCACGGGCCAGCGCGCCGCCCATATTCCCCGTTCCGATAAATCCGTACGTCATACCAAGCACCTCCCGGTCTTACTCGTTTTTCAAGTGCGCCAGCGCCGCACAGGCGGCGGACTGCTCCGCTTCCTTCTTGCTGCGGCCCGTTCCCTCGCCCACCGTAACGCCGTTGAGCGTCACGCGGAAGGCGAACTCCTTGGCATGGTCCGGGCCGGACGAGCCGGTGAGCTCGTAGCGCAGCACCTGGTCGCTCTTGCGCTGCACCAGCTCCTGCAGCTCCGTCTTGTAGTCCCGGCGGCGCTCCTCCACCAGCTCCTCCCGCTCCTTGTCCAGCAGGACGCGGTGGATCAGCTCACGGGCCGCCTCAATGCCGCCGTCCAGATATACGGCGGCAAACACGGACTCGGTGGCATCCGCCAAAATGGAGGGCCGGCGGCGTCCGCCGCCCTGCTCCTCGCCCTTGCCCAGGCAGAGATGGTCGCCCAAGGACAACGTCTGGGCTACCTCGTGCAGGCTCTCCTCGCAGACCAGCGCCGCACGGATGCGGGTCAGATCGCCCTCCGGCAGGTCAGGGTGCTTTTTATACAGATGCTCGGCGGTGACGAAGCCCAGCACCGCGTCGCCCAGAAATTCCAACCGCTCGTTGCTGGCGATGTGCGCGCCGCGATGCTCGTTGGCGTAGGAGCTGTGGTACAGCGCCGCCTGCAGCAGCGCAGGGTCGCGGAACGCATAGCCCAGCTTCTTTTCCAGTGTTTCCATACAAGTATCTCCTTTGAAAAAATACGACCCGCACGGGTCGTATTTTTTGTGTCGTATATATCTCAGCCCAGCTTGCTGCTGAGGTAGCGGACGCAGTCGCCGACGGTCTTCAGACCCGACAGATCCTCCTCGTCAATCTCGCCGATGTCGAACTCCTCCTCCATCGCCATGACCAACTCCACCAGATCCACGGAGTCAGCGCCCAGGTCGTCCACAAAAGAGCTGTCCATGCTGATTTCGTCGGTGTCGATGGCAAACTGCTCGGCGATCAGATCCTGCATCGTCTTGAAGATCTCCTCCACTGTCACGGGGTATTCCTCCTTCTCATTTATCTTGGAAAATAATACGGCAATCCTACGGGGCTGTCAATAGTTTTTTTCTGATTTTTATTCGGACACCGTCTGCATTTTGTGGATGTTGGCGGCGATGTCGTCGATGATGCCGCTTTCCGCCACCTGAATGGCCTGTCCCACGGCGTTTTCGATGGCCTCGGCGTTAGAGCCGCCGTGGGCCTTGATAACGGGCTTGGAGATGCCGATGAAGGCCGTACCGCCCACCTTGTTGGGGTCGAGCCGGGATTTGAACTCATTCAGCCCCGGCATGACCAGCAGCGCGGCGAGCTTCGTCAGCAGGTTTTTCTTGAACATCCCCTTCAGGGCGCTGCCGGCAAACGAGCCCACGCCCTCAATGGTCTTGAGCATCACGTTGCCGGAGAAGCCGTCGGTGACGATCACATCGCAGCCGCCCTTGATGGCGTCCTTGGCCTCGATGTTGCCGATGAAGTGCAGGTCGCCGGCCTCATCCGCCTTGCGCAGCAGGGCCAGGGTGGCCTTTTGCAGCTCCGTACCCTTGCTGTCCTCCGCGCCGATGTTCAGAAGGCCCACACGGGGCGTCTCCACGCCCAATACCCGCTTGGCGTAGAAATTGCCCAAATAGGCGAACTGCACCAGGTACTCCGGCGTACACTCGGCGTTGGCGCCGCAGTCGATGAGCACGGCGCTGCCGGTGGTGGTGGGGATGACGGGGGCCATGGCCGCCCGGCGGATGCCGTGGATGCGCTTGGTGATGAGGGTCGCCCCGGTGAGCAGTGCGCCGGTAGAGCCGGCGGACACCACCGCGTCTCCCGCGCCGTCACGGAGCAGCGTCAGGGCCACGCCCATGGAGCTGTCCTTCTTCCGGCGGAACACGGTGGCCGGGTCGTCGCACATCTCCACTGTCTCGGTGGTGGGGTGGATGGTCACGCCCTGAGGCAGGGCGGACGCGCCGCACCGGGCGGCAGCACCGCGGATGGCGGCCTCGTCGCCGGTGAGGGTGATGTTGCAGCCGAAGCGGGCGTGGGCGCTGAGAGCACCCTTGACGATCTCCAGAGGGGCGTTATCGCCGCCCATGGCGTCGATGATGATATTCACAGGGAGAGCACCTCCTCTTTGATCTGCTCGATGATGGCGAGGGAACGCTGGCTCAGCTCCGCGTTCTTGTTGCGCTTGCCCTTGACCCGGTGGTCCAGGGGCGGGATGATGCCGAAGTTGATGTTCATGGGCTGGAAATCGGCCACGGTGGGGTTGCTGATATACAGGCCCAGCGCGCCGATGGCCGTCTCCCGGGGGAAGTCGATGGGGGCCTGTCCCTTGAGACGGCGGGCCAGCTCCACGCCCACCAGGAAGCCGCTGGCGCAGGACTCCACATAGCCCTCCACACCGGTCATCTGGCCGGCGAAGGCGATGCGGGGATCGCTTTGCAGGCGGTAGTAGCGGTCCAGCAGCTGGGGGGAGTTCAGGTATGTATTGCGGTGCATGACGCCGTAGCGCAGGTAGACGGCGTTGCGGAGGGCGGGGATCATGGAGAACACCCGCTTCTGCTCGCCCCACTTCAGGTGAGTCTGAAAGCCCACCAGGTTGTAGATCGTGCCATCGGCGTTGTCGCGGCGGAGCTGCACCACGGCATAGGGCTCTTTCCCCGTCTTGGGGTCGGGCAGTCCACGGGGCTTCAGCGGGCCGAAGCGCAGGGTGTCCTCGCCCCGGCGGGCCATGACCTCCACGGGCATACAGCCCTCGAACACGTTCTTATCCTCGAAGCCGTGTACCTCCGCCTCCTGGGCGCTGACCAGCGCCTGCCAGAAGGCCAAGTACTCCTCCTTGGACAGGGGGCAGTTGATATAGTCCGGCGTGCCCTTGTCGTAGCGGGAGGCGAAATAGGCGCTGTCCATATCCACGCTGTCGTAGGACACCAGCGGCGCGGCGGCATCGAAAAAGTTCAGCGTCGTGCCGCCGCCCAGCTTGGCGGCGATGGCGTCCGCCAGCGGGTCGGAGGTCAGCGGGCCGGAGGCGATGACCACATCGCCGTCGGGAATGGCCGTGACCTCGCCGGGGACGAGGGTGATATTCGGCTCGGCCAGGATATGTTCCGTGACCATGCGGGCAAAGCCCTCACGATCCACCGCCAGCGCACCGCCGGCGGGCACGGCCGTGGCATCGGCGCAGCGGAGGATCAGACTGTCCAGCCGCCGCAGCTCCTCCTTCAAAAGGCCCACGGCGTTTTCCAGTCCCGCGCCCCGGAGAGAATTGGAGCAGCACAGCTCCGCGAAATAGGGGGTGACGTGGGCCGGGGTGGTCTTTTCCGGCTTCATCTCCCGCAGCACCACAGGGATGCCCCGCCGGGCCAGCTGCCAGGCACATTCCGCGCCGGCCAGGCCCGCGCCGATAACTGTCACTTGGTTCATGCTTCCTCCGATTTCTTGGCCGTCTTGCGGGCGGCGGGCTTCTTGGCCGCCGCCGTCTTCTTCGCCGCTGGCTTCTTGGCCGCCGTCTTCTTCGCAGCGGGCTTTTTCGCCGCAGCCTTCTTCTCCTCTGCCGGGGCGGCGCTCTCCCCGGTCGTGGTCTCCGCTGTCTCACCGTCGGCAGTCTTGCGGCGGCGGTAGCCCCGCTGGTCCTCCGGCAGGAAGTTGGCGCACTCCGGGTTGGCGCAGAAGGGCTTGTTGAAGCCACGGCCCGCCTTCTTGAACATGGTCTTGCCGCACACGGGGCAGTCGTCCTTCACCGGCACGTCCCAGGTCATGAAATCGCAGGTGGGGAACTTGTCGCAGCCGTAGTAGGTATAGCCGTTGCGGCTGGTCTTTTTCAGGATGCGTCCGCCGCACTTGGGGCAGCGGCCCGGCATCTCCACCACCAGAGGCTTGGTGAATTTGCACTCGGGATAGCCGGGGCAGGCCAGGAAACGGCCGAAGCGGCCGGATTTGATGACCATGTTGCGGCCGCAGAGGTCGCACTTCTCCTCCGTCACCTCGTCGGGGACTTTCAGGTAGACACCCTCCATGTCCTTCTCCACCTGCTCCAAATTCTGATGGAACGGAACGTAGAACTGACGGATCAGATCCTTCCATTTGACCTTGCCGGCTTCCACATCGTCCAGCTTCTGCTCCATGCGGGCGGTGAACTTCACGTCCACGACGTCAGGGAAGCGCTGGCACATCAGATCGTTGACCACGCCGCCCAGGGGGGTCAGGCGCAGGTATTTGCCCTCCTTGATGACGTACTCCCGGTCCAGAATAGTGGACACCGTGGGCGCGTAGGTGGAGGGACGGCCGATGCCGTTCTCCTCCATGGTGCGGATGAGGGTGGCATCGGTGTAGCGGGCGGGAGGCTGGGTGAAGTGCTGGGCGGGGGTAAAGCCCGTCAGCGTCACGTTCTCGCCCTCGTTCAGCGGCGGCAGGGGCGACTCCTTCTCCTCCTTGTCATCGTCGCGGCTCTCCTCGTAGACGGCAGTATAGCCGGAGAACTTCAGGTTGCTGGCGGAGCAGCGCAGCGCGTGCGCCCCGGCAGCGATCTCCACGGAGATGCTGTCGTAGACGGCGTTGGCCATCTGGCTGGCCAGGAAACGGCTCCAGATCAGGCGGTACAGGCGGTACTGCTCCGGCGTCAGGTCGGGCTTCACCTGCTCCGGCGTCAGGGACGGGTCAGCGGGACGGATGGCCTCGTGGGCGTCCTGTGCCCCGGCCTTGGTCTTGTATTTGCGGGGAGCGGCGGGGTAATAGGCCGCGCCGTAGCGGGAGCAGATCAGCTCCTTGGCCTGAGCCTGGGCCTCATCGGAGATGCGCAGCGAGTCGGTACGCATATAGGTGATGAGACCCACCGTGCCCTCGCCGGCAATGTCCACGCCCTCATAGAGCTGCTGGGCGATGGCCATGGTGCGGCGGGGCGTCATGTTCAGCTTGCGGGACGCCTCCTGCTGCAGACTGGAGGTGGTGAAGGGCGGCGTGGGGCTGCGCTGCTTGTCCGTGCGCTTGACGGTCTTGACGGTGAACGTCTCCTTTTGCAGTTCGGCCACGATGCGCTGGGTGTCGGCCTCGTCCTTGGGCTCGTATTTCTTGCCGTCCACGCCGTAGTAGTGGGCGGTGAAGGGCGCGCCGTCCTTATTCTGCAGGGCGGCGTCCAGCGTCCAGTACTCCTGGGGGACGAAGTCTGCGATCTCCTTTTCCCGCTGGGCCACCAGGCGGATGGCCACCGACTGGACGCGGCCCGCGGACAGGTTGCGGCGGATCTTCTTCCACAGCAGGGGGGAGAGCTGGTAGCCCACGATGCGGTCCAGCACGCGGCGGGCCTGCTGGGCATCCACCAGGTCCTGGTCAATGGCACGGGGATGCTGGATGCTGTCCGTGACCACCTTTTTGGTGATCTCGTTGAAGGTGACGCGGCGGGCCTTGTCATCCGGCAGGTCCAGCAGGTGCTGCAGATGCCAGCTGATGGCCTCGCCCTCGCGGTCCGGGTCGGTGGCGAGAAAGACGGCCTTGCTGTTCTTGGCGGCGGTCTTCAGGTCCTTGATGATGTCCTCTTTGCCCTTGATGGGGCGGTAATTGGGGGTAAAGTCATCGTCCACATCCACGCCCAGAGTGCTCTTGGGCAGGTCGCGGAGGTGGCCCATGCTGGCCTTGACCACGTAATCCGGCCCTAAGTACTTGCCGATGGTCTTGGCCTTGGCCGGGGACTCGACGATGACTAAATTCTTCTTTGTTGCCATGTGTGTACTATTCCTCCTTGAGTTCCACCGTGCGCAGGAAGCTGCCTGCGCCCTGACGGCGGACGTAGCCGTCGATCTCCAGCATGGTCAGCGCGGAGAGCACGCGGCGAATGGGTATATCGGTCTGCAGCGCCGCATCGTCGGCCAGCAGCGCCTGGTCCGTTGGCAGCACCCGCAGCAGCGATAGCTGGTCGTCCGTCAGGCCGTCCGGGCCGTGGGACACATCCAGCACCGGCAGGCGCGGTGTTTCCTGCTTTTCCGGGATGGGAACGGGCTTTGTCTCCGGCGCGTCCGTACCCTTGGGCAGGTCCGGCAGCGCCGCGCGCAGGCGGCGCAGCTTGTGGGGAAAGCGGCCCTCGTAAAAGCTGAGAATGTCCCACGCCTCGGAGACAAGGCCCGCGCCATCCCGGATGAGGGCGTTGCAGCCCTTGCTGTTGGGGGCGTTGATCGGGCCGGGCACGGCGAACACCTCCCTGCCCTGCTCCAGCGCCGTGGACGCGGTGATCAGCGCGCCGCTGCGCTCCGGGGCTTCCACCACCACGGCGGCCAGACTCAGGCCGCTGAGGATGCGGTTGCGGACGGGAAAATGGGATGCCATCGGCTCTGTGCCGGGCGGGTATTCGGACAGCACCACACCGGTGGCGGCCACGTCCTCGTAGATGCGCCGGTTTTCGGCGGGGTAGACCACATCCACACCGCCGCCCAGCACGGCGGCGGTGAAGCCGCCGGCCCGGAGCGCACCCTTCATGGCCGCGCCGTCAATGCCCTTGGCCATGCCGGACAGCACCAGCGCCCCCTGCCTGGCCAGCTCGTAGCCCAGCTGGGACGCTACGTCCAGGCCGTAGGCGGTGCAGCTCCGCGTGCCCACCACGGCGATGGCGGCCTCGTCATCGAAGAGGGGCATCGAGCCCTTGCCGTAGAGCAGCAGAGGCGGATCAAAGATGTCCCGCAGGCGGGAGGGATAGGTGGTATCGTCCATGGTGACGATGAACTGGCCCGTTTTGGCGCAGGCGGAGAGCACGTCCTCGGCCCGGGCCAGGGACTTGTCCGCCAGCAGCTGGGCCTGTGCCTTATTGACAGCACCGGTGAGCAGCAGCTCCTCCGGCTGGGCGTAGTATATCTCCTCCGGCGAGGAAAAATGCTCCAGCAGCTGGAGCTTGGCGCGGCTGCCCACGCCCGGCAGGGAGGCCAGCCATACCCAGTATTTCAGCGCAGCCATTTACATCCCCTCCTCGGCACGGTATGCCTCCCACAGCAGCACCGCGGCGGCCGCGGCGGCGTTCAGTGACTCGCAGTGGTCGTCCATGGGGATGCGCAGCGTCTCGTCACAAAGGGCCAGCACCGTGTCGCTGAGTCCCCGGCCCTCGCTGCCCACGGCGATGGCGCAGCGCCGCAGGTCGCGGCGGCGGACATCCACTGTGTCATGGCGCAGGGCCGCGCCGTACAGCGGCAGATCTGCCGCCGTCAGCAGAGCGCGGAGCGTCTCCGCGTCCAGCGTCCAAGCGGGCAGGCGGAACACCGCGCCCATGGAGGCCCGCAGCGTTTTCAGGCTATACAGGTCGGCGCAGCCGGGGAGCAGCAGCGCGGCGGTGCAGCCGAAGGCGTCCGCCGTGCGCAGCACCGTGCCCACATTGCCGGGGTCCTGGATGCCGTCTAAAATGACGTAGCGCCCCGGCGCAAGCGCCGCAGGCGGCGCGGTATCCGGCAGCTCACACACCGCCAGCAGCCCCTGAGGCGTGCGGTGGGGTGAAATAGAGGCCATCACATCGGCAGGGACGCAGACGCGGCGCACGCCCGCAGGCAGGCTCTCCGGCAGGGCCACGCCGTCGGAGACCACCATGCAGGTGACGGTCACGCCGTGGCGCAGCGCCTCGTCCACCAGCTTGGGACTATCGCACAAAAATGCGCCGCATTGGCGGCGGTATGCACCGCTGTCCAAACGGCGGATATGCTCCAGCAACGGATTTTTGCGGCTGGTGATGCGTTCCATGGCAAAGTCCCCCTCCCCGATGAATATTCTTTATAATATAGGTATCGATGGCGGTTGTCAACAAAAAATAAGGGAACGCCTGCCGGCATCCCCTTATTTCTGCTTATATGGCGTGGCCCTTGGCCTTGATGACGGCCACGACCTCCTCTACGCAGGCGCGGCAGGTGTCGTCCTCCGGGGCTTCCACCATGACCCGGAGCAGCGGCTCTGTGCCGGACTCGCGCACCAAAATGCGGCCCGTGTCGCCCAGCTTATTGGCCACGGCCTCCACGGCCTTCTGCACGTCCGCGTCCTGCCGGGCTGCCAGCTTATCCTTCACCCGCACGTTCTCCAGCACCTGGGGGTAGATGGTCAGCCCCTCGGTCAGCTTGCTCATGGGCAGCTTCCGCTCCAGCATCACCTCCATCAGCTTCAGGCTGGTGAGGATGCCGTCGCCGGTGGTGGCGTGCTTGGAGAAGATGATATGCCCCGACTGCTCGCCGCCCAGGGCGCAGCCGTTCTTGCTCATGTACTCATACACGTACTTGTCGCCCACGGCGGTCTTGGCGTAGCGGATGCCCTCCCGGTCGAGGGCACGGTACAGGCCGAAGTTGGACATGACCGTGGTGACCACGGTGTTGTGAGGCAGCTCGCCGCTGTCCTTCAGGTGCTTGCCGCAGATGTAGAGGATATGGTCGCCGGTGATGACATGGCCCTTCTCGTCCACCGCCAAACAGCGGTCGGCGTCGCCATCATAGGCAAAGCCCACGTCCAGCCCCTTCTCCACCACGAACTGCCGCAGGGCGTCGATATGGGTAGAGCCTACGCCGTTGTTGATGTTGAAGCCATCGGGCTGGTCGCCCATGACGTAGGTAGTCGCGCCCAGGGCGTCGAACACGCTCTTGGCGATCATCCACGCGCTGCCGTTGGCGCAGTCCAATCCCACCTTTTTGCCCTTGAAGGAGAACATCCCCAGGGAGATGAGGTAGCCCACGTAGCGGTTGCGGCCCGCCACATAGTCCACCGTGCGGCCGATGTGCTCCCGCTGCGCCAGAGGCAGGGACGGCCACTTCTGGCCGAACAGCTCCAGCCGGCCGTCCAGATAGTCCTCGATGAGGGCGATGGTGTCCTCGTCCATCTTCTCGCCGGAGCGGTCCATGAGCTTGATGCCGTTGTCGTAAAACGGGTTGTGGCTGGCGGAGATCATGATGCCGCAGTCAAAGCCCTCCGTCCGGGTCACGTAGGACACCGACGGGGTGGTGGTGACGTGGAGCAGGTAAGCGTCCGCGCCGGAGGCCACCAGCCCGGAGGCCAGCGCGTATTCAAACATATAGCTGCTGCGGCGGGTGTCCTTGCCGATGACTACGCGGACGGGGCTTTCGTCCCCGGCGCGGCGTTTCGTCTCGCCGCAGTACCAGCCCAAGAAGCGGCCCACCTGATAGGCGTGGTCCGCCGTCAGCGTTACGTTGGCCTCCCCGCGGAAGCCGTCTGTCCCGAAATATCTGCCCATAGATGAGCCTCCTTACTGCTGCTGCCGGGGAACGATGTTCCCCGGTGCTTTGAAAATGCTGTCCGCCGGGACTGTGCCCCGGACGGCGCTGAGGGGGTAGACATGGGTATGGCGGCCGATGACCGCGCCGGGGTTCAGCACGCTGTTGCAGCCGATCTCCACATGATCGCCCAGCATCGCCCCCACCTTTTTGCGGCCTGTGTCCATGCGCTCCTGACCGCAGACACAGACCACGTGGGTCTTGTCGGATTTCACATTGGAGGTGATCGAGCCCGCGCCCATGTGGGACTTGTAGCCCAGGATGCTGTCGCCCACGTAGTTGTAGTGGGGCGTCTGTACGCCGTCGAACAGGATGACGTTCTTCAGCTCCACGGAGTTGCCCACCACGCAGCCCGCGCCCACCAGGGCGCTGCCCCGGATGAACGCGCCGTGGCGCACCTCCGTGTCCGGGCCGATGATGCACGGTCCGCCCAGGAAAGCCGTGGGCGCGACCCTGGCGGTCTTATGTACCCACACGTCCGGGGCGGGGCTTTCGTAGTCCGTTCCCAGCGCCGGGCCGAGGGTCAGGATCAGGTCGGAGATGCCGGCCAGCGCCTCCCAGGGATAGGTAAAGCGGGCCAGATAATCCCCCGCCAGCGTGTGTGTCAGGTCAAACAGATCATGAATGGTATACATACAGCTTCCTCCTGCCGCGCTCTGTGCTACTGTACGCAGAACGCGGAGATGATATGCGCCCAGTATAGCGCAAATCGTGCGGTTTGGCAAGTAGAGGGGCAAAAAACCACCCCGGAGGGTGGTTTTTTGAAAGGTTCTTTACTTGTCTAACGGCTTCATGGTGGGGAAGAGGATCACGTCGCGGATGGAGTCCGCACCGCACAGCAGCATGGAGCAGCGGTCGATACCGAAGCCCAGGCCGCCGGTGGGCGGCATACCGTATTCCAGCGCCATGACGAAGTCCTCGTCCATCATGTCGGCCTCCTCGTCGCCGCTGGCGCGCTTCTCCGCCTGGGCCTTGAAGCGCTCATACTGGTCGATGGGGTCGTTCAGCTCGGAGAAGGCGTTGCCCATCTCGCAGCCGCAGATGAACGCCTCGTAGCGCTCCGTCAGCTCCGGCTGGGTGGGGCTGCGCTTGGCCAGGGGACTGACCTCCACGGGGTACATGGTGATGAAGGTGGGCTGCACCAGCGTCTCCTCCACCTTCTGATCAAACGTCTCGTACAGGGCGTTGCCCCAGGTGTGGGGCACGCCGTCCATGTCCACGCCCACGCTCCTGGCCAGCTCCACGCCCTTGTCGTTGTCGCCGATGCAGGCCATGAAGTCCGCGCCGGTGACGTTCTTCACCGCGTCGGCCATGGTCACACGCGGCCAGCCGGGAGTCAGGTCGATGTCGTGGCCCAGCCACTGGACCTGGTAGCCGCCGTGGATCTCCTTGCACGCGCCGGAGAGGATGCCCTCCAGAATATCCATCATGCCGTCCAGGTTGGTGTAGGCCTGGTACAGCTCGCAGGTGGTGAACTCGGGGTTATGCTTGGTGTCCATACCCTCGTTGCGGAAGATGCGGCCCACCTCGTACACCCGCTCCATGCCGCCCACGATGAGCCGCTTCAGGTGCAGCTCCGTGGCGATGCGCATATACATATCGATGTCCTGGGCGTTGTGGTGGGTAATAAAGGGCCGGGCGTTGGCGCCGCCGGCGATGGGGCTGAGAACGGGGGTCTCTACCTCCATGAAGCCCAGATCGTCCAGATAGCGGCGCAGGAACGCCACGAACTTGCTGCGGATCTCGAAGTTGCGCTTGCTCTCCGGGCTCATGATCAGGTCCACGTAGCGCTGGCGGTAACGGATCTCCTTGTCCGTCAGGCCGTGGAACTTCTCCGGCAGGGGGCGCAGGGACTTGGACAGCAGGGTGATCTCATGGGCGCGGACAGACATCTCGCCCCGCTGGGTGCGGAACACCTCGCCCTTGACGCCCACGATGTCGCCGATGTCGTACTTCTTGAAGCGGTTGTAGTTGTCCTCATCCATCTCGTCCTTCCGGGCGTAGATCTGGATGCGGCCCGTCTTATCCTGCAGATCGCAGAAGGAAACCTTGCCCATGCCGCGCTTGCTCATCAGGCGGCCCGCCACGGACACACTCTGGCCCTCCATGGCGTCAAAGCTGTCCTTGATGTCCTGGGTGTGGTGGGTCACGTCGAACCTGGTGATGGCGAAGGGATCGCGGCCCTCGTCCTGCAGCGCCTTCAGCTTCTCACGGCGGATGCGGAGCAGCTCGCCCAGATCCTGGTTCTGTTCGTTATTGGTCACATTGGTATTCTGATCTGCCATAACGGCCTCCTTATCTT
>OLOV01001842.1_pt1 | contig 15783 bp, 9 predicted proteins | sample 1672931 | NCBI WGS metagenome assembly OLOV01 (sample SAMEA3136738, study PRJEB25190) | human gut metagenome | biome: human gut; feature: human-associated habitat; material: faeces | place: Austria | collected 2013
CGTGCGATATGTGGAAATAGGAATTTCAATTCCGTACATTTCCACTTTTTTTATTTCAGGCAAAAAAGAAGAATTAATAACGGGACATAGTAATATTGCTGTGTCCTTTTTCATATGGTATATAAGGACAACAGGAGGCCACAACATATTTGTCCCGTTTTTTTAGCAATTAAAGCATATTAATAATAGTTAAAATTATAACAAATGTAAATTTTCAGATAACTATTGACAATTGTCGACAACTCAAAATATAATAAATTGTCTGAACTCACCGGTTCAGGCAATGGAATTATTTTATTTTATTAAGGAGGTTCTTATGGCAAACGAAAAAAAAGGTGCTCATCCTGAGGAAAAGAATGAACTTAAACGAGGGATTAAAGGCTGGCAGGTTGCATTTATAGGAATCGGAGGAGTAATCGGTTCATGTTATTTCCTTGGAATAGGCTCATGTCTTTCCAGCATGGGACCCGGAGTTCTGATCGCATTTATTGTAACAGGTATTATCGTTTATGGTACTATGATTTCTTATTCAGAACTGCTGGTAAACGTTCCGAGGACAGGCTCGTTTGTAGCGTACACAAGTGAGTTCCTGACGCCTACGATTTCCACTGGATTCGGCTGGGCGTTCTGGTTTAACTGGGTATGTTACGTTCCGTCCGAAGCTATTGCGGTTTCTACGGTGCTTACATCGCTGATGAAAACAGACAGCGCTGTTACATACGCTGCTATAGCTATCGGAGCAATGGCTGCAATTACAATTATCAATCTTTGTGCAGTTGATATTTTTGCAAAGATTGAGGCAGGTCTTGCTATCACAAAAGTTATCGTTATTATGGTATTCGTAATTGCTGCATTCGGTATCTGGGTAGGTCTTTGGGGACAGAGCGAATCCTACACAGGTTTCCTTGCAGGTACTGTAAACTTCGGAGATGCTACAATGACATTCGGCCAGAAGGTATTTCCTCTTGGAATTATGGCTGTACTGGTTAATATGACAGTAGTTCTTGTAACTTTCCAGGGTACAGAAATCGTTGGTCTTGCAGCAGCAGAATCGCAGAACCCTGAAGAATCAGTTCCTAAGGCTTGTAAGAGTGTTACATATCGTATAGCACTGCTTTACATACTCCCACTGATATTAGTAGTACTTGTTTACCCTTATGAACTTGCAAGTGATGCTAACCCGGTATTCGCTGATATTATGAATTACTACGGCATAGGCTGGCTCGGATTTGTATTCTCGGCAGTAGTGCTGGTAGCGGCATTCAGCTGTGCTAACACAGGTTTCTACGGAACAGTAAGATGTATGTTTGGTCTTTCAATCGAAGGTCTTGCTCCTAAGTTCTTAAGCAAGGTTACAAAGTCAGGAAATCCAAGAACTGCAGTTCTGTGGACATTAGGATTCATGTGGGTTGTTCTTCTTGTAGGACTTATCTCACAGATAACTGGTTACTTAGAAGATTTATATGTAAGCCTTCTGTCACTGTCAGGTTTCACAGGAACTCTTGCATGGGTAGGAATAATCTTATCACAGATTTCGCTTAGAAAAAAACTCAAGAAGAACGGTTATGATCCTGAAACATGCCTGAAGGCAAAGGTTAAGAAGAGCCAGCAGTGGATTCCTTACTTTGCAGTTATCGCGCAGATTATATGTCTGATAATGCTTGTATTCGAAGATGTTTTCATTTTCGGAGTAGCGTGCGCAGCTATAGTATTCCCTATGATAGGATATCAGATTGCAAAGAAAACAGGTCATATAAGAGATGTTTCGGAACTTGCATCAACTAATGAAAAACCATTTGAAGAGCTGTTCCCACCACTTAACAAATAGTATTTGATTATCTTATACTCATATGATAACATCGGGCGGGGCAATCGCATCTATGGCGGTTGCCCTGCCTGTTTATACTTTTGTATCTATGCCTATATAAATATGACATATGTCATGAAAAAGTATTGCAGAGACGGTAAAGGTATGACATTATGTGATTAAAGTCACAGGATATGGAGGACAATTGTTTTGGCAAAAATAGGTGAACAGCCAAGCGGCGCACTTACAAGGCGAAAAATGATGAGTTCAGCAGTTATGCTGTTTTTTGAAAAAATATAAGGCTGAAATAAAAAAATTGAAATTTGTTATTGACAACAGTAGGGGTTATATGTATAATAACTATTGTCGCGTTACGGTGACGAACTTAATACTTAAAGATGTTCCGAAGTAGCTCAATGGTAGAGCAACCGGCTGTTAACCGGTAGGTCGTGGGTTCGAGCCCCACCTTCGGAGCCAACTTTTTGCCGGAGTGGCGGAATTGGCAGACGCACAGGACTTAAAATCCTGCGATCCTTACCGATCGTACCGGTTCGACCCCGGTCTCCGGCACCACCTTTTTTAATTTAATATCGCGGGATAGAGCAGTCGGTAGCTCGTCGGGCTCATAACCCGGAGGTCGGAGGTTCAAGTCCTCCTCCCGCAACCACGAAATCACAGCAGATTGATTAGATTCAGTCTGCTTTTTAATTATTCAAAAGAATGTGAATATAGGTTAAGTTCTTGAAAAACGTCAATATATTAATTATAATTAGTTTGACGCATGTCAGAAATTATAATGTTTTTTTGCACAGGAGAGATAATAAATCAGAAAGGGTGCATAGTATTGAAAAACAGCAGAGGAATATACAGACCGATATTGATAATAACGCTTGCATTGCTGCAGTTTGTAATGCTGTGCGGCTGCGCGCATCAAAACCCCGATGACAGCGGTATCAGCAGCAGACCGAAGCTGATAATAGGCAGTGACAACTATGAACCGTACAACTATATCAGCGGGACAGGCGGATTTACAGGTGTGGATGTGGAGATTGCAAGAGAGGCTCTTTCCCGCATGGGATATGAGCCGGTATTTAAACAGATAATATGGGGAAACAAAGACGATTATCTTGAGGACGGCAGCATTGACTGCCTGTGGGGCTGCTTTACAATGACGGGACGTGAAGACCGGTATCAGTGGACCTGTCCGTACCTTTACAGCCGGCAGATGGTAGTCGTAAGAGCAGACAGCAGTATCAGCAGTCTGTCAGAACTGAGAGACAAGCGTATTGCGGTACAGGCGACCTCAAAGCCGGAGGAGATATTTCTTGAAGGAAACGATAAGCATATTCCAAAACCTGAAATGGTATACAGCTTCTCGACGATGGATGAGGTGTACGCGTGTCTTCGCAAGGGCTATGCAGATGCCATATGCGGACACGAAAGCGCTCTTGATTCTCTGATCAGAACCTCACCGGCCGATTACCGCAAGCTCAGAGAGAGCGTCTACAAATCAGAAATCGGCGTTGCATTCAGCAAAGACTTTAACAGAGGTATCGTTGACAGACTTTCGGAGACGCTTACAGAGATGAGAAACGACGGTACCATAGCAGATATAACAGAGAAATACAGCATGGACAAAGATGTGCTTCCGGAGGTGACAGGCAAATGACTTCCGGCAGGAAACCATCAAAGAACAAAAATATTATTAAAATAATCGTTACAGCCGTTGCTGCCGGCATACTGCTGTTTGCAGGAGTGCATATAGCTCTTACCAATCAGGCGATCAGAGATGCCCGGGAGTTTACGGGAGAGACTCTCGAATTTTTGGATAATCGTGTCACAGAATACAAAAATAACGTTACAAATGACAAAATCAAGAGCCTTATCAGGCTGCTGGACAAAACCGTCGAGCTTGTGGAGATTCTTGATTACGACAGAACCTATACGGCGGACAGACTGAAACGATACGCTCATGAGCAAAGACTTTCAGGGATTGCTGTTTTCGACGAAAACCTTGAAATCGTAATGAAGACTCAAGGAAGTTACGAGAAGGAGTTTTTCATAGGAGCTCTCGGGACTGAAGAACTTGCCAAGATAGTCAGATTCAAAGAAGCGTCATACATGCACCGCACAGGAGAAGGTGATGATTCGGTTGATATGGCAGTGGTATCAAGGCGTGACAGGCCCGGCGCTGTTGTGTGCTACAAAACATACAATTCGATTACAGCAGGTGTGAACGATATAACTCTTGACACAATGTTTCAGGGTATGGTTTTCAAGAGAGACGGTATTATCGCAGTCAGTGACGGAGATACGATTCTTGCTTCAAACAAAGACCTCATTATAGGCAAATCAGTTAAAGAGGCTAAATCACTGTACAGCGGGAGTTTTAAACAGAGAGATAACGGACTGATAAAATTAACCGACAGCAAAGGCAGCCACTGGTACGGCAATCAGCAGAAACTCGGAGAATACACTCTGTCGGCGTTTTTCCCTGCCTCGCAGATATTTATGACCCGGTTTGCGGTAATGGCTGTAACTGTGACGGTATATATAGTTTTATGGCTTATATTTATTACTCTGATGACGCTTGCAGGACGAAGAAATCTCCGCAAAGCAGCAAAAAATGTAAGGACAATAGAATCCATAGGCCGTATATATATGGCAATTATAGAAACCTCGCTGGCAGACGGCAGCATAACTGTTCTGAAGTCGTCAGGAACAGGCGGCAGACTGAGAGAGGATTTCAGGAATATAGAAGATATAGGCGCTGTAGTATATGAGAGTATTCCGGAGGAGGACATCAGAGAGACCGTAAAAGAATTCTGGGATTATACCACACTTGAAAAAAGACTTGAAGACAAAGACATTCTAGATATAAGTTTCAGAAATAATGACGGAGAGTGGATTTTACTTGAAATAATACCGCAGCACCGAAACAGATACGATCAGGTTGAAACAGTTCTTTACCTGTTAAGAGATATTTCAGAAGACAAAAAGAAAGAAATCGAATATCAGAACAGACTCCGCAGTGCCGTTGATGAGGCGCAGCGCGCCAATATTGCAAAGACCGATTTCCTGAGAAGGATGAGCCACGACATCAAAACTCCGATAAACGGAATACGGGGCATGCTGGAAATCGCAGAGCATTATCCTGATGATCCCGAAAAACAAAAGGAATGCCGCAGCAAAGTAAGACAGACTTCAGGCTTCCTGCTGGCGCTTGTAAACAGTGTGCTTGATATGAACAAACTTGAATCCGGCAAAATAAAGCTCGATGAGAAACCGTTTAATCTTGCGGAGTTTATGGACGGAATAGAAACAGTGGCGGAGATACAGGCAAAAGAATCAGGAGTCGAATATATCAGCAGAGGAATCAGAGCAGAGCATATGAACCTTATAGGCAGTCCTCTGCACCTGAGACAGATACTGCAGAATCTCATAACAAATGCCATTAAATACAAAAGGGCAGGAGGCTATGTTGCTGTTTCATGTATAGAAACAGACACAGACGGGGAGAATACAGAAGTCGAATTTGTCTGTGAAGACAATGGCATAGGTATGAGCGAAAGCTTTCAGGAACGCGCTTTTGAAGCCTTCGAACAGGAAAATACGGATGCGCGCACCATGTATACAGGTACGGGACTTGGTCTTGCAATATCAAAAGAACTGACAGAGGCTATGGGTGGCACCATAAATCTTGAAAGCAAGCCGGGCATAGGCACACGATTTACGGTAAAATTGCGTTTCCGCATAAATACGGAGACAGAGCACAGGGAGCATGAGAACAGCCCCGGCAGCATAGAAGGCGTGCGTATTCTTCTGGCTGAGGACAATGATATCAATATGGAGATTGCAGAGTTTATACTCACGAGCAAAGGGGCAGAGGTGACAACGGCCTGCAACGGTCTTGAAGCAATCGATAAATTTGAAGCCTCAGAGCCGGGATATTTTGATCTTGTACTTATGGACATCATGATGCCTGTGATGGACGGCCTTGAAGCAGCAGGGCGCATACGGGCCATGAAGCGCAGCGATGCTGCCGATGTACCTATTTTTGCAATGACTGCAAATGCGTTTTCAGATGATGCGCAAAGAAGCAGACAGGCAGGAATGAACGAACATCTGACCAAGCCGCTGGATTCAGAGGCTCTTGTGAAAATGATTTTAAAATACACTCACAAAGGCTGAATTTATGGGATTGGTATTGAATATGAGATGACATAGTGCTACAATGCGTAATGTAGGACTTATTAATTCAACAAGTATAAATCAGGGCTTTTCAGTATAATCACCGGTTTTGCCGGCGTGTTTAGTGCGGTTCTCCCGTCGCATCATATGATAAAAAAAGGGGGGGTAAAGCCTGTTAAGAACGCTGATTGAGGTTTGTATGAACACTGTTAAAAACATCTTAATAGCAGATGACTCCGAAATGAACAGGCAGATACTTGCAGATATTCTCGGAGGCGAATATAAATATCTGTATGCGGCAGACGGTCAGGAGGCTATAGAGATGCTGGCCAGAGGCACAGACGTTGATCTTATGCTGCTGGACATCAATATGCCGAATATGAACGGTTTCAAGGTACTGGATATTATGGAGAGGAGATGCTGGCTGGATGAGATTCCGGTTATAGTTATATCCTCGGAGAGCGATGCTTTATTCGTTCGGCGTGCATACAATCTCGGCGCTACGGATTATATAGCAAGACCTTTCGATGCAGCTATCGTGCAGCGCAGGGTGGAGAATATCCTCAGACTGTATACGCGTCAGAAGGACCTTGTTCAGATGGTTGAAACACAGGTATATGAACGCGAAAAAGTAAGCAGCACCATGATTAATTTCCTGAGTCATGTAATAGAATTCAAAAACAATGAGTCGGGAGCCCATATACTTCATGTCAGAACAATCACCAATATGCTGCTTCATCAGCTGGTGAAGCTGACAGACAAATATTCTCTCTCAGAGTCGGATATAGCAGCGATTTCGACATTGTCGGCGCTGCATGATATCGGCAAGATAGCCATACCTGATAATATCCTTAACAAACCCGGCAAGCTTACCGCAGAGGAATGGGAGATTATGAAGAAACATTCCGAGCTGGGAGAAGCATTGCTTAACGAAGTTCCCGCAAATCCCGACGATCCGCTTGTAGCTGTTGCATACGGAATCTGCAGATGGCATCATGAGCGATGGGACGGCGGAGGATATCCTGACGGACTTGCAGGAGACGAGATACCGATTTCTGCGCAGGTTGTTGCGATGGCAGATGTTTATGATGCGCTCACCGGTATACGCTGCTACAAAGACGCAGTACCGCATGATAAGGCTATAGAGATGATATGCGCAGGAGAATGCGGAGAATTCAATCCGCTGCTTATTCACTGCCTTAAAACCATTGCCGGAAAACTCGATGAATGTCTTCTCAAAGAACAGGAGAATTTCGATTACAAAGATGAGGCACATCGTGTTGCAGAAGAAATGCTGGAAAACAAGTCTCTGCGGCTCGATTACAGAACCCGCAGACTGCTGATGTGGGAGCAGGCCAAGAGCCGTTTTTATGCAAACATATGCGGAGGCATACAGTTTGAGTATGACCGCTATGCCAACAATATTGTATATACCAGCTGGTACGAAGGCGATACCCCAAAGAGCAAACTGATTCGTTTGTCGGACGGGGATGATATAGAGCTGCTTTCAGAAAATGACATGGCAGAGCTTCGCAAAAGGCTCAAGACTACAACAAGAGAAGAACCGCAGATCACGATGAATGTCCTTATACCTGTTGCCGGCAATATGCGCTGGCACAGACTGACCGCTATGACTTTGTGGTCATCGAGAATTGCAGAATATGCAGGTGTGCTGGGACAGCTTACCGATGTGCATGATGAACTTATAAAAAAAGAGAGAAACAGGATACTCAGAAAGGAAAACTATGAATTTAAAGGAGTTTTATGAGGCTTCAGGAGGAGATTATGAGGACGCTGTCCAGAGAATCCGGAATGAAGACATGCTCAAAAAATTCGTAATGAAATATGCAGCGGATCCTTCATATTCAAATCTTACAGCGGCTGTTGCGGACAAAGACTGGGAAACTGCTTTCAGATCTGTTCATACTATCAAGGGTATTGCGCAGAATCTGGGTTTTGACAGACTTCAGGCTGCGGCAGAGCTTCTTACGGAAGACCTGCGCGGACCGTCAGAGCTGTCATCCGAAAAATTACTCGAGGATGTGAGCGTCTGTCACGCTGAGATTATAGATGCGATTAAGGCTCTTGAGGATTAGGAATATAAACTCACCGGTTCAGAGGTGAGAGCTTAAACAGATATATGAACGCCCTGATGTGAAGTCGGGGTGTTTTTTAATAAGGTTTTTACGTTGACAGGTGACAGCCTGTCACATATAATATAAATACTGATTTCGGAGACAGGAGAATAGACATGCCAAGCAGCAGATTTTTCAAACTTCCGGATGAAAAACGCAGCAAGATACTTAGAGCGGTGCATTCCGAGCTTGCAGAGTTTCCGGTTGATGAGCTTTCAATCAACAGAATAATACACAGTGCCGGTATTTCAAGAGGCAGTTTCTATCAGTATTTTGAGGATAAGGACGATTTGCTGGAGTATGTTTTTTCTGATTTCAGAAATTCTATGACACAGGAGATAAAAGCCAGTATAGAGCGAAATCAGGGCGATATGTTCGAGGTGGGTATGGATATACTCAAAAAAATAGTTGCGATGGGCAGCCGGGAGGAAAACCGCAGGATTTTTGTCAATGTATTTTTGTATGTCAAGGTTGCGCAGAGCAGTCTTGAGCGGGTGATTGCAGATGAAGAAGCGCTGGTGAACGGATTTGTAAGATACATCGACAGAAGCAGGCTTAAATTCACTTCTGATGAGGAAGTCAGAGAGCTTATGAAGCTGGGGCTTGCACTGTTTAAGGACAGTATATGCAGATGTTTTGCGGATATAGATAATGCTTCTGAGATTATGGATAATTTCAGGAAACGGGTTGAAATTATAAAGTACGGGGCATGGAAACAGAGTTAAAGGAGAAATAAGGCTTATGTCAAAATTCAGTGTTAAAAAACAGATGACAATATTTGTGGCGGTAATCCTTGTGGTAGTGCTTGGAGCAGTATCGTTTATGAAAATGACACCTGACCTTATGCCTAACATTGATATGCCGTATGTAATCGTTATAACTACATATCCGGGCGCTACACCTGAGGAGGTTGAGGAAACGATTTCAAAACCTATGGAAAAAAGTCTTTCAACCCTTGAAAATATCGAAACAGTGCAGTCGATATCAAACGCCAATTATTCGATGGTGGTGCTGGAGTTTAACAAGAAAGTCAATATGGATACGGTGTCTGTTGACATACTTCAAAACGTCAACCTCATATCTTACTCGTGGGACGATACCGTAGGCTCACCTACGATTATGAAGATAAATCCGTCGATGATACCTGTAAGTGTGGCGGCTGTCAGCATGGAGGGAAGCTCGCAGGAAGAGCTTTCAAGATTTGTTGAGGATGAGCTTATGAACAGGCTTGAGGGAACAGCAGGCGTTGCCAGCATAGACTCCTCAGGGATGCTCAAATCCGATATAAGTGTGAATATAAGTCAGGATAAAATAGATAAGATAAACAATAAAATACTTGCCTCTGTAAACAGCGAGCTTGCGGATGCGAGCAGCAAGCTGCAGTCAGGCAGGAAGCAGGTTGCAAAGGCTCAGGCGGAGCTTAACCAGAAAAAAGAAGAGTTTACGGCAGGTAAGGATGCGGCATATGACGAGCTTTCGGAGGCGGCTGCCTCCCTTGATGCAGCTCAGGCGCAGGCAAGCGCTTTTGCAACCCAGATAAATATACTGGAGGGTACCAAGCAGGCTCTTGAAGCGCAGCTTGCTTCAGGACTTTTAGATGAAACTCAGACTCAGCAGATGAAGTCACAGCTTGCGGATGTCAATTCCCAGCTGGCGGTTCTGAACAAGAGCAGCAAAGAGGCGGAGGGCACAGTTGAGCAGCTCAAAAAAGCATACAGGCAGGCGGAGAGAGGCTCCTATACGGCTATTGAAAAATTCCAGAGTGCAGGCTCTCAGCTTGACAGCGCTCAGAGCGCAATAGACAGCTCCAAATCCCGGCTTGACAGCGCGCTTTTACAGCTTAATTCTTCAAGAGATGCAGCTCTTGCCAAGGCTGATATAGGTGAGGCTCTTACCGTGGATACGGTTTCCCAGCTTCTCAGTGCTCAGAATTTCTCAATGCCTGCAGGTTATGTGGCGCTTGGTGAAACTAAATATCTTGTAAGCGTGGGCGATAAGATAGATTCACTCAAAGAGATAAAGAATATAGTGCTGTATGATACAGGGGTTGATTCGGTGGGAACTGTATGTGTAGGTGATGTTGCAGATGTATTCAAGTCTGACAATGGCGACAGCATATATGCTAAAATAAACGGAAATGACGGAGTGCTTCTGTCGTTTTCAAAGCAGTCAAACCATGCAACTGCCGATGTATGCGACAATATAGCAGATAAATTTGCAGAGCTTGAAGCAGAGTATGGCGGACTTAAATTTACATCAATGATGGATCAGGGCGAATACATCAGCCTTATCATCAGATCAATAATGCAGAGTCTGCTGCTTGGTGCGGTGTTTGCAGTTCTTATACTGCTGCTGTTTTTAAGACACATAAAATCGACACTGATTACAGTATTCTCTATACCTGTAAGTATCATATTTGCAATAGTTCTTATGTACTTCTCGGGTATATCGCTTAATATGATATCGCTTTCGGGGCTTGCGGTTGCAGTAGGAATGCTGGTGGATAACTCAATAGTTGTAATCGAAAACACCTTGAGGCTGCGGCGCGAGGGCGTGCCGCCTGCAAAAGCGGCCATTGCCGGAGCCAAACAGGTTGGAGGAGCGATAACAGCTTCTACAATTACAACTGTATGTGTATTTGTCCCTATAATATTTACAGACGGAATAACAAGAGATCTGTTCTCGGATATGGCTCTTACTATAGGGTACTCACTGTTTGCCAGCCTTATAGTTGCAATGACACTTGTTCCTGCAATGTCCGCAAACCTGCTGGCAGGACCTGTGCCTGAGGAAAAGGCAGGCTTTAAGGGTTTCCTGAGAAGATATACCGGAGTTTTAAAATGGTCATTGAAGCACAGAGTGCTTGTACTGATATGCGCGTTGCTGCTGCTTGTATTCAGTGTTGCAGCGGTTGTAGTAAAGAGCTTTACGTTTGTACCTGATATGACCTCACCGCAGATGCAGGTGAATATACAGATGCCTGAGGGCACAGAGCTTGAGGAAACCATAGCTGCCGCCGATGAGGTTATGGACAGAGTGCTTGAGATAGATGAAGTTCAGGACGCAGGAGCGCTGCTTTCAAACGGCAGTTCTTTCGGTATGTCCTTTACAGACGATGAAACGCCTACATCGATTATGATGTATGTGCTGCTTGATGAGAATATGAAGCGCACAAGTCAGGAGGTAGCAGACGAGATTAACAGCAAATGCGCTGATATTGACGGAGAGGTTGAGGCTCTCGGCGGTTCATCCATGATGACTTCATATATGGACTCTATGGGCGGCTCAGGCGTATCTGTAAATGTGTTCTGTGACGATACGGATAAGCTTCAGCAGGCTGCTGCTGACATTGCGGATATCATAAGTGATACAGAGGGCATTGTAAATGTTGAAAACGGCATAGAGGATGCAGACCCTGAAATACATTTCACAGTGGATAAGAAAAAGGCTATGAAGTACAATCTGACGGTTGCGCAGGTATATCAGGAAATAGCAAAGGCTCTGTCAGATGAAAAAACAGCAACCTCTGTTAAATGGCAGGGAGATGACTACGATGTCATAGTCGAGGGCGCGAACGCTTCGGAGCTTACACCGAAATTCATCAAAAACTATAAGTTTAAGGTGCAGGACAGTGACGGCAATGAAAAAACAGTGAAACTCAAGGATATTGCAGAGGTTGAAGACAAGACCACAATGCACTCGATAAACAGAATGAATCAGGAAACCTATCTGACAGTTAAGGGTGAAATTGATGAAAACCATAATGTTACTCTGACTACAGATGAGGTTATGAAGAATATCGATGAGAAATATGACTGCCCTGAAGATGTGACATATGAGTCAAGCGGACTTTCCGAAACAATATATGATGCGATGAAAGATCTGGTACTTATGATGCTTCTCGGTATAATTATGATATATCTTGTAATGGTAGCGCAGTTCCAGTCGCTGAAATCACCGTTTATAATTATGTTTACAATTCCGCTGGCATTTACAGGCGGCCTGCTGGCGCTGCTTGTAACGGGCAAGGAGATAAGTATTATCGCTATGATTGGTTTTGTAATGCTTGCAGGTATAATTGTAAATAACGGTATTGTGCTGGTGGACTATATCAATCAGCTGAGAGCAAAAGGCACTGCTAAGAGAGAGGCTATCATTGAGGCAGGCAGGACGAGAATGAGGCCTGTGCTTATGACAAGCCTTACCACTGTGCTGGGGCTTTCGGTAATGGCGGCAGGCAAGACCGCGGGAACCGATATGATGCAGCCTGTGGCTCTTGTATGCATAGGCGGTCTTATCTATGCGACAGCGCTTACGCTGATAGTTGTGCCTGTACTGTATGACCTCTTCAACGGAGAAAAATACAAGGCAAGAAAAGAAGAGGATCTTGATATAAGCGGAATATAGAATAAATATGAATATGCAGGAGAGCAGGACGTGTGGTGCGGACCTGTTCTTTTTGTAAATATGTGAAATTGATATAAAGTAGATATTGACATAATATAAAGTAATTAATAAAATATATATTATTAATTATTACAGGTGAACACATATGAGAAAAGAAAGACTTTCAGCTATAGAAGAATATATCAATGCCAACGGATTTGTCACTATGGACAGAATATGTGAGCAGTTTGGAATTGCGCTGCCTACAGTCCGCAAGGATATAGCGGAGCTTGTAAGCGCGGGACAGATAGAAAAGGTATACGGCGGTGTCAAGCCTATCGACAGAGACAAAAGAAATATGCATATGTTTGAAATCCGCAAATCTGTCAATACAGAGAAGAAGCATATTGTTGCAGGCAAGGCGGCAGAGCTTATCAATGATAATGACATTATATACATAGATTCCGGAACCACTGTAGGCGGAATTATAGACTGCATCGGGGATAAGCATGTTACCGTTATAACCTGCAATCTGGCTGCGGTGCTTGCTGCCGCTAACTATGACAATATAGAGGTGTATGCTCTAGGAGGCAAGCTCAACAAGGAGATATTTGCGATAGAGAATATGTTCCCGTTTGAGTTCCTGAAGAATTTTAATATAGATAAGGCGTTTATGGCGTCTACGGGATACAGCATCGAGGGCGGCATTGCGCAGGATTCACCAAGCGAGTGTGATATCAAGAGATTTATACTCAGCATTTCCACAGAGGTTTATCTTACAATAGACAGCAGCAAGATTGGCAGGAAGGCTCTGGTTAAATATGCAGAGGCGGATGAGATACGCAATATAATTACAGACGATGATATTCCTGAAAAGTACATAGAATATTTCAGGGAAAGAAATCTTAATATATTATAAAAATTATATATATTTCATATTAAATTTATATAATGTTGTTGACAAACAGAAATTTAAGAGTTATACTTACACAGTAAACAGACCAACTTTACAGTCTGGGGTTATTGGGTTCTCCTTTGTATATATTTACATAGAACTTATAAAGCCATTGTAAACGATAGTAATTCCAGACTGCCATTTCAGATTATAATTGTTACAGAGAGAGCTGACTGACCACAGCTCTCTCGATTTTTTTGGTGCATTCTTCTGAAATGCACCTTTTTAAGTACATTTGTTGTGATATTATGTAATTGCTTCAGAGAAAGTTTAAGGAGGAGCATATGGAATACAGAATATATACTGAAAAGATCAGAGAGCAGCTTGAAAAAATGAGTGAGGCAGATAAAACAGAATGGATATATTCACAGGCAAGAACTGCTGATGAAGATAACCGGCAGAGCTTTCTTGACAGTCTGGCAGGCAATATAAGAACGGAAATGGAGCTTACGCCGGAAGAGATAAACAGGTGGTGTGAAGCAGTTGAAAACGAGGAAATATATTTTGAGAGAGAATGGGAAGAGGATCAGGACAGCCTGTTTTCATGGGATCCTGACTATGTTGAGTATTATACGGATGAATACGGGATTAAAAATTTCCTTGCAAAGGCTCTTGATACCTGCAGGCAGCTTATAAGCCTCAGGAAATACAGTACTGCATATCCGCTGCTTGCAAGGCTTGCCGCACTTGAATTCTGTATCTGTGATGAGTTCCCGGAATATATGACGCTTGCAGCACTCGAGAAAAACGGCGCTGTCAGAATTGACTTCAGAGAACTTATGAAAGCTCTGCTGTATTCGTGCTATCAGAGCTGCGATGGCAGAGAGCGTATAGACAGGATATACAGTCATATCAGCGAATACAATGATATTAATATAACCGGTATTCTTTCATACGGACCTGAGGAGCTGCAGGGGACAGATGAGTTTATGACAGAGTGGAGAAGCTTTCTTATGAACCGTAAAGACGAGGCAGCATGCGGGCTGCTGAAGGAAGCATGTATGTATATAGGAGGAGAAGAGCTGCTTTTTGAAACGGCAGGTAAGAAAGCCGGCGATTTTCCTGAGCTTTACGCCGATTACTGCAGAATGATGTATGACAGCGGGCAGTATGACAGATGTATAGAGGCGGCAAAAGAAGCCATAAGCCGCATAGAAAGCAGCAGTCCTGTCTGCAGCACTGTATCTGATCTTGCAATAAAAGCAGGTGAGGACAGACCGCACCTTATAAAGAATTTCTGTTTGTCCGCATTCTGCGGCCGGCCCGATATGTTTAATCTGCTGAGATTGTTTGCGGCCGGCGACAGTGAAACACTGAAGCAGGCGCTTGCGGTAATAAAAAGCATGGAACAGGGAAGATTAAAATGGATGTTCCGATTTATGACAGGCGAGTATGAAGAGGTTATCAGGCACTGTATGAGCAGGCAGGACGATTCAGAAATGAAAGATGATATAATATATCTGCTGTTTATTGCTCTTAAAGAAGACAAAGCAGCTAAGACGGCAGCAGAAAAAGCAGTGATTGACGAAATTATGCACAGAAGCGGTTTTGCCAGGAGTGAGAGAAATCAGTATTACAGAATGATGTCTGCATGGAGAAAGAATTTCAAAATATCAGAGGATAAGATAGCGGAATATATCAGCCGGCTGAAGGATGAAACTGACAGATATGTGGATATGACAGTCGGAGGAGGGCACAGAGAAAGCTATGACAGGGCGGCTTTGCGCGTAGTTATGCTGGGTGAAGTGCTGGAGGATAACGGTATGGAAAACGGTCTTTCGGAAATAATCGAAGGATACAGAAAAACGTATTGGAGGAAGCATGCTTTTACAGGTGAGCTTTCAGAAGCTGCGAAAAAGTCTGAGGTATAATATCCGGACAGCGGAAGGTAATAAATAATACATATTAAAAATCGGGAATTAAGGTGTGCTTCTTTTGGGAATACACCTTTTCCAAGTGTATCTGGTATGATGCTGAACTTGCGGAAGAAAGAGGGCGGGAGAGATTAAATGTAAAAAAACCTGACAAAGGAAGTATGTTTTGCGTAAAATGTAAAAATAAAGAATAATAAGTTAAAAAATAGAAAATAAATGTTGACATGCTATAACTGTAATGGTAATATATAGTCACAAATCCTATGACCAAATTATTGAAGAAATACATTAATAAAGGAATTAGAGAGGACGAGACAATGAGTACAGCAAAAGATATAAAAGTATATATTGCAGAGCAGTTTGAAACAACCAGAAGAAAAGAATTCAGCTTTACTGATGATATGGTATTTCATATTATATATGGTCAGGGTACGG
>OLOV01001844.1_pt1 | contig 15768 bp, 17 predicted proteins | sample 1672931 | NCBI WGS metagenome assembly OLOV01 (sample SAMEA3136738, study PRJEB25190) | human gut metagenome | biome: human gut; feature: human-associated habitat; material: faeces | place: Austria | collected 2013
CCGGAAAAAACAACCCGAAGCAAGGCTTTACGTGGTGGAGATACTGCCCCGCCGACATTACGCTTTGTAGTGTTCTCCCGGCACCTGTTCGTTCGCGGAGAGGATGCCTTCGGTTCTGCCGATATTGATGAACAGCGTTTCGTTGCTGATGCGCTGCACCGTTCCGGTCACGATCTCGCCCTGACGGGTAATGTAATCGTCAAAGATCATGCCGCGCTCCGCCTCGCGGATCCGCTGTACGACGACCTGCTTGGCGGTCTGTGCCGCGATACGGCCGAAGTCTCTCGGCGTGACCTGATATTCCACCACGTCACCGACTTCATAGCGATAGTCGATATCCCTGGCCTCGTCTAAGGAGATTTGTGTAAATTCGTCCTCTACCTCATCGACGATGTCCATGCGCATATATACGTTGATATCTCCGGTTTCCTCATTGATATCGACGCGCACATTCTGGGATGTGCCGTAATTCTTTTTGTATGCAGACACTAAGGCGGACTCGATGGCTTCGATCAGAACGTCCTTGGGAATATGACGCTCTTTTTCCAGATCCTCGATTGCCTGTATAAATTCCTTGTTCATTTCTTTCTAACCTCCTTAGAATATGACAGCAAGCTTCGTTTTGGCCACCTGCTCTTTCGGAAATGCAATTTCAGTGCCGTTCTCCTGTATGATCACGATCTGTCCGTCCACAAGGCCGACCAGTTTCCCCTCGTAAGTCTTCCTGCCGGATGCTGCCTTGTATAAACTTATGTCAACCTGCTCGCCCGCAAAACGTTTAAAATCTTTTTCGCGCAGCAGAACTCTGTCCATACCCGGCGAGGATACCTCCAGATAATAGTTCTGCTCGATCGGATCAATGCGGTCAAGCTCCGCGCTGAGAAAGCGGCTGACCTTCTCGCAATCATCGGTAGATACATACTGCGTCTTTGCGGCTGTCTCCGTATCAGCGGATTTACAGTCCCCGCCTGTCGCTTCTGCCGCTTCCTGCTCCGGCGCGCCGTCCGCATTCCCGTCTTCGGCTGCTTTGGACGCGGTTTGTTCCGCCGGCAGCTTGTCGATATAGACGCGCAGGAACCAATCCTTTCCTTCCTTTACGAACTCGCTGTTGTAAAGCTCCAATCCGTTCTCTTCCAAAAAATCAGTGGTGAGTTCCTCGATGAGCTCTGTAATTTTTTTCTTTGCCATACGGTTTCCTTTCTGCGTTGTCAGATTCCGTTCGGCCTCGGCTGTTCTTCGCGTTTTGCCCCAAACAAAGTTGAAAGAGTGGGCCGTCACCCACTCTTCTAGTCTTACCTTTATGGAATCGTGTACATCTATCGTACCACACAAAATTCGCAAAATCAAGGGTTTTCTGCATATTTGTCTCATATTTATCGCGTGATTTTCAGTTTTCGCTTAATCGGGGAACTTTCCCACACATTTTTCGCGCCGTATGCATACAATAAGTTGAGTCTATAAGCAGATGGGAGATGGATATGGCACTGGATACCAGAGAATTATTTGCAAGATTGATACAATGTGAGGCAGGCGGCGAGGGCACCGCAGGTATGCAGGCGGTCGCCACAGTCATCATGAATCGCGCCACGACGACCGTCGGCGAGTTTGCGCGTGTCAACAACGGCGGCGATGTGCGGGCGATCATCACACAGCCCGGGCAGTTCGTGTGCATGCGGGAAACGGTCGGCGGCCGCTACAACGCGCAGAACGTCTACAACATGACCCCTACACAGGAGCATTACGATATCGTGGACTGGGCGCTGGACGGCGGCAGGCTGGCAGGCGTTGACGAATCGCTGTTCTTTTTCAATCCCTACAGCGACAGCTGCCCCACCTACTTCCCGAGCAAGGTCGGCGTGATCCACAACCGCGTCGGCAATCATTGCTTTTACATACCGACAGAACGATACGCAGATACTTAAAACAGGAGGGTTTTTATGGCACCATGCAGCAATGTCATCACACCAAAGATGATCCGCAGAGGTCAGGTACAGATCGGAGATAAAATCGAGCTGGAAGATCAGCCGGTCTCTATGACGGAGGAAAATCCGGAGCCCGCAGTTTCTGTCTCCGCAGAGGCCGCGGTCGCCCCGCAAATCGCCGTCGAGACAATGCTTACCCCACAGGGCGCTGTCGAGACAGGCGCACCCGCACCGGAAGCAGCACCTGTAAACGCAGTCCCCGCAGCCGCCGAAGCGCAGAGCGCACCGGCCGCTATGCCCGACCCCGCCGCGCAGACTGCGGCGATCCAAACGAACGCGCCGCAGTCTGCCAGGACTGTATCTGCCGCGGCTCCGACAGAGGGCAAAGCCGTACCCGCAGCCGCCGCGCCGCAAACAATCGCGCCGCAGACTGCGCAGACCGCCCCTGGCTACATAGACCAGAATCGGACGTTCCCGTCGAACACGGCATCGATCCCGCTGATTTTCCAGCACATGACCGATTATGTCAACCCCCTTGCGCATACCGGGCAGCAGAGCCCGCGCTTCGGTGTGCCGAGCAATCCGCTGGTGCCGCCGGAATACGAACAGAGCATCGACTATGATTCTGCGCAGTACATGAACGGCTTCCTGCGCACACAGATCGGCCGCGCCATGCGCGTCGAGCAGCTGATCGGTTCCAACGGCATACAGGATCGCTACGGTTTCCTCGTCGGTGTCGGCAACAATTATCTGCTCCTGCAGGACATCAGCAACGGCAATATCGCCATCGTCGATCTGTACAGCGTCAAATATGTGTACGTCTATTTCAATGACCCGGTATTTCCGGGCACTCCGTTTACGAACGGCGGCAGATAGGCGCGTAAATGCGAAAATACCTGTGCGCTGCGCTCTCGCCGCAAACTTGCAAAAAGCGCCTGCGCACCGCAGGTGCCGTGAGTGTTTCCGCAGAACTGTCCATGATTGCCCAAACGAGCGAGCAGCGTACTTTGCTGACATTTTGCAGCGCTTTTGCAAAATGTCCAAAGTACGGTGAGCGACTTGGTGCAATCACACAGGGCGAGGACCTAACGAGCGGCACTCTGCGGTGCGCAGGCGTTCTGTACTTTTTCGCCTTGTGCGACATGGCTCTACGGTGCGCAGACGCCATATATGATGTTTTGATGCGGCGCACGCTTTCGCCGCCTACAGCATATCTATAATATGACGCGCGGCTTCATCCGGCTGCATGCCGGTGATCGTAAGCTCGGCATCACACCAGCTCCGGTACAGTGGGAGGCGCATCCGATAAAGCCTTGCGAGCGGCACTGCCTGACTGATCGGCCTGCCGTCCGTCGGGAGCATCGTTAAATCACGATTCAAGAATATCAAGCGGCCGTTTTCCGCCAGCGCATAATAATTTTCCTCTCGCGTGACCACGCCACCGCCGCAGGCAATGACCGCACCTGTAACATTGGCAAGACTGAGGACGATTTTTTGCTCCAGCTGGCGGAAATATTCTTCCCCATCCTCAGCAAAAATCTGCGGAATCTCCCTGCCGTCATCATAGACGATCATCTGGTCCAAATCATAGAATTCCCGTCCCATCTGTGCTGCGATCTCCATTCCCACCGTTGTCTTGCCGACACCCGGCATACCGATGAGCACGATGTTTTCCTTTTCCAGAAGCATATCTTTTTCGATCTTCGCGCCAATCGTCTGCGGGATCGCCCGCCCCAAAAACAGCTCTGCCGCTGCGATTCCCTGTCCGATGAGCATGCCCAGACCGCCGACCGTTTCCATTCCGGCCTTGTTTGCCTGACACAGCAGATTCGTGCGCAGCGGGTTGTAGATGGCATCGATGACCCATTTGAGGTTGACAAAGCTGCCGGGATAAAGCGGTGCCTGCCCGTTGTTCGGATACATGCCGACCGGCGTCGTGTTGACAAGAATCTGTGCATCCTGCTGCCTTAAAACGTTTTCATAATTAACCGCGCCGCCGCGGCTGACGACAGTCACCTTCGCCGCGCCCAGATCCCGCAGAACACGCTGTACAGTCTTAGAGGCGCCGCCGCTGCCAAGGACCAGACAGTTAGCACCGCGCACTGCCACGCCGTTTTCACGCAGCAGAGCGCGAAAGCCCGCATAATCGGTGTTGTGCCCAATCAGCCGCTCACCGTCCCGTACAATGGTGTTGACCGCGCCAATCTCGCTCGCCTCGTCGGACAGTACGTCACAGTATGGGATTACCGCCTCCTTATAGGGGATTGTCACATTCAGTCCTGCCCAACTGTCGCCCTGCAGGAATGAAGCCAGTTCCTCCGGCTGTTTCTCAAACAGAACATACGGATATGGCTCTCCGAGCGCCGCGCCGATGGACGCGTGCAGCCGCGGACTGAAGCTGTGCTTCAATGTTTTGCCGAGAAGTCCATAGGGTCTTGTCTCATCACAAAGAGTTTGGGTTCTTTCCTTTTTTTGGTCTTTCATAGCTGTTTGTCTCCTTTCCGGCATGAAAAAAACCGGATGTGATATGGTTTATCATAGCACAGCCGGCAGCAAATAGCAATTTTGTTTTGCGCGCATGCGGCGCGCGTTTCGGCACTTTAGTTGCCATCCTCAAGCATCCGGTAGCCAACACCCAGCTCTGTAAAAATATACTTCGGTTCGCCCGGGTTTTCTTCGATCTTACGGCGAATATTCGCCATATTGACGCGCAGAATCCGGTTGTTATCATCAGCATAAGGCCCCCAGACCTGGTCAATCAGTGTGTCATAGGTCATAACCTTGCCGGAATTCTTGGCCAGCAGAGAAACAATCTTGTACTCCACCCGGGTCAGATGGATTTCCTTTCCGTGCAGGGTCACCAGGCGCCGTTCAAAATCTATGGTCAGGCCGTCCGCGGCGTACGGACGGTTCGCGTTCTGCGAGTCATCGCTGAGCTTATTATTGTGGCGGATCGCGGTGCGGATCCGCGCGAGCAACTCAAAAGTACCAAACGGTTTGGTTATGTAATCGTCCGCGCCCGCGTCGAGCGCCTGTACTTTCTCCTTTTCCTGGGTTCTCGCCGAAATCACGATGATTGGCAGGCTCGACCACTCACGCGTCTTGCGGATAATATCCATGCCATCCATATCCGGCAGTCCCAGATCCAGCAGCACCAAATCCGGCAGCGAAGAAGTAATCAGCGCCAGTCCATCCTTACCGTTATTGGCTGCCGTCACCTTGTATTCGTGGGAATCCAGTGTTTTTCCGATAAAATCGCAGATACTTTTTTCATCCTCAATAATCAGTACTGATATCTTCTGATACATCTTTTTCGTCCTCCTTCTCTTTTGGCAGTGAAAAACAGAATTCTACGCCTTCCGAGTGATTTTTTGCAATAATCGTTCCGTCATGCGCGGTTATAATGGTTTTGCAGATTGACAAACCGATACCCATTCCCTTGTATCCGTCGGTCTCGCCTGTTGTTTCGTGATAGCTGTCTCCGTCAAAAATGGTGGCAATGCGGGTTTCGTCAATGCCGACACCGTAATCGCGAATATGAAAATAGACATAATCCTCGTCTTCATCGATGGTGAGTTCCAGCGGCTTCGTGCTCTTGGCGTGCAGCTGCGCGTTCTGCAGGATGTTGAGAATAACCTGCTGAATCAGCATCGCGTCCATCATGACCATGACCAGCTCGTCCGGGACCTTGACGCGTACAACAGCATTCGGAAAACGTTTTCGAAAACGGATGACCGCGGCCGAAGCTACCTCATCCACCGCTTCCAAAGATTTCGTTACCTTCGCGGTTTCATTGTCAATACGAGTGATGGACAGAAGATTTTCGACCATATTCAAAAGCCAATTGGCGTCATTTTCGATTGCTTCGACCAACTCCCTTTTTTCCGGTTCGGACAGCTTGTCCCCCATCTCCAAATAGGAAGTGCTGCTGCCGATGATTCCGGTCAGCGGCGTGCGCAGATCATGCGAAACTGCGCGGAGAAGGTTTACACGCATTTTTTCCTTTTGCGCTTCCATGAGTGCCTTTTCCTGATCCGCCAGCTGCCTCTGCTGCTCTTTCATACTGGTGCTCATGACGGAGGTCACAATGCCGATCAGCAGCATGCCCAAAAACGTAACCTGATAGCCCTTCAGGGAAAAGTTAAAATTCCGAAACGGATAGGTAAAGAAAAAATTGACGCTCAAAACGCTGGTCACCGCGAACAGCACGCCATAGAGATAACCTTCCGTATAGCGGGCAATGATGAACACGCCGAGCGTATAGAGCATCGCGATGTTCAGCGTCGGGTCAGAGGCCATGCGATTAAAGAAAAAACATCCGATTGTCGTGACCGTAAAGACGGCAATGGAAAACAGAGTGTCCTTTCGGTGTACGCGCACCAGTTCCGCGCGCGTCAGGATGGTTTTCTTTTTGCCGTTGTTTTTTTGCTTCACAGCCTGAAACTTTTTCTTCATAGCAAGGATTTTCCTCCTGTTCATATCATATACCCTATAATTGCTAAATTTCTGCTAATCTTTGTGTTTTTCGCAAAAATGTTTTTCATTTCTTTATCTTTTTCTATCATAATCTTCCCATCGTAAAATTGCAAGCAAAATCACAAATTTTGAGAATTTCGCATATATTACCGTATACTTTGTTTAGCAGAAAGGGGTTTTTATTTTGATGACAGAACCTTATATCGGCATGCCGATCACCCTTGGCGGCGGCTGCGCGGGCAGCGTCCTGCCGCCCGGCCGTCCGCCGGCAATGCCGCCGGGAAACGGCGGAAACAGTTCCGGAAACGGCAGCAATCACACAGGAGGCGGCACTTCCGGGAGCAATACCGGCTCCAACCCGCCTCAAAGACCAAATCCACCGGCCGGACAGCCAACGGATCTTCCTGCCTTCGATACCCTGTATCTCGGCAGCCTGCCGCTTGCGATGACCTATACACCGATGCAGCAGTGGAAGAGCACCTACTCTGACTCTGTTTCTCTGTCAAGAGGAACGATTTTCCCGGAGCTGGATCTTCCTTTTGAAGGAAAAACAATCTTGACCGAACGCGCGAAAGGAGGGCACCGCCAGTGAATCGACAGGAACTTTTTAATAAAATCCAATCTCTCGGCTTCGTTCTGTACGATACGGCGCTCTTTTTGGATACGCATCCGCAAAACGCGCTGGCTCTCGATTTCTACAGGGAAAATCAGGAATGGTATCTAAAATATCGCAAGGAGTATGAATCGATGTACGGTCCGCTGACGCTGAACGGCGTAAACACGACAGGCGGCTGGAGCTGGACGCAGGGCCCTTGGCCATGGGAGGTGGAAGCATAGTATGTGGAATTATGAAAAAAGATTAGAATACCCGATTAAGATCAAAAATCCAAATCCCGCGCTCGCAAAATTTATCGTAAGTCAATATGGTGGTCCGGACTCCAAACGCAGATAATAAAAAATCCCCAGTAATTCTGGGGATAGAAATTTTCATTTTAACTGTTTTTACTTGCAGAATTTCAACTGATTTTTCGTTTCAACCATTTCTGCGACACCAGTCCACCAGCAAATGGCGGTTATTACGATAGCACCTATAAGAATTAGATTGAGCACTTTCATAAATGACGGATATTCCGGTTTTCCGCCGTCATGTATTTTTTGGATGAACCAAACCAAAATGTATATTACATTTATAAATATAGCTGCCAGACCTTCTACGATGAATGCTAATCGATAGGGGCTTACTGTATTTATGTTTTCTAATACCGATGTAGAGAATGCAAGTCCGCCTGTAAAAGCCAAGACAATAGATGCAAAGATTCCCAAAATCGTTATGTAATTCTTTTCAGTCTGTTTTGCTCTTTCAATCTGCGACGCTATTTCTTCATGATTTTTGCTTAGGTTTTCATTTTCCTCTTGAACTCGCTCGACAGTTTTGCCCAATTTCTCGCTTTTTATCGTCAGCGCATTTATATCACTCTTGCTTTGTGAAAGAACTTTATTTACATAACTCAGTCTGGCTACATCAAGATTCACATGGTCATACAGCTTTAGAATCTCATTACTAATATCTATAGTCTTCCCATTTTCGTCCAAATTCATCGGAGCATATCCGTCCTTGATAACCTGAAGATTTTGTGCCAAAATATCAATGCTTCCTGGAAAATCTTCAGAATCTATCATTGATACAATTGCAAATATATCGGAATAAAAATGTCTAAATTTCTTGTCGTTTGACTCGCAATAAATTGATTCTAAGCGTAAGAAACAGTCGCTTCGGTGTTTCTTTTCTTTAAGGCACTCTTGCGATTTGCTCAGGTCAAGTAAGCATTTTCTTAATTCTTCCCGCTTTTCTGCTTCGTTAAGATTGCGCATAGCCTCTTATCCCTTCAATCTAATTAAATCTTTTGGAATTATATTATGGTTTCCCGCACCGTCACGATAGATTTCGCTCCATGCTTTTCCCTCTTGATGTGTATCATCCACAAGATCCCAAGGATTTAATTTTCTCTTTTCCGCTATAATTGGGTTAATAAATAGTTTCACCTGTTCTTCAATGTCAGTATCATAGTTCATATGAATCTTCATCGCACCAAAGCCACAAAACTTATAGTACACGTCAGGCACAACAGGACCAAACTGCCACGCTTCAAAATCGTCAACAAACAATTGTTCTCCCCTATTTCTCAAAAATTCAATTTGCAAAAAATACAAAATCTTCTGTAATTGCAGATTGCTAATCGGAGAATTATCTTCGGTACACTTCGTTACCACATATTTAGCAATTTCATATGCACTATATGCCATTTCTCCAACCTCCATTCAATTTAACCCTAATTTAGGTCAATTTTGCGTTATTTTTTTATAATTATATCATGCACCTACTACCTATTGCAAGTAGCTGCATCTCTTATTTACTCATCTTTATATAATATTATACCCACAATTTGCTGGCACAAAAACAAAAAACCGGGCATTTCTGCCCGGCGTAGTGTTAGCTTGCTATGAACTTGTTCACAAAGTATACCTGTCCTTTACCGGACACTTTTACAGTCTTGCTGATGCTGATGTGCCCGTCGGAGTGGGTGATGGTCGTTTCTTTAATCTCGAACAGCCCCATCTCCATACTCTTTTGAGTTGGCATGTTCCAGCTTGCGCCCTGCTGCTTGATCAGATAACCTTTGTCGCGCATCCACTGGAAGAGTCTTCTCTGTCCGATGTCGTGACCATTCTGCTTGATGAGCTTGGCGAGGTCTCCAATCAGGATTGATGTCTTGGAGGCGCTGACCGCATCCGCGAAAAGAGCTTTTGGCTTCAGCTCCTCTGTTTCCCTTTGGAGTTTCATGCGTTCTTCTCGCTCTGCTTTGAGATCGGTTGCCAGTTTGATGATGGTGTCGGGATTCAGGAGAACTTCCTCGATCTTCTGCGGCGTCATGTACGCGCCGTGTTTACGGATGGATGGCAGGACGTCTGCTGTGACCCAGCGTTTGAATTTCTTCGCCTGCGGCAGCTTGCTGGATATGATCAGGCTGTACAGGCCTGATTCGTTGATTACTGTTAAATTTTGGCCGCCACCAAGGGTGTCGCATTTTGCTACTCCCTTGTCTTCGTCATCAACATGCTTGCCGATAGCATCTCTCGCATTGCTGTATCCAAGAATCTCTGCTACATCTTTACCGACAAGCCATGCTTCTCCGTCGATCTCCGTTGCTCTGACTTTCCCAAACTCTGTATTTTCAAAAATCTTTAATTCGTTCATTTCTCTCTCCTTTCATGCTGTAGTATTACTTTATCATAACTGCACCGAACAAAACGAACATATTTGCGAACTACACATATTCTCTTGCCGGCCGCGTCGGATAATAAAGAATTACGCCGGATCGGCTCTCCGGGTTCGTGTTCGTAATAAGCAAATCTAACTCTTTTGCGTAAACCGCGTTTATCATTGGATTTTCGATAAATTTATATTTTCTTTGCATATTAAAAAACTCCTTTCATTTTTTGCTTGAAAGAAGTTCTCCATTCTGATATGATAGATTTACCGGAAGGGAACTTCTTGGTGGTCGATAGAGCGTTCAGTCTTTGGTCGGAGTGACGCTCTATCTTATTTTTTTGTCTGCTCATACTGAATTTTTATTCCGTTTCTGACTACTTCCGACTTGCTAATAGTAAGTCTTTCTGATACTGCTTCCAGTTGTTCAACAGTTTCTTTGTCCAACCGTACTCTTAACATCGTATCTTTTGGATTATCAGTTAGTTTTGAGCCTTTTTTCAGCGGCGACATATAATCACCTCTCTTTCTTTGTCGCTACAAACATAATATATTTTGTAGCGACAAAAGTCAAGAGGTTTTTTCATTTTTTATTCTGTTTTGCAGTTATCCGCAGGGCTGTTGTAGTCCAGTGCCCGGCGTGGTTAATCATTCCTTTTCTTTTTTGATCGCCTCATAGGACGCTTCGATGGCTTTGTCGATGTCTTCTGCCGTAAATTCAAGTCCTAACGCCTTGCAGCGCGCAAGCAAGTATGCATAGACTTCCTGCTTCTTTTCCTCGCCGGGCGCGGTCTGCATCCATTGCTTCGCCCAGCGTACGGAAATTTCCGCGAGCGCAAGAAGCGTATCATACTCTTCTTTCGTTGCCTTCTTTTTGAGAAGGTTTCTCATCGGTGTCGCGAATAAAATCGTTGCGACGGATGCCATAATCAGCAGCAGAATCGTAATCATGAGTGTAATGTGTTCCATTTCTATTCTCCTTCCTCTTCATCGAGTGTTTCAATGCCGTTTAAGATTTTTTTCAGTTTGATGTCCTCTTCATTTCGCTTTCCGAAGTAGGACTTCACAAGATATAAGATAATCACACCGACTACACCGGTGATGATCGCGACGCCGAGTTTTTCCTGTGCCGGCGCGCCAAAGAGCGGGGCGATGATTAAGATGGTAATCCAAATGCAGGATATCCACGAAAACCGATCTACCCATACCTTTGTGAAGGTGTCTATTCTGACGCCTCGCAGTCTTTTTCCGAATTTCATGCAATCACCCCACATTCGTATTTCCGTTGTAGTACGCCGCAATCCAGCCCTTCTCAACGCGGATCCAAACGTTCTTTCCGATGGTCTTTACCTGCATGCATTTTACTTTTGTGCCCGCCGGAAGAACCCCGATTTTTGCGGATTCGGTTGACGGTTTTGTCCGCAAGGTTCTTGGCTTAAGCAGATGATAAATCGCCTTCTTGCTGTACTCGATTTGCACGTCCCTTATCTTTTTGTAGTCCGGCCGGTAGATGCAGCGAATCTGCGACACGGTTCGGATCTTGACCGCAACGCACCTGCCGTCCGACTGGCTGCCGACTGACGCAGGCGACGTGTTTCCCTCAACCGTCACATACTTCCCATCGATTCTCCGGTAGACAATGAACCCGATGTGCTGCGCACCCCAGCCGGTAAAGTCGAAGATTGCGATGTCGCCAAGCGTTCCTTTGTCCCGCGGAACTGTTTTCTTCATCTTTTTGGCGTAGACTTCCACTGCAGGGACGTAGGCGGTCTTCTTGCCGTTAAAAAATAGCTTTCCCGCTCCTTCCATACGGAAGATGTCCCAGACGAATGTGCAGCACCACGGAATGTGACGGTTGACTTTGCCGCCATAGTAGTCGGTGTTGAAGACGATGTTTCCTTTTTTGTCTTCCGTCATGCCTTCATAGGACAGTGCTTTTCTGATAATCTCTTTTGCGCTTTTCATGTTCTCACCTCCCTTCATTTGTGCGCTTCCACATTGATGTGCTTTTCCAATTTTTTGATCGCGTCTGTGACCGGCCCGTTACAGCCTTGTTCTTTGAGTCCTTTTAGACAAGCGAGCGTGCCGTAGACGATCAGGCATTGTTCCTCTTTGAGCTTTTTGATATCTTTCTCCTGCTCTTCCTGTTCGTCGATCCATTTCGCAATCTTTCGTACGTACTTTCCGATGGCAGCCAGCGCGCCGAGCAGCGCCGCAAGGCCAATGATTCCGGCGGTGATGGCTCCGATTTGTTCCATAGTTTTCTCCTTTCCATAAAAAACAGGTAGGATTTCTCCTACCTGTATGGGTTGTTTTTGTCTTTACATCCGGTGATTGCTTTCATTAAGGCAAACTTTTCTTTTCTTGTGTAAGCGGTTTTATCCAAATATGCTTTCACTTCTTTTTTGCTTAAACTGCCGTTTTTGTTCGCATCAGCACGTTTTCTGGTATAGGTGTAAATGTCGTTGTCGATTCCGGCTGCATAAAGCGCTTTCCCCCTTTCTATAGACTTATGTTTTATCCCCAGCCGTTTCATTACTTCTTCGCGGTATCCTGCCTCCAAAAGCGCGTTGACTTTTTTTGTGTCCGCCATGTTTCCTTTTGTTAGCTCGTAGATCTTCCTTGCGTCCGCATCACTTATGCCGCTTTTCTTGATTTTTGCGAGCGCTTCTTTTTGGGTCTCCTTCATGAATGAATCCGCGTAGCTTTCTTTGCTGCTGTAGTCGATCTGCTTCTCGTCAAGAGCGTTTCCGACCGCCTGCTTCTGCTTTGTCGTCAGGTTGGAATTCAGAATCGCCGTTCGCATTTGGCTGGTATTGCCCGGAAGCGAGCGAACAAACTTTTCCGCCTCGGTGTTTTTCATGCCTGCGGTAACCAACGCCTGATAAGCTTTGCTCTTCTTCGCAGAAAGCATTTTAAATCCGCTTTCCACATAGTCATCGGCGTTTCCGATCGCGTACTGGCCGAATAACAGTCCTTTTATGATGCTTCCCGCGTCAGGATCAACTGCGAAGCGGAGTTTTTCCTGCCCGTCATTATCCAGTCCGTAAGATCCGCCCTTTTTGAGCGCGATGCCGGACTCGATGACTTTTTTGATCTGGCCTCCGCCGATCGGCGGTGCGATATAAAAGGCAGGTTTTGCGGCTTCTTTTCCGATTTCCGACCACGCTTTCTTTGGGTCTACATCTCCGGAGAGGAGGTTTCCGAGGTTGGTCGCGATTTTTGGTACACTCGGCAGCGCGGATGAGATCGGCACACGGCCGCCGCCCAGGATACCACCGACAAACGGAATGTCCTCGGCGATGTTTTCTCCGGCCGCTGTGATGGCAGCGCCGCCCTTCTTGATCTCGACCTCTTTCAGATTGATGTCCTCGTCTTTCATTGCGGCATTCCAAAGCGCTTCCGCGAAATTAGGAACCTTCTTTCCGGTCGTGTCTCCAACAAAGTCATTTACCCAGCTGATTGGATCCAGGGCCGGGCGTCTTCCGACAAAGAACTCATACACGTCATTGAAGATGTACGCGCCGATCGCATAGTTTGTGAACGCCAACGCTACTTTTGCCACGTTCTCTTTGCTTCTTGGGATGTCCTTTAAAAGATGTGACCACTGGTTGTTGACTTCGACCTGGTACATCGTGAGGATCTTCGAAACCGGATTCTTGGAGTTAAATATCGTTGGCAGCGCGCCTTTGGAGCGAGCAGCGATGATGTCGGCGGCGAAGCGGTCCGCGGTTTTGATTGCATCTTCCGGATTTACACCTTTTGCAATTTGCTCGGCGTATTTTGCCCGCACAAGTGCCTGTGAGGTAAATCTGTCAATCAGCTCCATCGGTTTTGTCAGAACGTCCTGCGCTTTTTCCATGCCGGATTTCCACAGTACATCGCTTCCTTTTCGGTTTGTGAGGAATGAAGACATGTCTGCGATGTTGTCTGCTTTTCGAAAGCCGTTCTGTACGGTTTCCGCCATACCCTGCAGGATATATTTTGGGGAAAGTTCCCCCGCCTGCACCAGCGGGATGAAGTTTGTCAGCCAAGATGCAGGGTTTAAAGCAACCATGTTTGCCGCCACACGATTTTCAATCGCCTTGCTTGTGTTATACAGCGTTCTTCCAAGGCTCTGTTCGAAGACTCTGTCAAACTGTGACTTCTTTCCTGCGAGCTGGTCTGTATAATTGGTTAACCACGTTGCAAGACTTCCAAGTTTTGTGTTTCCGGTGTCATAAATTCCGTTTATGGTGATCTCTTTTATCACATCATCAAGATCTGCGTTGGCTCTCACATCGCGTACACGCTCTTTGATTCCGTTGCTGGAATACTTGTACCGCAGCTCGCTTACCAGCGCGCGCAGCTTCTGGATATCCTCCGTGTGATGAATCACATCCGAGATTCCTTCCAGATAGATGTCGAATCCTTTGATCGCATCGTATTCGGTAACCTCTGCGGTTCGCTGCAGCGCGTGCCCGAACCACTTCTTTCCCGGCCGGAAGGTGTGGGTAAGTCCGTTGATGTCCGTCGGCAGCTCGTCTTTTTTGATGTTGATTCCCAGCGCGCTTGCCGCCTTAGCCAGGATTCCGTCCGGCTTTTCTTCCGTGAAGTGTGGGAAGTAGTCTTTTCGGAACTCGATCGGCTCGTAGCCGTGTCTTAAAAGCACGTTGTTTGCCGCTTCTAAAAGCTGATTGTAGAGTTTTCGCATAGTGTCGACCGCGTTTTGGATTTTTCCAAAGTCCGCGCCGAGTTCCTCGATTGCCTCTTTTTCGATGAGTTTTTCTCCGTACAGCTGCACGATCTCTGCTTCTGAAATCTTGAACTTTTTTCCTGCCGCGCGCGCCTCGGCGATCTTCTCGGAAAGTCCCGGCGCGTCCACCGAAAGATATCTTGTGTCAAAGGTTTTCTTTGTCGATATGTTCAGCTTTCGTACTTCTCCTCTAAGCGCGGTTTTCATTTTCGTTGCAGCAGCTCCATGCTCATGGATCTGCTCAAAGTATTCTTTGTTAATCCGCTCGCCTGTTTCTTTTCCGGCAATGTCCACGAAGTTTCGCTCCGGCGTTTCTCTGGCATACAAGAGTCCGATTTTGTCGTTCCATTTGTCGGAAGATGCGAGCATATCGTCTGCAATCTTTTTATACGCGTCTTTGGTTTCCTGCCCGTATTTTCTAATGGCCTTTTTCATCTCATAAACCGGTTTTTCGGCAGCATAGACTTCAAAGATGTTTTGGCTGTTCAGGCTTGCCCTTCGCACTTGGTCCGGCGTCATTCTCCCTTTTAAGAGCATGTTTTTAAAGTCTTGATCTGCATCGCTTAAGAGGATCTTGCTCTTCACTTTGTCGGCATTTCGTTTCATTTTGCCTAGCTCTCCGGCAAATTCCAGCATCTCGTCTGTGGTGAGATCGGTTTCGCGTTTTGTCACGTACTGCTTGACGATGTTTGCTTTTTTCTCTAACTCGTCCATCACCTCGTCGAATCTTTTTCTTGCTTCGGCGTAAATTGCTTCCGCTTCTACGTCTGCCGATACTCTGGTCTCTGCCACTTTGATGCTGCTTGCTACATCTGCGATTTTCTCCAGCATTTCTTCCTCGGTGTTTAACTCCGGAAACAGCTCCGGGTAAGAGGCCCGCAGCTCGTCATAAAAAATGTCAATTTTTGCGCCGTCTGTGTTTGACATTCTCACCTTGTTCATGTTTGCTCTTCGGAAGTCATCGAAGTCCGCAATGTTTCGTCTGACGCGTTCCGATACGGACAGCTGTGTTTGGCGTATGGTCTTCTTCAGATCCTGGTATCTCAGCGCGAAGTCCTGATCCACAACGATGCCTTCCGCGAACATCTCATTAAAGAGCCTGTCCTTATCCGCTCTTGTAAGACTTCCGTCTTTCATCTTTTCCACGGCCAGGTTCATCTGCTCTTTGATGTATTTGTTGTCTGAATACTTGTTGATTCCCAGGGCTTCCTTCATCGCCAGGTCTGCTTCTCTGATTTCGCGGTTTTGTACCTGCTTCGCCTTTTGGCTTGTCTTTGTGGTTACTTTTTCCTCTCTTCGCAGGATGCGCTTAGTAAATTCCTCCGGCAGCTCCCTGTAATCCGCGTTGTGTACCATGCGGATAATGT
>OLOV01001848.1_pt1 | contig 15745 bp, 10 predicted proteins | sample 1672931 | NCBI WGS metagenome assembly OLOV01 (sample SAMEA3136738, study PRJEB25190) | human gut metagenome | biome: human gut; feature: human-associated habitat; material: faeces | place: Austria | collected 2013
AGGACGCCATCATCCGTATGGCTCGCATGCGCGGCAAGTCCACGCGCTGGGTGCTGGGCACCGACCACGCCGGTATCGCCACGCAGACCAAGGTCGACAAGAAGCTCAAGAGCGAGGGCATCAGCCGCCTGGAGATCGGTCGCGACAAGTTTGTCGACGCCTGCTGGGACTGGACCCACGAGTACGGCGGCATCATCGTCGAGCAGATCAAGCGCATGGGTTGCTCCGTCGACTTCGACAACGAGCGCTTCACCATGGACGAGGATTACGCACAGGCCGTGCGCAAGGTCTTCTGCGACTGGTACCACGACGGTCTGATCTACCGCGGCAAGCGCATCGTCAACTGGTGCCCCAACTGCACCACCGCCATCTCGGACGACGAGGCCGAATATAAGGACGAGAAGGGCCACCTGTGGCACCTGCGCTACCCGCTGACCGAGCCGGTCAACGGCCAGGATTACATCGTCGTCGCCACCACGCGCCCCGAGACCATGCTCGGCGACACGGGCGTCGCTGTCTCCCCGAAGGACCCCGAAAAGGCCGCCTTTGTGGGTAAGACCGTCAAGCTCCCCATCGTCGACCGCGAGATCCCCATCTTTGAGGATTGGCATGTCGACGCCAACTTCGGTTCCGGCTTTGTCAAGGTCACCCCGGCCCACGACCCCAACGATTACGCTATGGGCCAGGCCCACGACCTGCCGCAGATCAATATCTTCGACGAGCACGCGGTGGTCGTCGAGGGCTACGGCGAGTTCACGGGCATGAACCGCGACGAGTGCCGCGAAGCCGTCATCAAGTGGTTCGACGAGCACGGCCTACTCGACCACGTCGAGGAGCACGACCACTCCGTCATGCACTGCTACCGTTGCGACGCCGCGCTTGAGCCGTGGCTTTCTGAGCAGTGGTTTGTGGCCGTCGACAAGCTTAAGGGGCCGGCGCTCGACGCCGTCAACTCCGGCAAGGTCACCTTCCACCCCGCGCGCTGGACGCAGACCTACACCACCTGGATGGAGAACCTCAAGGACTGGTGCATCAGCCGCCAGCTCTGGTGGGGCCACCGTATCCCCGTGTTTTACTGCGAGGACTGCGGCTGGGAGGACGCCCTTACCGAGGACACCGACGTGTGCCCCAAGTGCGGCGGCCATCACGTGCATCAGGACGAGAACGTGCTGGACACCTGGTTCAGCTCGCAGCTGTGGACCTTCGCCACGCAGGGTTGGCCGCAAAAGCCCGAGCTGCTCGAGGGCCATCACCCCACGACGGCGCTGGTCACCGCGCGCGACATCATCGCGCTGTGGGTCGCCCGCATGGTCATGAGCTCGCTGTACTTCCTGGACGAGGTGCCGTTTAAGGACGTCGTCATCTACCCGACGATTCTGGCCAAGGACGGCAGCCGCATGTCCAAGTCCAAGGGCAACGGCGTTGACCCCATGGACCTCATTGGTATGTATGGCGCCGACGCCATGCGTTACAACCTGCTGACGCTGTGCACCAACAACCAGGACGTCAAGTTTGACGCGAACATCGACAAGAAGACCAAGAAGCTCATCGACAGCCCGCGCACCGACCAGGCCAAGTCGTTTGTGACCAAGATCTGGAACGCCAGCCGCTTCCTACTCATGAACATGGAGGGTTACACGCCCGGCGAGCCCGTCGTGGAGACGCCGGCCGACGCCTGGATGTTCAGCCGCCTGGCAAAGGCCGTGAAGATGGTCACTGAGGGTATTGAGAACTACACCTTTGGCGACATGGCCCGCGGTGTGCAGCAGTTCTTCTGGAACGAGGTCTGCGACTGGTACGTCGAGGTCACCAAGGCCCGTCTGAAGGGCGAGGGCCGTCTGCAGGCACAGCGCAACCTGATCTTTGTGCTCGACACCTCTATTCGCCTGATGCACCCGCTCATGCCGTTCGTCACCGAGGAGATCTGGGACAACATGCCGGCGAGCGTGCTCGACCTGGACGCCGAGGGCAACCTGGACCGCGCCGAGGCGCTCATGATCGCCAAGTGGCCGGAGCCCGCCGACTACGCCAAGTATGTCGATGAGCCCGCCGAGCGCGCGTTTGAGCTGTGCCGCACCGTCGTGTCCGCCGCCCGCGCCACGCGTTCGCGTTACCGCTTGAGCCCCAAGGCCGAGCTCGACGTGGTCGTGCGCGCCGGTGCCAAGGACATCGAGAAACTCGAGAGCCTGCGCTCCACGATTGAGCCGCTGGCCAACACCGCCTCGCTGGTCATGGGTACCGACGTTGAGAAGCCGGCTGCGAGTATTGCCGTGGTCGATAGCGGCGTCGAGGTCTTTGTGGTGCTCGAGGGCAAGGTTGATCTTTCGGCTGAGAAGGCGCGCCTGGAGAAGGAGATCGCCGCGGCGCAGAAGGAACTCGCCGGCTGCGAGAAGACGCTCGCCAACGAGGGCTTTGTGGCCAAGGCCGCGCCTGCGGTGGTCCAGAAGAAGAGGGACCGTGCAGCTGAGCTCAAGGAGATCCTAGCGGCGTTGAACTCGCAGGTTGCTGACTTCTCGTAGTTCTTACTGAGGGGCGCGTCCCGACGCTTTGCTCGCTACTGCGGACAGTCCTGCGCAAGACGGACAGCACATTAAGTGCTGTCCTTTGCGTGCGGAACTTGCGGCGAGCAAAGCGTCGGGCCGCTCCTAGTGCGGTTACGTGGTTGTTTGCAACTGGTAGGTTGGGGCCACTGGGTTGTGGCCTTGATCTTGCTGCAAGCGGGTAAAGGCTGAAATTGTCAACGCGAGGGGCTCATTCTTTTTGATGAGCCTCTTTTTCTGTTATGGGGGACTTTGGGTTATGGCTAAGCGTTCTGGGTCGTATGTCGTTCCTTTCTCGTTTGAGTTGCTTTCGTTTGATGAGGCTGTTGGGCTGGCTGCTGATACGGGGCGGATTTCTGGGGATGCTGGTCCTCTGCTTGAGACGGTTGTCGATATGCTCGATGAGCTTGGTCGTCCGGACGAGTATTTCGATTGCATTCAGGTTGCAGGCACCAATGGCAAGACTTCGACCACGCGTTTTTCGGCTGCTATCCTTCGCGGCGAGGGGCTCAAGACCGCGCTGTATACGTCGCCGCAGCTGGTGCGCTATCCCGAGCGCATGGAGGTTGATGGGTGCGTCGTGAGCGACGAGGCGTTTTCCCGTGGTGTTTCTGCCGCTGTTGAGGCGGGGCGTCGAGTCAATGCCCGTCGTGTGACGGCGGGGGAGCGTGCCTATTCCATCACGCCGTTTGACCTGCTGACGGCTGCCGCGCTGGTGGTGTTTGCCGAGGCTGCAGTGGACGTTGCTGTGCTCGAGGTCGGCATGGGCGGCCGTTGGGACGCCACGAGTGCGACCGATCCCGTCGCCGTTGCCATTACGGGCATTGGGCTCGATCACATACGTATTTTGGGTGATACGCTCGAGGCCATTGCGGGGGAGAAGGCTGCGGTTATTAAGCCTGGGCGCCTGGTTGTTCTGGGCGAGGGCACTCATGAGGCGAGCGTTCAGCGTGTGATGGACGCACGTTGTCGCGAGTGCGGCATTGTGCCGCTCGTGGTAAGTCACGCTACGACTAAGGTGCCGGCGCATGTGGGCGACACGGTTGAGTTTAGCTGCACCACGCCGCGTGCGATCTATACGTCGAGCATGGTCAAGCCGGCGTATCAGCCGCAGAATGCCGCGTGCGCGATTATGCTTTGCGAGGGGTATCTGGGTCGCGAGCTCGACCACGATGCGCTCGACGCCTCGCTTATGGGTTGCCCCACGCCGGGTCGTTTTGATGTGCTGGGGACCGATCCGCTCAAGCTGATCGATGCCTGCCACAACCCCCAGAGCTGCGAGAACTTTGTAGGCGCGCTGGATGAGATCGATCCGTGCGTGGAGAATCGCCCCACGCTGCTATGCGCCACGCTGGCAGACAAGGACGTGGCGGGCATCGTCGACGTCCTGATTCCGGCCTTTCCGCGCGCAGTCGTGACCCAGACCGATTCCGACCGCGCCCTGCCGGCTGAGGAGCTCGCTGCCCTCGTTGATGCCGATAAGCTCGTGGGCGTATACCCCAGCGTTTCCGAGGCCCTCGCAGCTTTCAAGGCCGCGGGCGAGCCCTTCGTAGCAGCCGGCACCATCACCCTAGCCGGCGAAGTAGCCGGCCTGCTGCGCTAACCCATCCCCTCAGCAGTTGCGGTGAAATACGGACTGTTTTACAAGCCAGGAGCCCCAAACAGTCCGTATATCACCGCAACTCAAAAGCAGTCTATTTGGGACGGGGCTTTTTTAGCTGCCCTGTGCCCCGAGTTGACTCGCTTGCCACGAAATGGGGCTATCTACTACGTTTTGGCGACTACCCTCGACCACACGGAAAATCGTGAAATCAAAACCGCAGGTAGACGGCTTGCTGATTTTCAAAAAAGACCCGCATGGTCGACCCATGCGGGTTAAACGTAGTAGATAGGCCGTTTTCGAGGCGCGACGTAATCGCAATGTGACAAAGGGGCTGTCCCTTTGTCACATTGGCTAGTCTAGGCGGAGCGGATCGTAGGGGTAGGCGTTGAGAATCTCGACGCCGTTCTCGGTCACCAGGGCTAGGTCCTCGATGCGGACGCCGGTGCGGCCGGGGAGGTAGATGCCCGGCTCGATGGAGAACGTCATGCCCGGCTCTACGACCTGCTCGTTGACAAGGGAAACGTCGCCCGGCTCGTGGTCCTGCAGACCGATCGAGTGTCCCAGGCGATGCGTGAAGTACTTGCCGTAGCCAGCGTCCTCAATCACGTCGCGCGCGGCGCGGTCCAGGTCGCACATGCGCACGCCCGGTGCGATGAGCGCCTCGGCGGCCTCGTTGGCGCGGCGCACGATGTCGTAGATGTGTGCCGTCTCCTCGTCCGGCTTGCCCCAAAAGAATGTGCGCGTCATGTCCGAGCAGTAGTTGCGGTGGCGTCCGCCAATGTCGAACAGAACCACGTCGCCGCGCTTGAGTACGGTGTCGTCGGGCTCGTGATGCGGGTCTCCTGCGTTGGCGCCAAAGCTCACGATGGGCGGAAAGCTAAAGCCCTCGCAGTCGTGTTTGCGGTACAGGCCGAGCATCTGGTCGGCAATCTCGCGCTCCGTCACGCCCTCGTGAACGAGCTTGATGGCGTCGGCCATCACGGCGTCGTTGGCGGCCGAGGACACACGCATGAGCTCCTGCTCTGCGGCGTCCTTGTGGGTGCGTGCGGCGGTGACGGCAAAGTCGCCTAGGAAGAACTCGCTCGCGGCGTGACGATCCATAAGGGGCATCAAAAAGCCGGAGCGCATAACGGTATCGATGCCGAGAGGCTTGGCAGGATTGACCTCGCGTGTGATGGCGTCGGTCACGACGTCGGTATCGGTGTGGTAGGCCACGCGGGCATTGTCGTACTCGGGCAGCTGATGCAGCGCGTTGACCAAGATCACCGGCTCGGCATCGCGCGCGAGTAGCACGCCGCAAAAACGCTCGAACATATCGGCATAAAAGCCGGTCAGGTAATAGATCGACCACGGGTCGTTTACGAGCAGCTGTGCGCCAGGGTGCTGAGCCTCGAGCGCATCGAGCACGCGAGCCACACGCTGGTCATCGACATGTGCCATGAAACATCCTTTCGCTAGGCTGCCACCATGGTATCCCAAGCCCGGCAGTTGGGGAATTTCCTTTTATGCCGGCACTTCGGGACACTCCTTGGCATGGCCAGCCTAGCGAACGTTTGGGCAAAAGTAGTCATATGAGGCCCGTCCCAAATCGGCTGGTTTCAAAAGTATGGCGGATTACGGGGCTGGACCTGTATTACTTGACCATGGGAAAAATCGCGAAATTAAAACCGCAGGTAGACGGCTTATCAAAAATCGAAAATTGCCGGTATGGATGGGGTTCTCCGAATCAGCCCCGTAATCAGGCATAGTTTTGAAATGGCACTAAAGTAGGCACAAGCTATATACCGACCCCAGGGCAAGTTGCGGTGGAATAGTTCCTGGATGCCGGGGTTTGGCGGAAATCAGGAACTATTTCACCGCAATTGAGGAGGGACGGGGTGGATGGCGGGGTAGCTAAAAGAGGCCCGTCCCAAATTGGCTGCTTAGGCTGGGTCGATGTCCATGCTGGCGATGAGATCGATGTTGGTGTTGAGGAGGTTGGGGAGGACGATGTCGCCCATGCGGATGGGGGCGTTGACGACTAGGCCTCGGATGAGGGCCATGGCTTGGGCGTGGAGTTCTAGCGGGATGGCCTCGGCCGTGCGCACGGGTAGCAGCGCCTCGTCGCCGCCGGATACGGCCACGGTGGTGGTGAGCACGCGCATGGGGCAGGTGAGCTCCTGATGTGCGAACGTATCACCGCGCGGGCAGCTGTTGCCGGTCACGGAGCGCACCTCTATCACGGCGCCGTCTGCGTCGCGCTCTACCTCCACGGTCAGGAGGCACTCGGATGGGCAGGTGGTGCAGTTGAACTGCAGCGTTTCGATCGCGTTTATGCTCATGGCCTTACGCCTCCTCAATGGGATCGACGGACAGGACAATTTCGCTGGCACCTAGGTCGATTGCGCGCTGAATCACCTTTGCCGGCAGCGGGAAGCTTTCCATTACGCTCGGTTTAAACGGGCGGACCTTGCCTGCAAACAGTTCCTCGTCGCCTGCCAGAATGCGCACGCGGGCGGCGTCGACCGGTCGGCGTACGCGGAAGTTGAGTTTGGTGAGTGCCACAGCCGTAATGCGGCCCGGCAGTGCGTAGCCTGCGATGCCGGCGGGGGAGACCGTGAGCTCGCAGCCCGCGTCCGGGGCACCCGCGTCGGCATCCGTACCGCTCCCCAACGCCCACGCCGCCGCAGCCGCGCCGGCGCGTTCGGACTCGGTCGTCACGTTATCGGCCAGGTCGTGCACGTGCAGCACGTTGCCGCAGGCAAAGATGCCCGGCACGCCCGTTTGCAGGCTCTGGTCCACCACGGCGCCGCGCGTGCGCGGGTCAAGCTCCACGCCTGCGGCAACCGAAAGTTCGTTCTCGGGAATCAATCCCACCGAAAGCAGCAGCGTGTCGCACGGAACAATGCGCTCGGTTCCCGGAATGGGTGCTAGGTGCTCGTCGACCTGACTCACCTCGACGGCTTCAACGCGGTCGTGTCCGATGACGCGCGTCACGGTGGTGGATAGGTGCAGCGGAATACCAAAGTCGTCCAGGCAGTTCTTGACGTTGCGGCGCAGGCCGTTGGCGTACGGCATGAGCTCGTACACGCCCTCGACCGAAATCCCCTCGAATGTGCAGCGGCGTGCCATGATAAGCCCGATGTCGCCCGAGCCCAAAATGACAGCGCGCGAGCCGGGCTTAAGGTTTTCGATATTGATGTATCGCTGCGCTAGGCCCGCCGTAAACACGCCGGCGGGTCGGCTGCCGGGTATCTTGATCTCGCTGCGGGTGTGCTCACGGCAGCCCATGGCAAGGACGACCGCGCGCCCAGTGAGCTGCAACATGCCGGTGGGGCTCATGAGCGTGACGGTATGGACCGCGGCGGCTTCCGCGCCCTCGCTCGAATCGATCCCAATCACCATGCTGCCCAGGAACAGCGCAATGTCGGTCGCGCGCACCTGGTCGATAAAGCGTTGGGCGTACTCGGGACCGGTGAGTTCCTGCTTAAAGTGCGAAAGGCCAAAACCGGGGTGGATGCACTGGCGGAGGATTCCGCCCAGATGCTGCTCGCGCTCCACGATGGCCACACGCGCGCCGGCCTTGTTCGCGGCAAGCGCGGCCGCCATGCCGGCAGGTCCGCCGCCGATAACGACCACGTCGAACGCCTGCGTCGACACCGACGCTACAGCTCCGGCCTCCGCGCGTCCGTCGCGCATATCAAGCGTCGCCATCCTAGCGCACCCCCTTCAGCGGTCCCTCTACCAGCCAAGATCCGGTATCCTCCAATAGCACCTCGCTGGGGTCGCAGCCCAGCTCGCGCGCCAGGATCGCTACCACGCGGCTCTGGCAAAAGCCGCTCTGGCATCGACCCATGCCGGCGCGGCAGCGGCGCTTGACGCCCTCGACCGAAACCGCGCCCGGGTGGCGTCGGATCGCGGCCACTATCTCGGCCTCGGGCACCGTCTCGCAGCGGCAGACGATCTGCCCCCACGCGGGGTCGGACTTAATGAGCTCTTCCTTGCGCGCAAGCGTCGCGCGGTCAAAGTCGTCCGGCGCGTGGCGGATCGGGTCCCAATCGGCGCGTTCGCGCAGAGGCACGCCGGCGTTGCGCAACACCTGCTCCATGCGCTCGGCAATGGCCGGCGCGCTCGCCACGCCGGGCGACTGAATGCCCGCTGCCTGGAACAGCCCCGGCACCACGGTTGACTGCCCAATAAAGAAGTCGTTTGTACCCTGAATGACAGGGCGCCCACCGGCAAATGCGCGCACCACGCGACGCGTGTTTAGATCGGGTACCAGCTTGCGCGCGCCGGTCAGCAGCGCGTTCACATCGCTCGCGTAGGTCTGCGTGTCGCCTGGTTCACGCACAGCGGCAGTCGCGGTAATCACGGTGTTGCCGTGTACGGTACCCGTGACGATAACGCCCTTGGACACCGGCGTGGGAATGGGGTAGAGCGGCATGAGCGCGCGCGGTTCCTTGTCCAGCACCACGATGTTGCCCTGGCGCCAGACCATCTGGAACTCCTCGGCGCCCGCCATATGCGAGATATCCGCGGCACCGTTGCCCGCGGCGTTGATCAGGTAACGACAGCGCACGTTGCCGGCGGGCGTCACCAGCGTAAAGCGAGCAGCCCCGTCGGTTGCCTCGCCGCCGGCAACCTCAATGGCCTCCACTGGCGCAGACCGCATAAACGTCACGCCGTTGGCAACCGCGTTCTCCAGCGCGGCGATGGCAACCTCAAACGGGTCGACAAACCCAGTCGAGGGGCACCACAGCGCGCACGTCGCCTCGGCACTCGCGCGCGGCTCCAGCTCGTGGATGCGCTCGGGGCCGATAATCGACAACTCGGGCACACCGTTGGCAACGCCATTGCTCCGCAGCTGCTCCAGATGTGCGTGTTCCTCGTCGTTAAAGCCCAACACCATCGACCCGGTGCGGCAGAACAAAAATCCGAGCTCCTGGGCCCAGGTGCCATACAACTCGCAGCCACGGGCGTTGACCTGTGCCTTAACCGTGTCCGGTGCCGGATCGTAGCCGGCGTGCACCAGGCCGCCGTTGGCCTTCGAAGCGCCCAGCGCGATATCGTTGGCCGCCTCGACCACGCAGGTAGACAGGTCATAGCGCGCGAGTTGCCGCGCAATGGCGCATCCCGTGATGCCCGCGCCCACAATTGCGATATCAAACATTTCTGCCACGGTGCCTCCCAGACAAGTTGACAGGCCGTCAATAAAACCATCCTACGGTCTGTACGCCCCCAGTGCAGCGGCAATGCGGCGAACAGCCCCGCAACACCCGCCAACGGCAGGCGAGGGGAGACTCGGGACTATCGGCGACCTCGTCTGACGCCCCTGGTGTCAGAAGTTTGTCTCGTTCTGTAACAGTAAGCAGAAGAGTTGGCTTCAAGATGTTACAGATCGAGATGTTTGCCGGGCGGGTCCTCCGCTTGTCTCAATCTGTAACGGTAAGAGGGGAAAATCGGTCCTATGTGCTACAGATTGAGATTTAAAGTCAGGGAGAGATCTTCTTTCTCGTTCTGTAACATTTCCGGACCGTTTTGGGGTCTAGATGTTACAGATTTAGATGAACCTATCAGTCGATTTCGAATGTCTAAATCTGTAACGGTTAGACCTGTTTTTGCCGAGTATCTGTTACAGATTGAGACGTTCGGTCTGGACGTTTTCCTTTGTCTCGATCTGTAACACCTGGACCCGAATTTGCCGAGTAACTGTTACAGATTGAGATGTTTGTGTCCGCGCCAGCCCCGTACCCGGCCGTGGTCCCATATAAACAAACCCCGTGGTAAACTTGAACGGATTGTAAATATTCCGAAAGGTACACCTCAATGTCCAAATACATCAACGAGCTCATGTCACCGCAGCTTATGGGCGTCATCTATGCCTTCGTGGGCTTTATCATCGCCCTGTACGTGCTGTCGGTCGTCTATGTGTTCATCGACGCTCGCCGCCGCGGCGCCAGCGCCTACGTGGCATGGGGCATCATCGCCCTCATCCCGTTTGTGGGCCTCATCGCCTACCTGGTCCTGCGTCCGCACTCCTACGCGGCCGACCGCGAGGAGCAGGAGCTGGACATGGCCCTGCGCGAGCGCCAGCTTGCCCAGTACGGCACCTGCCCGCAGTGCGGCGCCCCCATCGAGAAGGACTTCGTCGTCTGCCCGGTGTGCGACACTCAGGTTCGCAACGTCTGCCCCAGCTGCCATCGCCCGCTCGATGCGCACTGGAAGGTCTGCCCCTACTGCCGAACTCGCATCCAGTAACGCATCCATCGCCGGGCCGGCCGCAAGCTGCGGGCACGCCGCAAGCCACATGCGCACCCCGCCCACACGATGAAGCATGCGTAGAAAATCGCCCGCCGTGCCATTAAGGTGCGGCGGGCGCTTGTATACCAAGGCAACCTGCCTATAATGATGCAAGTCAAAAACGCCGAGCGCATCGCACGCACTTGCATCAGGCATCCGAGAGGAGAAAACATACCCATGAAGGCACTCTACAATGACGGTTCGGTGGCCGAGCTCCCGCAGGACGAGGTCACGCACGTCATCCGCCACTCCGCCGCGCACATCATGGCGCAGGCCATCAAGCGCCTCTATCCCGAGGCCGACTTTGCCTACGGTCCCGCGACCGACAACGGTTTTTACTACGACGTCGACCTGCCCGAGGGCGTCAAGATCAGCGAGGACGACTTCCCCGCGATCGAGGCCGAGATGAAAAAGATCGTCAAGGAGAACCTCAAGTTTTCCGTGTACGAGAAGCCCCGCGCCGAGGCCATCGCCCTTATGGAGGAGCGCGGCGAGAAGTACAAGGTCGAGCACATCGGCGACCTGGACGACGATGCCCGCATCACCTTCTACCAGCAGGGCGACTACATCGACATGTGTGTCGGCCCTCACATCTGCTACACCAAGGCCCTCAAGGCCTTTAAGCTTACCGGCGTCTCGGGCGCCTACTGGAAGGGCGACAAGGACAACAAGATGCTCACCCGCATCAACGGCGTCGCCTTTGCCACCAAGGAAGAGCTCGACGAGCACATGCACATGCTGGAGGAGGCCAAGAAGCGCGATCACCGCAAGATCGGCCGCGAGATGGACCTCTTTATGATGCGCGATGAGGCCCCTGGCTTCCCGTTCTTCCTGCCCAACGGCATGATCCTTAAGAACACGCTGCTGGACTACTGGCGCGAGATCCACCACAAGGCCGGCTACGTGGAGATCTCCACGCCGCTCATCATGAACAAGCAGCTGTGGAAGACCTCGGGCCACTGGGACCACTACAAGGACAACATGTACTCTACCGTCATCGACGACGAAGAGTACTGCATTAAGCCCATGAACTGCCCGGGCGGCGTGCTGGTGTACGCATCTAAGCCGCACTCCTATCGCGAGTTGCCCATTCGCGCCGGCGAGATTGGCCTGGTACACCGTCACGAGCTGCGCGGCGCCCTGCACGGCCTGTTCCGCGTGCGCTGCTTTAACCAGGACGACGCCCACCTGTTTGTGCGTCCCGACCAGCTGACCGACGAGATCGTCGGTGTGGTCAACCTCATCGACTCCGTGTACCAGAAGTTTGGCTTTAAGTACCACGTTGAGCTTTCCACCCGCCCCGAGGACTCCATGGGTTCGGACGAGGACTGGGCTCGCGCCGAGGAGGGCCTGCGCACAGCTCTGGAGAAGCTGGGCATGGATTACGAGGTCAACGAGGGCGACGGCGCCTTCTACGGCCCCAAGATCGACTTCCATCTGGAGGACTCGCTCGGCCGTACCTGGCAGTGCGGCACTGTCCAGCTCGACTTCCAGATGCCGCTCAACTTTGACCTGGAGTACGTGGACGCCGACGGCACCAAGAAGCGCCCCATCATGCTGCACCGCGTATGCTTTGGCTCCATCGAGCGCTTTATCGGTATTCTGATTGAGCACTTTGCAGGCAAGTTCCCCACCTGGCTGGCCCCCGTGCAGGTCAAGGCGCTTCCCGTGTCCGAAAAGAGCCGCGACTACGCCCACGAGGTGTGCGCCAAGCTGGAGGAGGCCGGCATCCGTGTGGTCTGCGACGACCGCGACGAGAAGATCGGCTACAAGATCCGCGAGGCCCGCAGCATCGACCGCGTGCCCTACATGCTCATCCTGGGCGAGAAGGAGGTCGAGGCCGGCAACATCTCCGTGCGCGATCGCTCCAACGAGACTGTTCAGATGGGCGTTGACGAGTTTGTTGCCAAGGTGCTGGAGGAGATCAAGACCCGCGCCTAAGGCAAGCTTTACAACAATTAACAAAGGCGACCGTCCATAAAGGGCGGTCGCCTTTTTTTATGCCTAAATAAGAAAAGCCGCTGGTTGAGCGGCTTTTTTTGTTGCACAAAAAGGTACAGGTTTTTGTATCTTTCGATAGACGACATTATACAACCAATTAATTAGCGTTTGCCCAGATTACGCAAAATGTACTGCCAGTAGGTACATCTACATACCCCTCTACAAAAACCTGTACTTTTGCGACTGTGCCTAGCTGCGAGCGAGAAGCCTGTTCTAAACGCCCCTGCATTTGCGTACATCGCAAAGCCAAAAGAGTGGGCGAGAACATGGAACAGACGGCACGGCGCCAAGAGCAGCTGCCGGGCGCTTTTAACGGCGCCACCACCAACAGCCAGCACGGCCGCGTCCGCTGGTATCTGGTTCACACCCCCAATGGAAAAGAGCGCGAGACCTGTGAAAAGGTCCGTCGAATTATCCCGCACGAGTTGATGCAGGACGCTTTTGTGATGCAAAAGGAGTTCTGGTTTAAGCGGGACGGTGCCTGGTCGCTCCAAACCAAACCCATGTACAAGGAATACTTCTTCGTCGCCACGCGCGATGCCGCCCTTCTCGACAAGGCTTTGGCCCAGTTGAGCTTTGGCTGTCGCATCGCAGGCAGTAGGGAGCGGGCGTACATGCCCATGCCGGACGATGCGCAGGATTGGTATCGCAGCGTTCTGGACGATGACGGCGTGGTGCGCAACAGCGTCGCGCGCATAGAAGACGGCGTGTTGCACATAGAGCAGGGTCCCTTGGTGGGGCAAGAGGCCCGTGTAAAGAAGATTGACCGTCATAAGCGCTGGTGCCTGGTGGACGTGGGCGAAGGTGACTCCACATTTAGGGAGCTGCTACCGCTGGACGTTCCCAGCAAAACGTAAGGGAGACGTTGCACCAGCTATTCGTTCGCATTTTTGAATTTACCGATTGGGGGATCCCTGGACAACGGGGACTTAAGTTTGACTGTGGCTGCTAAAGAAGAAACAGAGAACTGTGTATCTGTGGGGGATGCATTGGCTATTAAAGAGATTAAACCGAGCGGTACGCTTGGCTACCGCTTTATTAAGAGGCTGTTTGACCTTGTATTCAGTCTTTTGATGAGCGTACTGCTGCTTATCCCCATCGCCATCGTGTGCGCGCTCATTAGCCTTGAATCACCTGGCAGTCCTATGTATACGCAAGAGCGCGTCGGCAAGGGTGGAAAGACCATTAAGATCTTCAAGCTTCGTAGCATGGTCGCCGATGCGGGTGATGTGCAGAAGTATTTGAGCCCTGAGCAGCTACATCAGTGGGAAGTCGAACGTAAAGTTGATGATGACCCTCGTATTACCAAGATTGGTCAGTTCATTCGTAAATGCTCTATCGACGAGATGCCTCAGTTTATCAATGTCTTGAACGGAGACTTGTCTGTTATTGGGCCTCGCCCCATAACACGGGATGAGCTTGAGCAGCATTTTACGGATGAAGAAAAAGTCGAGTTGCTCTCTGTCCAGCCTGGAATTACTGGACTTTGGCAAGCGACCGATCGTAACGAGGCGACGTTTGAGAGTGGTTTGCGTCAAAAGATTGAGCTTCGCTACGTTCGGAATCGCTGCTTCCGTATGGACTGGAAGTGCTTTACCGGCACTTTCGGCGCTATGTTCGGTAAAGAGAGGACGGGGCGATAGATGGACATCTCCGTCATCATTCCGACTCTTAATGCTGAGCATGAAATCGATGGGCTTTTAATTGCCCTCGAACATCAGTCTATTCAGCCGGTTGATATCCTGATCGTTGATTCCGCTTCGGAAGATAAAACTATAGAGCTGGTCCGGCAGCACAAAAGAGTCCGCCTGCTGAAGATTGATCGCCAGGATTTCAACCACGGCACCACAAGAGACATGGCGCTAAGGGAGTCAAGGGGTGACTTTGTATGCTTCCTTACTCAAGATGCTGTGCCCGTTTCTGATGATTACCTGGAGCGGCTTGTTGCTCCCATGGTTGATGATTCCGATATTGCTCTCGTAAGCGGCAGGCAGCTGCCTAAGGCGGATGCCCGACGTTTTGAACAGCTGGTGCGTGGTTTTAACTATCCCGACTGGCCATCCGTTCGTTCCAAATATGATCTCGAGAAACTCGGTATTAAGACGTTCTTTGCATCTGATGCCTGTTCTGCCTATCGACGAACTGCATATCTCGAATGCGGCGGATTTGAGCACGTTAACACTAACGAGGACATGCTCATGGCGGCAAGGTTTATCGCTTCAGGGTTGAAGGTGGCTTACGAGCCGCGTGCAGAGGTTTATCACTCGCATAACTTGACGCCATCCCAGCAGTTTGCCCGCAACCGCGCTGTCGGCTTCTTTCTCGAAACGCATGCAGACGAACTCATGCATACAAGTGAGATTGGTGAAGGAGGCCGGCTCGCCAAGATGGTTTCGTTGCAACTTCTACGAGAGGGAAGTCTTGGCGAGTTCGTTGCTTTCGGAGTCGACTGCTGCGCCCGCCTTCTCGGAAATCGCGCTGGCCGCAGGGCAGCAAGAAATGAAAGGTTATAGCTAATGAAAGGCATCATCCTCGCCGGCGGGTCCGGCACCCGCCTGTACCCGCTCACGCTCGTGACCTCCAAGCAGCTGCTGCCGGTCTACGACAAGCCCATGATCTACTACCCGCTGTCCACGCTCATGCTGGCGGGCATCAAGGACATCCTGGTCATCTCCACGCCGACCGACCTGCCCAACTTCGAGCGCCTGCTCGGGGACGGGTCGCGCTACGGCGTGAACCTCTCCTACGCCGAGCAGCCCTCGCCGGACGGCCTGGCGCAGGCCTTCACCATCGGCGAGGAGTTCATCGCCGGCGAGCCGTGCGCCCTGGTGCTGGGCGACAACATCTTCTACGGCAACGGCCTGTCGCGCCACCTGACGCGCGCCGTCCAGAACGCCGAGTCGGGCCGCGCCACGGTCTTCGGCTACCACGTGGACGACCCCGAGCGCTTCGGCGTCGTGGAGTTCGATCGCGAGGGCAGGGCCGTCTCCATCGAGGAGAAGCCCGAGCGCCCCAAGAGCTCCTACGCCGTCACCGGCCTGTACTTCTACCCCGGCGACGTCGCCGCCAAGGCGCATGAGGTCGAGCCGTCGGCCCGCGGCGAGCTGGAGATCACCACGCTCAACCAGATGTACCTGGAGGAGGGGACGCTGTCCGTCGTCACCCTCGGCCGCGGCTACGCGTGGCTGGACACCGGCACCATGGAGAGCCTGCACGAGGCCGCGGAGTTCGTCCGCGCCGTGGAGCACTCCCAGGACCTGCCCGTGTCCGTGCCCGAGGAGATCGCCTGGGAGAACGGCTGGATCGACACACCGGCCCTCGA
>OLOV01001850.1_pt1 | contig 15737 bp, 14 predicted proteins | sample 1672931 | NCBI WGS metagenome assembly OLOV01 (sample SAMEA3136738, study PRJEB25190) | human gut metagenome | biome: human gut; feature: human-associated habitat; material: faeces | place: Austria | collected 2013
TAATGCTTTCGCGTCTGCGGACGCGAAACTCTGCGAGGCTTTTTTTGACAAGCTGGGTCCCGGTTTTCAAAAGAAAACCGGGGCTGATTTTATGTAGCACTCAAAAGAGTCCGCCGATAAATTCCGCGATTGGGAAATACAGTATTGGAAGGAATATTGCGGGGATCATATCCCCCACCTTCACGGGCTCTTCACGCAGACCTATGAGATTTACGGACATCGCAAGGAATATCGGCCCGCCGACGGCAGTCATTTCGGTGATGACCTCCGCGGTCAGGTACGGCTGGACAGCGCCAGCAAGCAGGGTTATCCCACCCTGCACTATCAGTATCGGCACAGCGGCAAAGCAGACGCCCGGCCCAAGCGCCGCGGAGAAGGCAATGGAGCTTATGAAGTCCATGATGCTCTTCGTGAAGAGGATGCTGTAATCATGGTTGAGACCAGCCTGAATAGGCCCAAGTATGGCCATGGAGCCGACGCAGAAAACCAGAGTCGCCGTGACGAAGGCATCCGAAAACCGGCCGCCGCCGAGCTTTGTTCCCGAAAGTTTGCTTTTTATGAAATCGCCGGAGCCGTTGATCCTGTCGTCAAGGCGGAGGGCGACGCCTATCAGCGTGCCCAGCGCAAGGCAGATGATGACAATGAGAATATTGCTGGTGCCCAATGCGCCCTGTATGCCTATGACAGCGGTTGCAAAGCCCATGACGGTCATGAGGGGCTTTGTATATCTTTCGCCGATCCTGCTGCTGAAAACGCTTCCTATCAGCCCGCCAACTATTATTGTGATGCAGTTTACTATCGTGCCGAGCATGTGACTCTTCCTTTCTTCGCCCTTTGACGGCGCAATGAAGCGATTATATTCTTAACGCGTCGCGCTGTCAACGGAAAATTAACGCCGCGGACTTGCCGCACGGCTGCATATGATGCTATAATCGTGCCAAACAGAACCAAGGAGCAATATTATGCAGAAGCATTTATTTTTGACAGGCCCCGCGTGCAGCGGGAAATCGGAAATGATAAAAAGCGTGCTTGGCGGCCGCCTCGCATATGCAGGCGGATATGTCATCGTGCGCGCGGGCGGGGAAAACGGCACGCCTCCGGGCTGCGATCTTCTTCCTGCTGCGGCCGCGGCAGGTGTGGAGGGCTATGAGTCGGCGAGTATACTCTCCTTCTCCGGCACGCGCCTCACGCATGACAACGAGGTTTTCCGCGAAGCCGGAGTACATCTGCTTGAGGAAGCCGGATTTTATCCCTTCGCCGTGCTGGATGAGGTAGGCGGGTTTGAGTTGATAATCCCGCAGTTCAGAAACGCGCTGCTGGAGCTTCTCAATTCCGACCTGCCGTGTATAGGCGTGCTGAAATCCGTGCAGGATGCGGAGATTCTGCGCGGCGTGCTGGGGCTTGGCGAGAAGTACACCGCATACGCGCAGGCACTGCACGCGGCGCTGGATAAGGACGCAGACACCCTTGTGCTGGAGACGACGGGCACCGGCGACACACACGCCCAGCGCATAGTCGAGCAATGGGCAAAAGAATACGCGATGTAAAAATCATGGAGGAGCGCCCGGCTCCTCCATGTGTTTTATTCACTATTCACATTTCTCCGCGGGGAGGATCGATTCAGTCTGCTGCCGCGTGTCGCGCAGGGCGATGTTGACCGCCGCGCCCACATAAATGATGAGACAGCAGGAATAAAGCCACAGCATCAGCAGTATCAGCGAGGCGAGAGAGCCATACACCAGCGGGTATTTTGCCGAGCGGCCGATGAACACAGAGAAAAGAAGGCTTTCCGCGACGAGGGCGACGGTCGTGACGACCGTGCCGGGGAAGGTGCTGTACTCGTCGCAGTTTCGCTTCGCGGTCTCATACACGCCCCAGACAAGGACAAAGAATATCCCGCCCATGACAAGAAAGCGCATCCAGTTCCACGAATGGCTGATATCTATAAACGGCAGGAGCTTATTGACAGTGGTGATGAACTGCCGCCCCGTAAGCATGACAAGCATCGCAAAATAAATCGCCGCGAGAAAGACGAGCGAGAATATTATGCTGAACGCAAAGTACATGAACGCCTTGAACTTCACGCCGCCCTGCATCCGGCCAATGGTCGTCTGTATAGACCGGGAAGCGGCGGAGGCGGACGTGACGAGCACCGCAAGCCCGGCCACCATCATGGCGGGACTGTTATTCGACGCGACATAAACAAGAAAGTCGCTTATAAGGTCTATCGCCTCCTCCGAGGCGAAGCTCTTGAGGAACTGGACGATGCGCATGGCCTGATCGTAGCTGTTGCCCAGCATGGTATAGAGGCAGATTATAAGTGGGAAAAACGTCATGGTGAAGTAATACGAAAGCGCCGCAGAGGCGATCGTCACCTGCGTATCCGTATATATTCTGATAAAATTCTTCACAAAACAAACAATTTTATCGAGCATATAAGCACACACCTCCGTAATGCGGGCGGGGTCATTGAAAAGCTCCCCCAGCGCGTGCCGGGGGAGCTTTTATCCACGCTGAAAATTATTTGGCGTTGAATATTTTGAAAATGCTGTCGAACGGGTCCTCCGCAGGCGCGTCAGTCGAGGCGGACGCGGGGCGATCCTCCGTCATGGGAGACGGGGCGGCCGGAGACGACGCGGGCACCGCGGCGGCAGCCTTCTCAGCCGCGCCGGTGAACAAACCCTGCGGGCGTTCCTTCACAGATATCGGGCGGACAGTACCGCCGGTGGAAACAGAAGAGGCAGCAGCGGACGCGTTATCCGCACCGGCAGGACTCTCCTCAAACCCAGTTGCAATGACCGTGACGCGGATCTCATCCTGAAGCGAATCGTCAAACGTCGCGCCGAAGATGATATTTGCGTCGGGATGCGCAGCCTCCTGCACGAGATTTGCAGCGGTCTCGACATCCTCAAGATCCATATCCTCAGACCCGGTGATGTTGATGAGCACGCCGCGCGCGCCGTTGATGGAGGTCTCCATAAGCGGGCTTGCGACGGCGAGACGCGCCGCGTCCTCCGCCTTGCCCTTGCCGGCCGCATGGCCGACGCCCATGTGGGCAAAACCAGCGTCTCTCATGATGCACGTGACATCGGCAAAGTCAAGGTTGATGAAGCCGGTGTTCTTGATGAGGTCAGAAATGCTGGTGACGGCCTGATGCAGCACGTCATCGGCGATCTCAAACGCGTTTGCAAGAGTGACCTTCTGGTCAGTGGCATATTTAAGGCGGTCATTGGGGATGATAAGCAGCGAGTCAACGCGGCTCAAAAGCTCCTTTATGCCCATGTTGGCCTGATCCATGCGGCGCTTGCCCTCAAACTTGAAGGGCTTCGTGACGACGCCGACAGTGAGGATTCCGGCCTCGCGCGCGATCTCCGCCACGACGGGAGCAGCGCCCGTGCCTGTGCCGCCGCCCATACCGGCGGTGATGAACACCATGTCCGCATCCTCAATGGCCTTGGCTATGTTGTTGCGGCTTTCCTCCGCGGAGCGTTTGCCAATGTCGGGATCGGAGCCGGCGCCCTGTCCGCGGGTCATCTTCTCGCCGATCTGAATCTTCTGATTGGCGTTGGAGACCGCGAGAGCCTGCTTATCGGTGTTGATGGCAATGAACTCGACGCCCTGCGTTCCGGCCTTGACCATTCTGTTGACAACATTGTTGCCCGCACCGCCGACGCCGACTACCTTTATAGTAACAACATTCTCCGGTCCTGTTTCGGCTTTGAAATCCATAGTTGTGCCTCCCTGTGTTTTATCTCATCACAAAAGTGAAATTTTTATATTTATATAGGCGTACTATATATTATTACATTTTTTGCTTCAGGTCAATAGATTTTTTTATTCTTCGGCAATTTTTTGTAAGCAAATTGTAATTGTGCCATCATTCCGACATAAAATGCGCCGTCTGCCCATCGGAAAGGTCGAGATAGCCGACGTCCTCATCACTAAGCTTGTCCAAAACGGCAACAAACATTCCAAATTTATGCTCCGTTCCGGTATTGCCGCCGAGCTGCACCGTCAGCCGCCCGCCGTACTGGAGCTGCGCCTGCATATTATCGGAAAGCTCCACCACCGTCACGCGGGAGGACAGACCCCTGTCCTGTATCTGGCTGAGTATTTCAGTAAGGTAATCCACAGGCTCCTGACTGCCGTCCTCTGTTTGAAGCGGCTCGCCTATAAGCAGCGTGCCGGGGCTTATCCCCCTGACGGCGATTAGGTTTGAAAGCTCGTCCGCGGAGGCCTTGCCGAGAATTTTGCAGTTATGATCCATGGTCCAGCATTCGTCGCCAAGGACGAGATAGGCAAGCGCGGTGCTCTCCGTGACCTCAATAACGACCTTATTGGGCAGCTTGCGCTCCACCGTGACCTTATCTACATACGGGAGCTTCGCAAAGACCCGGCTGAGCGCGGCGAACCTGTCAAAGAAGAAGAGGTTGTCGCCCTCCTCGATATCTATCGCGCGGATGATCTCGCTGTCGGTATAATGGCTGTTGCCGATGACCTCGATATCCGACACGCGGAAGAAAACACTCATCACGAAGATGAGCGCGACTTCAACGATGACGAACATCAAGGGCGCGCTGATGCTGCTGTGCCGCCGCGGCTTCATATACTCGGAATGCTTATCCGCCGGCGGCTGATTCATATGTGCATACGCCATAGGCTGCTGTCCTTTCGGCTGTGTTGGGCGGCCCCCAGATTTGGGGGCCGGTCAGTATTCAAGAAAAATGTCCGCGCCGAGGGCGCGCAGACGGACGTCGAAGCGCTCATACCCGCGGGTGATGTGCCCGTCGTCAAATATCACGGTCTCCCCATCCGCGGAGAGGCCGGCCACTATCATCGCCGCGCCGCCGCGAAGGTCGGTGGCATTGAGCGCCGTGCCGTGCAGGCAGTCCACGCCCCATATCTCCGCGCGCCGCCCCTGCGTGATTATATCCGCGCCGAGACGCCGAAGCTCCGGCACCTGACGGTAACGGTTTTCAAAAATGTTCTCCGTGATGACCGTCTTCCCCTCGGCACGGAGAAGCGCCGCCATAAGCACGGGCTGCGCGTCTGTCGGGAAGCCGGGGTACGGCTGTGTGGATATCTCGCCGGGCGCTTTCAGGCGGCCGGTTGATTTTACGCGCACTGCGCGATTATTGCTTATTATATCACAGCCCGCTTGATTTAGGAAGTAGAGAACTGTAGAAAAATGTTCGGGCGCAACTCCGCGCATTTCGACATTTCCGCCAACCGCCGCGGCCGCGCAGGCTATCGTGGAGGCGACTATTCTGTCCGGGATGATACGGCAGACGGCGCGCCCGCTTGCCGCAAAGCCCTCTATCGTCACGGTATCGCTGCCCGCGCCGGATATCTTCGCCCCCATGGCGGCGAGGTAATCCTGCAATGCGGATATCTCCGGCTCACGCGCCGCGCCGCGTATGACAGTCCTTCCGCGGGCGGAACAGGCCGCCAGCATGATGTTCTCCGTCGCGCCGACGCTGGGGAAAGGAAGCTCTATCTCCGCGCCGCGAAGCCTTTCCGCGCGGCAGTATATCTCCGGGCCGTCCTCCTCTATCTGCGCGCCCATCTTCCTGAGCGCACTGAGATGCAGGTCTATCGGCCGCTTGCCGAGCTGGCAGCCGCCGGGCAGAGACAGGCGCGCCTCGCCGCAGCGCGCGAGGAGCGCGCCCATGAATATCACGGAGGAGCGCATCTCCTCCATGAGTGAATGCGGAATGGAACTGCCGGAAAGATATGTAGAATCAATGAACACCTCGTTCTGCCGCTGCTCGGCGGTGCATCCGAGGTGCCTGAGTATGCGCAGCGCCGCGTCCACATCACGAAGCTGCGGCACGTTCATAAGCTCAGACCGGGCCGGGCTGATTATCGAGGCGGCAATTATCGGCAGTGTGGCATTCTTCGAGCCCTGCACAAAGCACGCGCCCTCCAGCGTGTTACCGCCGCGGATATGCCATATATCCATAAAAATCCCCCCGTGCGTTCAAATGGAGCTATGCTCTTCGCCTTTATACTATGCGCACGCGGGGATGTGTGTGATTCGGGATATCTTAATTTTTCTTCGCGGGCAGGCTGAGGATTATGTCGCATATTCTGTCCGTCGCGCCGGGCACGGCCAGCGAGAGCATAGCCTGCGACATCGCTTCGAGCTGCGTGCTGTCGCCGAGAAGGCCGCGCACGGTGTCCATAAGCGCAGGCGCGTCAAACTCGCCCTCAAGGAACACCTTCGCGCCGCCCGCCTTTTCAAGCACGCGGGCGTTCTTCTCCTGATGGTTATTCGTCACATTCGGCGAAGGAACGATTATGACGGGCTTGCCCATATACGCAAGCTCGGACAGCGTGGACGCGCCGGCGCGGCACAATATGAGATCCGCCGCCGCCATGACGCGGGGCATATCGTATATATACTTGCGCACGTCCGCGCCGAAGCGGGCGAAGTCCGGCGCACGCTGCCGGAGCGCGGACATAAAATCTTCAAAATAGCGCGTGCCGACGGAGTGGATGAGGCGGAAGGGGCGGCTGTCGTCCATCATGGTTATAAGCTCGCCCATTATCTTATTCATATGCGCCGCGCCAAGCGAACCCCACACGGACACCACGAGCGGCTCATCCGGGTCAAGCCCCAGCTCCCGCTTTGCAAGCGCCTTGCTGTAGGCGGCGAATTCGCCGCGCACGGGCGTTCCTGTGACCTCCACCTTTTCCGGGTGGTGATACGCGCCGCGGCTCTCCTCGAAGCCGACCATGACCTTATCGACATGCTCCGCGAGCAGCTTCGTCGTGAGGCCGGGAACGGCGTTGCTCTCATGCACGGCCGTGGGGATCTTCAGCTCCGATGCCGCCATAAGCACCGGATAGCAGACGTAGCCGCCCGTGCCGATGACGACATCCGGCTTGAACTCGCGCATGATGCGCTTGGCCTCACGCGTGGAGACGGCGACGTTTTTCAGCGTGTCCAGATTGTGGATGATCGCCTCAAGACTGTGGCCGCGGCTTATGTTCGTGATTTTGAGCGGCTCTATTTTGTACCCCTCGCGCGGCACAAGCTCCATCTCCATCTTGCCCTCGGCGCCGATGAAAAGTATCTCGCAGTCGGGCATAAGCTCACGGAGGCGGCCCGCGACCGCAAGCGCGGGATTTATATGTCCGGCGGTACCGCCGCAGGTGAGGATGAATTTCATAAAACCATTTCCTTTCGCGCAGTAAGTGATCAATAAGTAAATATATCGCGGGAAGCGCTGAGCACTATCCCCATTTCAAAAAGCTCGATAAGCAGCGCCGTGCCGCCGTAGCTGAAAAACGGGAGGGATATCCCCGTGCACGGCACAAGATTCGTGACGACGGCCACATTGAGGAAAACCTGTATCGCAAGGAGCGTCGTGACGCCCGCACAGACAAGGAAGCTGAACCTGTCGGGCGAATGGAGGGCGATCCAATAGCCGCGCAGGATGAGCAGGGCGAACAGGACGAGGATGAGCGCCGCGCCGATAAAGCCAAGCTCCTCACACACGACGGAGAAGATGAAATCGTTATGCTCCTCCGGCAGATACAAGAACTTCTGACGGCTGCCGCCAAGGCCAAGCCCGCTGAGTCCGCCGGAGCCGATGGAGTAAAGCGACTGGACTATCTGATACCCCTCGTCAGAGGAACTGGAAAACGGGTCGCGCCATGTGTTTATGCGGCTGGACGCATAGGGGAAAAACGTCAGCAGCACAGCGACGCCGGCCCCGGCCGCGCCGAAGGCCGCGGCAAACCAGCCGATGCGCACGCCGCCCAGAAAAAGCATCGCCCCGCCGATAGCAATGATTATGACGGAGGCGGAAAAGTGCGGCTCAAGCACGAGAAGGACAATGATGACAAGCAGTATGCCCGCAAATGGCAGAATGCCGTACCGGAACGTGGCCATCCTGCCGCACAGACGGCAGATGAGCGCGGAGAACGAGAGGATAACGGCAAGCTTTGCAAGCTCAGACGGCTGCACCGTGAGCCCGCCGACGCCGAGCCAGCGCCGCGCGCCGTTCGCCTTGACGCCGATGACCGGCACCAGAAGCAGCAGCACGAGCACCGCCCCGAGAAACACGAAGGCATAGCGCCTGTAAAGCCCCATCGGCAGGCGCGACGCGAAAAGCATCGCCCCGACGCCGAGAAGCGCGAACAGAAGCTGGCGCACGAAGTAGTACGCCGCGTTGCCGCCGGTTATATTGCCGGGGTCATAGTAGGCGCGGGCATAGCTTGACGAGAGGACCATCACGACGCCCATCGTCAAAAGAAGAACCACCAGAACAAAAAAAGATGTGTCAAACCCGCAGCGCTTTTTCTCCGCCACTGCTGAAAAGCCGGCGAGGCGGGCGCTTTCATAACGCATCTTCCCACCTCCCCGACTTGTACATTATCAGAGTGCGTAACGGTGAAACACCCCAATAAATGATATGACGGCAAAGACCAGAGATATACCTGTGAAGAGAACAAAAAGTTCCCGTTCTTTCCACTTCTTCCCCGTCCATCCGCCCATTTCAAGGTGATGGTGCAGGGGGGCCATTCTGAAAATGCGCTTTCCGTGGGTCAGCTTGAAGTAAGTGACCTGGATTATATCGGAGAGCGTTTCAAGAATGTAGATGATGCCGAGCGTAACAAGGATGAGCGGCATATCGTAGGCAAAGGCGAGCGCCGCGACGGCACCGCCGAGGAAGAGCGAGCCAGTGTCGCCCATAAAGACCTTGGCCGGGTTGAAGTTATACACAAGGAAGCCCAGCAGTCCGCCGATCATGCCGGAGGCAAAAATGCCAAGCTCAAGGAAGTTCTCACCCCAGAGGAAGGTGACGACAACGAAGAAGAGAAAGACCGGAATGCTCGTACCGGCGGCAAGGCCGTCCACACCGTCGGTGATATTGACGGCGTTGACCGTGCCGACGATGACGAAGGACGCAAATATGAAGTAGAGCCATTCGGGCACATAGAGCGTCACATTGAAAAACGGCACGTATATATCCGACGTGACAAAGCCTATCTCACGCATGAGCAGTACGAACACGAGCGCCGCGGCAAGCTGGAGCAGGAACTTCATCTTCGCCGTCAGGCCGAGGTTCTGCTTTTTCTTCAGCTTCTCCCAGTCGTCAAGAAAGCCTATCGCCCCGAACACCAGTGCGAACAGCAGCACGAAAATATGCACGAAGTCGCCGTGCAGCATCCCGTCGAAGCCGACAGTCAGGCACACAAAGGTGACGGCGGCAATAAACATCACGCCGCCCATGGTGGGCGTGCCGCTTTTGGACATATGCCACGTCGGGCCGTTGGATTTTATCTCCTGTCCGGCCTTCTGCCTGCGCAGCCATGGGATATAGTATTTACCGAATGCCGTGGCAAACAAGAATGCCAGAACAAAGGCACAAATCAGCTTTATCGTCATGCTAAACTCCAAATCCGGCGCCGGCCGTTCAGCCGCGCTGTTTTCTCTTTTCCAGCCAGTCCGCCACTATCTCACGCTCGTCCATATGGCGCTTTTCATGCCCGACGACCTGATAATCCTCGTGACCCTTGCCGGCAAGTAATATTACATCACCGGGGCGTGCATTGTCAATAGCCCAATGTATCGCCTCTTCCCTGTCGCATATCACTTTCTTCGGCGTGCGTTTGTTTTTCATGCCCGCAACTATCTCACGGATGATTTCCTCCGGCTCCTCCGTGCGGGGGTTGTCGCTGGTGACGATGACAAAGTCGGAGTTATCCGCGGCTATCGCGCCCATTATCGGGCGCTTGACCTTATCCCTGTCGCCGCCGCAGCCGAAAAGGCACACGAGCCGCCCCTTCACGACAGGGCGCAGAGTCTGCAAGACGGTCTCCAGCGCGCCGGGCTTGTGGGAATAGTCGATAATGATGGAATAGTCGCCGTCCGTCGGCACGACCTCCACACGGCCCTTGACGCCCTTGGCGCTCGCCATGGCGTCACAGCAGTCCGCAAGGCTTATGCCAAGCGAAAGGCCGACGGCTATCGCGCCGAGCGCGTTGTGCACGGAGAAGTTGCCGGGAATGGCAAGGCGCGTCAGCGCAAGCTCGTCTTTATACACGGCGGCGAAGCGCACGCCGGCGGCGCTGAGGCGGATATCCTTCGCCGTAAGATCCGCGCTGTCCGACTCGGCGGAGAAGGTCATGGCCTTGCATGTCGCACCGTTGAGCATGAAATCCGTCCACTTGTCGTCGGCATTCAGGCAGCCCAGCTTACACTGGCGGAACAGCAGCCTTTTTGCCGCGGCGTATTCCTCCATCGTGCCGTGCAGGTCGAGATGGTCCTGAGAGAGATTCGTATAAACGCCGACGTCGTATTCTATGCCCGCAACGCGCTCCAACGCAAGCGCGTGGGACGAGACCTCCATGACGACGTGGGTGCAGCCCTCGTCCGCCATGCGGCGGAAGAGCTTGTGCAGCTCATAGCTTTCGGGCGTGGTGTGGTCGGAATGCAGGCACTCGGAGCCGATCATGTTGCCGTTCGTGCCGATAAGGCCGACCTTCGCGTCGAGCTTCATTTCAAGCATATGCTTTATGAGATAGCTGGACGTCGTTTTGCCGCTCGTGCCGGTGATGCCAATAAGCGTCATTTCCTTCGCCGGGTCGCCGAAGAACTCACGGCTGACATAGGCAAGGCCCTTCCGGCAGTCGGCCACGCGGACATAAGGCGTGCCGTCCGACGGCGCTTCCTCGCACAGCACAGCCGCCGCGCCGCGCGCCATGGCGGCGGGAATGAATTTGTGCCCGTCCGACTCAAAGCCGCGTATAGCAACGAAAAGGTCGCCCGGCTGCGTCTTGCGCGAGTCGTAGCTGACGCCGCCGATCTCCATATCCATTGCGGCTGACGCGTCAAGCACGTCAAGATTTCTCAAAAGTTCTCCAAGCTTCATGGTATTATCCCCCTAGTATCTGCCCAACATCGATTCATCGCTGTTTATCAAGCTGACCTCTATAGCCGTGCCGTGGCTGACAAGGCTGCCCGGCGCGATGCTCTGCGCGCTGACGGTCTGCGTCTGCGCATTGAGCACGGGGCTTGAGGTCTTTATATATATCCCGTAATAAGAAAGCATATCGCGCGCCTCGGCATAGCTCATGCCGTCAAGCTCGGGCACGGTCTCAAGCTCCTGCGACGGCGCGGCATCAAGATAGAGTATTATCTGACTCCCCGCCGCAAGCGAGACGCCCGACAGAGGAAGCTGACCGGTGACGGTGTCGCCCGTGCCGATGGTGCGGTAATCAAGCCCGGCGTCCTTCACGGCGCTCACAGCGTCGTCAAGGCTTTTGCCCACCGCAAGCGGCATCACCGTGTCGGCAAGCGCACCGGCAGAATCCGGCTCAACGCCCATATAGGGCAGGATATCCGCAAACATGCGCCCCACGACGGGCGCGGCCATCTGGCCGCCGCTTATGTATATGCCGGACTTGTTGGACGGCGTATCGAGAAAAACAAGAATGGCTATCTTCGGGTCGTCTGCCGGGGCAAAGCCGACGAAAGAGACGATATACTCCTTCTGGCCGGTCTTGGCCTCAAGACTCACCTTCTCGCTCGTTCCGGTCTTGCCGCCGATTCTGTAGCCGCTGACTGCGGCGTTGCGCCCCGTGCCATCGTTCGGGTCGCCGACGACCTGCTCAAGAATGCCGCGGACGGTCTCGCTCGTGCGGGCGCTTATGACCTGGCGCACCATGTTCGGCGCGCGCTCATACGCGACTGTTCCGTCAGGATTCAGGAGCTGGCGCACGACATACGGCTGCATCAGATATCCGCCGTTGACGCAGGCGCTGACGGCCGTGATGAGCTGAAGCGGGGTTATCGTGAAGGTCTGGCCGAAGGAGGCCGCCGCAAGCTGCGACAGATTCTTTTCTGAGCAGAAGGTATTCTGACTCCACCAGATGCTGCCGCTCTCCCCGGCGAGGTCTATGCCCGTGGTCGCCGTGAGGTTCGCGTCCTTATCCGCGCTGAGTTCAAGAAATCCGAAAGCCTCGCAGTATTTATAAAAGGTCTCCGCGCCGACGCGCTGACCGATGTTGACAAAGGCGACATTGCACGAATGCTGCGCCGCCTGCGTCAGCGTCTGTGAGCCGTGGCCGCCGTATTTCCAGCAGCGTATGGGCTTCGTGCGGCCTATCACGCTGACGGTTCCGGGGCAGTAAAAGCTGTCGTTCAGCCCAACCTTGCCCTCTTCAAGCGCCATGGAAAGCGTGATTATCTTGAATGTAGAGCCGGGCTCATACGTATCTGAAAGCGCCTTGTTGCGCCACTGACGCGCCTGTGCCTGTGCAAGCAGTGCCTGCGCCTCCTCTTCCGACGCCGCGCCGTCAATGGCGAGCTGCGCCTTATCGCTGACGGCAAGGAAGTTGTTGAGGTCATACCCGTCAAGCGAAGCCATTGCAAGTATGGCCCCGGTGTTGACGTCCATCGCTATTGCACCGGCGCCGTTTTGAATGTCATAATCCTCCACAGCCTGCTTGAGGTGCTTTTCAATGTAATACTGTATCGTTGAATCCACCGTGGTGACGACGTCGTACCCGTCCTCGCCGGGGGTGAACTCCTCAAAGCGGGAGAAGAGCAGCTCAGTGCCGTAGGCGTTCGTGGCGCGCACGGTTTTCCCGGCCGTACCGGCAAGCGCGGAGTCATACTGCGCTTCTATCCCCTCAAGGCCGTAATTATCCGTGCCAACAAAGCCGATGAGGTGGCACGCGAGGGAGGAATTCGGATAATAGCGCTTCGTGTCGGTCTCAAGCCTCACGCCGCGCAGGCCGTATTCGGACTTGAAGCGGCGCACGGCATCGGCCTTGTCGCTTTCCACCTTGCGCGCGACCGTGACATACCATGAGCCTGTCTGCCCAGCCTTTTTCAGTATATCACCGCGGTCAAGCCCGAGTATCTTGGAAAGCCCGTCGGCTATAAGCGCCTTATCCTCGCCGTACATTTCTATCTCCGCCGGACTGAGGTAAACGTTGTCCACAGAGGCGCTGACGGCCAGCGCGTTCATATTCGTGTCGTAGATAACGCCGCGTGCGCTCGACGTCGGCGCTTCTCTGAGCTGCTGGCGTATCGCAAGCTGCTCATAATATTCATGGTCGATTATCTGCAGCTTGTAAAGCCGCGCCAAAAGCAGCAAAAATGCAGCTATGCCGCACACTGCCATCAAAAACAGCGTGCGGCGGAGCATTTGCCTGTCAGGTCTGTATCGGCGACCTTTTTCCTGTAGCTTTTCCGGCATAGCACACTCCCGCATACGAAATATATTTTATATATATTCCGCGGCCTACCCTGCTATGCTCACACTTTATCCGGTCTGCTCCGACATGTCTATATATTCTATCTGTTCCGCCGTGCAGCGCTGCATCCCCAGCACCTCGACGGCGTATTTTTCTATCTCCTCTATACTGGCGCACTGGCCGTACTGCGCAGAAAGCGCGCGGTTTTCCTCTTCAATGGCTGCGGTCTCCTTCTCAAGCCGCGCGGCGGAATCGTTCAGCGCCGTGAGCTTTATCGACGCAAAAAGCGAAAAGACGAGAATCACCGCCGAGAAGCCAAAAAGTATGCTGACAAAAACCGCGGAAGAAACCTTTTTCACCGCGTCACACCCTCTCCGCCACGCGCAGCTTGGCGCTGCGAGCGCGAGGGTTTCTCTCTATCTCATCCGCGCCCGGCAATATGGGCTTGCGGCAGACACTTTTGAGGGTCTTTATAAAGCCGCAAGTACATATTGGAGCCTCTCTTGGGCAGGTGCAGCCGTTTTCTCTGGCCGCAATACCTGATTTGACGATTCTGTCCTCAAGAGAGTGGAAACTGATCACACATAATCTGCCGCCTGTTTTGAGCTTGTCGGGCGCTGTATCCATTAGCGCTGATATCGCGCCAAGCTCGTCATTCACGGCGATGCGTATTGCCTGAAAGCAGCGCTTCGCCGGATGCTGCTTTTCGCGCAGCGCCGCGGCGGGCAGCGCGCCCTTTATGATATCGACAAGCTCGAACGTCGTCTCGACAGGCTTTTTCTCACGCGCGGCAATTATGGCCGCGCTTATGCGCCGGGCGTAGCGCTCCTCCCCGTAATCCCAGAAGATACGGTTCAGCCTGTCGGCGGAATAATCGTTCACAACGTCATAGGCCGTCAGCCCCTCGCTGCGGTCCATGCGCATATCCAGCGGCGCATCGTTCATATAGGAAAAGCCGCGCTCCGCCTCGTCAAGCTGGGGCGAGGACACGCCAAGGTCAAAAAGCATCCCGTCAACGGCGTCTATGCCGAGGTCATCCAGAATGGAGGCCGTGTCAGAAAAATTGCCGTGCACAAGAGTGATCTTACCGGCAAATGGCGCAAGCCTTTCCCCGGCGCGCGCTATCGCCGTTTCATCCCTGTCGATGCCTATAAGGCGACCCGTTGTAAGGCGGGAAGCGATCTCATACGAGTGCCCGCCGAGGCCGAGAGTTCCGTCAACATATATCCCATCCGGCTTTATGGCCAGATTTTCAATGCATTCATCAAGCAGGACAGAGACATGCTTTGCATTATCCATCAAAACTCAAGCTCCTCCATGACGGCGGCGATATTTTCAGGCGTCGTCTCCTCCGCGAACACGGCGGCCCAGGCCTCACTGTCCCACAGCTCAGCATGGTTATTGCAGCCGATGACCGTGACCTTCTGCGTAAGTCCGGCAAAATCGCGCAGGTTCTGCGGAATGAGCGCGCGGCCCTGACTGTCAAGCTCACAGCGCGCGGCATGCGCAAAAAGCGGTCGCATCTTGCGCTGCTTTATATACGGCATGGCGCTGACCTTATCCGAAAGCGCCTTCCAGTTCTCGCTGCTGTAGGCGCAGAGGCATCTATCCATGGACAGCGTGACATAAAACACATCGCCAAGCTCATCCCGAAGCTTTGCCGGGATAAAAAGACGGCCTTTGTTGTCAAGAGAATGCTGATACTCGCCGGTCATGGATGTCCTCTCCTTTCCCGTGGGAAACAGCGCCATTTCCCACCACAATTACCCACACCACGGTTTTATTATAGAAGTAGTTCACATAAAAAGCAAGTAAATTTTTTTGACTTTTTTTGTCTCTTTTTGTATATATTTCCTCATAAATGGCCAAAAAACGCCCCAACAGCTATATATTCCGCTGTTGGGGCGTTTCGTCACAATATGTAGTTTTGCGCGGCGGCTTACGACTCGCGCTGGATCTTCATCACAGGCGCGCCCTGCCGTTTTCCGCCCGGCGCGGGCTGGGCGCGGCGGACCTCCTGCGGTCTGGCAGGCTCGGCCTTGACGGCCTGCGCGGGTGCGGCCGCGGGTTGCTGTACAGGGGCAGGCGCGGCGGCGGCAGCGCCGCCCATCGTGTTGAAAGCGCTGTGTGCAGACTGGAGCTTCGCAAGCGCCTCGCCCACGCTGGCCTCGGACTGCTTCATGATCTCATCGACGTACTCCGCCGCAACACGGCGCAGCTCCTTCGACTTGGCCTCGGCGGCGCTTATCATCTCCGCGCTTCTCGCCCTTGCGACGCGGACGACCTCCTGCTCTTCTATCATAGCCTTGGACTTCTCTTCGGCACTCTTGCGCATGGCCTCCGCCTCACGCTTGGCGTTGCCGATGAACTCATCGCGCGCCGAAACGAGACGCTTGGCCTCGGCAAGCGCGCTGGGCAGGTTGGCCTTGATCTCATTTATGATATCAACGGCCTTTTCCCTCTCGATGATGCACTTGTCGTTCCCAAGAGGAACGCCCCATGCCTCCGTCACCATGCCG
>OLOV01001860.1_pt1 | contig 15672 bp, 14 predicted proteins | sample 1672931 | NCBI WGS metagenome assembly OLOV01 (sample SAMEA3136738, study PRJEB25190) | human gut metagenome | biome: human gut; feature: human-associated habitat; material: faeces | place: Austria | collected 2013
GACACAATCTTCTTTCTCTGGAAAAAAGATGACGAATTCAAAGAAAAATTCAAATTTGTGTCTTAATACAGGCAAATTTGATTATGAGACCTGCGTTGATATTATTGAAAATTATATAAAGACAAGATTGGCGGGAAATAACTAAGATGAAAAGACTGCTAGTATATCTTAAGGGATACATAAAGGAGTGCATCTTTGGACCACTTTTTAAGTTGCTTGAGGCGACTTTTGAACTTATTGTACCCCTTGTTGTTGCTGCGATAATCGATACGGGAATCGGAACCGGCAATAAAGGTTATATAGTCTCAAGAGCAGGTATTTTAATAGGACTTGCAGTTGTGGGACTTGCCAGCTCCATAATCGCACAGTATTTTGCGGCAAAAGCTGCTACGGGATTTGCAACAGAATTAAGGCATTCATTATTTGAACATATCGGTACATTTTCTTTTACGGAAATTGATGATATCGGAACCGCCAGACTGATTACGAGAATGACAAGTGACGTTAATTCTGTCCAGAGCTGTGTCAATATGGTTCTTAGACTGTTTCTGCGTTCTCCTTTCATTGTTTTTGGCGCAATGATAATGGCATTTACAATAGATGTAAAGTGTGCACTTATATTCTGTGTGGCAATACCTGCTTTGTCGGTAGTTGTATTTTCAATAATGCTTATATCAATCCCTCTTTTTAAGAAGGTACAGGGCGGACTTGACAATATTCTTAAGATAACCAGGGAAAATCTTACAGGAACCAGAGTTGTAAGAGCCTTTAACAAAGAAGATGAAGAAATTAAAGAATTTAACGCGGGTAATGACACTCTTAATAAGAATCAGTTGTTTGCAGGTAAGATATCCGCACTTATGAATCCTCTGACATTTATAATTGTTAATTTTGCCATGATTATACTTATATACAGCGGTGCCCTTAAAGTAGATGCGGGAAGCCTTAAACCGGGACAGGTTATCGCTCTTGTAAATTATATGTCACAGATTCTTATAGAACTTATCAAACTTGCCAATCTTATCATCCAGGTTACTAAAGCCCTTGCATCTGCAAACAGAATAGCTGAGATATTTGACATCCACAGTTCAATGGCTTTCCCTGAAAGCTCGGAAAAGGAAGAAAATACGGAATATGCCGTTGAGTTCAATAATGTATCATTAACATACAATAAAGGTGGAGCACCTTCAATATCCGGTCTTAACATCAAGGTCAGAAAAGGCGAGACCATAGGAATTATTGGAGGAACGGGTTCAGGCAAAACAACGCTTGTCCATATGATTCCAAGATTCTATGATGCGACAGAAGGCGAAGTTAAGATTAACGGTGTCAACGTTAAAAATTATTCCAAGGAAGATATCAGAAACAAAGTCGGCATAGTAATGCAGAAAGCCGTACTTTTTGACGGCACCATAAGAGACAATATGAAATGGGGCAAGGAAAACGCTACGGATTCAGAGATATTTGACGCACTTGAAGAAGCACAGGCACTTGATTTTGTCAAGGAAAAAGAAGGCGTGCTTGATTACCACATTGCACAGGGCGGCCGTAATCTTTCAGGCGGACAAAGACAGCGCCTTACGATTGCCAGGGCTTTTGTAAAACAGCCGGAAATCCTTATCCTTGATGACAGTGCATCGGCACTTGACTATGCTACTGATGCAAGGCTCAGAAAAGCAATCTCTGAAATGAAAAACAGACCTACAACATTTATTGTATCCCAGAGGACCGCTTCTTTAAGAAGTGCGGACAGGATTATCGTTCTTGAAGACGGCGAAGTAGCAGGAATAGGTACTCATGACGAACTTATTAAAAATTGCAGCGTATATGTTGAAATATATGGTACTGATGGAAATAAACAGGCCGGAGGTGCAGATTAATGAACCAGAAAGTTACAGTCAAAAAGATATTCAAATATCTCACACATTATAAGCTGAGCATTATATTCTCTCTTCTTTTTGCATTTGTCACGGTTGCGGGACAGCTTGCAATTCCGGTTTTACAGGGTAAGGCAATTGACAGGATAATCGGTGCCGGCAATGTTGATATAAAGGGAATTATAACGATTCTGATTATCATAGCGGTAACAGTGGTAGCAACGGCTTTGTTCCAGTGGATAATGAATGTAATCAACAATAAGATTACTTATTCCATTGTCAGGGATATAAGAAAGGACGCATTTGAAAAACTTCAGATCCTTCCGGTAAATTATGTTGATACACATCCGGCCGGGGAAATAGTAAGTAAAGTAATAGCGGATGTAGACCAGTTCGCAGATGGTCTGCTTATGGGATTTACACAATTTTTTACAGGCATTATGACAATAATAGGCACACTTGTTTTTATGTTCATATATGACTGGAAAATAACAATGGTGGTTGTACTTGTTACTCCTGCATCATTCTTTATTGCATCATTTATAGCAAAAAGAACCTATAATATGTTTAAGAAGCAGTCAGAAGCGAGGGGCGAGCAGACTTCCCTTATTGATGAAATGATTGGTAATGAAAAAATTGTTCAGGCGTACAGTATGGAAGATAATTCACTGGATAGGTTTGATGAAATTAACGGAAAACTTCAGAAGTATTCCCTTGATGCAACCTTTTTTTCATCACTTTCCAATCCTTCAACAAGATTTGTCAACAATGTAGTATATGCACTTGTGGCATTTGTGGGAGCGTTTTCCGTTATGAGAGGCGGACTCACGGTAGGATCTCTTTCGGCTTTATTAAGTTATGCCAACCAGTATATGAAACCATTTAACGAAATATCCGGCGTTGTTACAGAATTACAGAATGCTATAGCCTGTGCAGGCCGTGTTATTGACCTTATAGATGAGACACCTATGAAGAAAGACCCTGATAACGAACTTGTGGTAAAAGATGGTGAGGGTAAAATCGACTTTCTTGGATAAAATATCCAACGGAGAAGGAGGGATTTGAACCCTCGCGCCGCTATTAACGACCTACTCACTTTCCAGGCGAGCCCCTTCAGCCACTTGGGTACTTCTCCAAGTGTTGACATCATGGATTCATGATGAACGGAGAGGGTGGGATTCGAACCCACGCGCCCTTGCGGACAAACGGTTTTCAAGACCGCCTCGTTATGACCACTTCGATACCTCTCCATAACGTATTCTGTTGTTGTCGTTTTGTGTGTCTCACGCGACGACTTGTTTATAATACCAAACCAGAATACATATGTCAACACTTTTTTTAAAGTTTTTTTATTTTTTTTGTTTTTTCTCTCTAAATCGCTTTTTATAGGCCTTCATCTGTAGATATATCAACTTATCATGTAACACATGAAGCTTGTGAAAAACTTTCCTTACACGCACAAGATTCGTTGCAAGTCTAACATCCTCTGGTGTCGTGATCTTAATGTTATCATAACCACCTTCAAACAGTTTTACCGGCACATTACCATATGTTTCTACTACCATTGCATCATCGGTTACTTTTCCATCATCATTTTCCATCATCTTTTCATATGCCTTTTTTACAAGGTCAAATTCAAAACATTGTGGTGTCTGAACCTGCCACAATGTTTTTCTCTCAGGTGTACGGATTGCGTAATTCTCCTCATCAACAACTTTAATCGTATCTTTCGATGGCATTCCAACTACACATGCACGATATTTTTTTACATAGTATATGCATTTTTGTACTAATTCTGCACTGATCATCGGACGTGCTCCGTCATGGATCAGTACATAATCTGCATCCTCGATTGCTTCAAGTCCAAAATAAACGGATGCATAACGTTCCCATCCGCCTGGCACGATCTTTTTCACCTTATTAAAATGATATCGATCTACAATATACTCTTTACAGTAATCTATCTCGTCTTCTCCTGTAACAAGAATAACCTCATCTACAGCGCTCTCTTCAAAAGCCTTTAGCGCATAGTACACCAAAGGCCTTGATTTGATCAGCATATATTGTTTGGGAATTCCACTTCCCATTCTTTTTCCTTCTCCTGCTGCCAAAACGATTGCCGCAATTTTTTCTCCCATGTATTTACCCCTGTCTGGTACCAATCTTTAATCCTGGCACCGCATTTAAATCCAAACCACTTCTCACACCATTTATATAATCATAGTATCCACACACACCGATCATCGCAGCGTTATCCGTACAAAAGATTGGTGATGGATGATAAAATTCAATTCCTGCTTCCTTACATCTCTCGATCATTTTTGCACGAAATGCTCCATTGGATGCAACTCCACCTGCGATTGCAAGTTTCTTGTATCCTAATTCTTTCGCCGCTTCTACTCCATGAGAACTCAAAACATCTACAACCGCTTCCTGGAAAGAAGCCGCGACATCCGCACGGTTTACTTCTTCCCCTTTCATCTCACATTTATTTAAATAATTTAATACAGAGGATTTTAACCCGCTAAAGCTAAAGTCCATCTTGGAATCATTTACTTTGGCTCTAGGGAATGGAATTGCATTCTTATCTCCCTCTTTTGCTAAGGCTTCAATCTTTGGACCTCCTGGATATCCCAGTCCAATCGCACGTGCTACTTTATCGAAGGCTTCTCCTGCTGCATCATCTCTTGTACACCCAATGATCTCGTATTTTCCATAATCCTTGACATCAACAAGGTGTGTATGCCCCCCTGATACGACCAGACATAAAAATGGAGGTTCTAAATCTGGATGTTCAATATAATTAGCGCAAATATGTCCTTCAATATGATGCACTCCTACCAATGGTTTCTTCTTTGCAAACGCGAGTGCTTTCGCTTCTGCCACACCAACTAATAGTGCACCGACTAATCCTGGTCCATAAGTAACCGCGATCGCATCAATACTGTCTAATGTTTCTCCTGCTTCTTTTAATGCTTCTCTTACTACAAAGTTCACTTTCTCTACATGTTTTCTTGAGGCAATCTCAGGGACAACACCGCCATATAGCTTATGCAGTTCGATCTGAGATGAAATGATATTGGATTTTACACATCTTCCATCCTCTACAACTGCTGCCGCTGTCTCATCGCAGGAAGATTCGATTGCCAGAATCTTAATCTTATCGCTCATCGTATTCTCCTATTCTTCCTGAAAATCTAAAGTTATCGTCTTACCGTCTTTTCCAGCTTTTGCTCTAGGGAAAATCGACTTCACTTTCCCCATAAATTCTTCTGCCCGGATTAATGACGGACTATAATGAGTTAACCACATCTGTTTTACATCTGCTTCTTTTGCAAGATGCGCAGCTTCGTAAAATGTCATGTGTTTATATTCTCTTGCTTTCTTTTCTTTTCCTTCTTCTCCATACATTCCTTCACAAATAAATAAATCTGCATTCTTTGCGTGTTCAGAAATTGTCTGGACTGGTCTTGTATCCGTACAATATGTCAATTTAATTCCAGGTCTAGGACTTCCTAAGATCATATCACTTGTAAGTACACGACCATCTTCACTTGTCACAGTTTCTCCCTTTTGAAGCCTGTTCCAGTATTTCATCGGGATGTCATTTTCCTTTGCCTTTACAGGATCAAACTTCCCAGCTCTTGGGATGATCATATTATAGCCATAACAAGGCACATTATGTTTTACATAGAAAGCTTCAATTTTATAGCCATCCATCTCAATAACGTGCTCTTTCTCATTTAATTCATAAAATTCGATCGGAAATGGAAGTTCTGGTGCGATCACGCGCAGTGAATTCACAACCCTTTCTACGCCTTTTGGTCCTATGATCAAAAGAGGTTCTGTTCGTTCTGCATTTCCAAGTGTTAAAAGAAGTCCTGGAAGTCCACTGATATGATCTGCATGAAAATGTGTAAAACAGATCGCATCTAATGGTTTAACACTCCAGCCCCTCTCTTTAATTCCTACCTGTGTTCCCTCCCCGCAGTCGATCAACAGACTATGCCCGTTGAATCTTGTCATACATGCGGTCAACTTTCTATATGGAAGCGGCATCATTCCACCGGTTCCAAGTAAACATACATCTAACATAAATCACCTTTTATGATAATATCTCACTCTTCTCTGTTACCTTTGGAGAAATCTCAAATTGTTTTACGATACGATCGTAACATCTCTCACAAATCTTAAATTCATGAATCTGCGTATCTTTGTTTGAGAAATACCCCCATTCTTTTTTAACTTCTATATAATCTGTTTTATTGTTTAATAACTGTCCACATACATTACATTTCATCTCATTCTCCTCCTTACGCTCATCATTATAAACGGGCGTTTCTGAAGAATCCAGTGGAAATGATTGGTCATCTGTTGAAATTTCACAAAACATTAAGATCGCATCCTCGATTGGATCCTTATAATACTTTGCTCTGCGTCCATATTCTTCAAATCCATTCTTTAAATAAAACTGATACGCTGCTTCGTTTGATTCTCTGACCTCCAAATAGATCGTGTCTACCCCTATCTCCTGATACCTTCGTCTGAACTCATGAAACAACAATGTGCCAATTCCCATTTTCCTTATAAATGGAATCATTGCAATCCTATGTAATTCTGCCTGATCTAACACATGCTCAGCGATTATATATCCACTAATACGATTTCTGTCTCTCCATACATAAATATCACTAGTTTTACGATAATAGAAAGACTCAATACTATCGAAACTCCATGGTCTGTGAAAAGAAAGTTTTTCTATCTCTGCGATCATCGGAAGATCTTCTGGAAGTGCTTTCCTCACATGCCATTCTCTGGCTGTTATACTACTTTTGTCCATGAAGCCTCTCTTCTCTCTCTCGTTCAGCCTGAGATTTTCTTAAATATTCTGGCACAAATTCGTCTGCACTTTCATAAATTCCCTGTGCAAAATATACTTGTGCTAACGTTCCGACTGCTGCTGCTCTCTGGCGGTTTGCATGTGCTGGAGCAAAAATTGCCAGATCACCCATCTTCTCTAAGATTTCTTCTTTATATACTGGTACGCCATCCCCAAGGAATACAACTGGTTCATTGTATTCCATCAACTGTATCAAAGTATCTTCTACACTCTGGGCACATTGTTCCTTTAAGACTTTCATTTCACTGCCTTCAAATCGGTAAAATCCTGTATACACTTGTTTTCTTCTGGCATCCATCATTGGACAAATGATCATGGACGTTCCAAATAACTGATATGCAAGCCCATCTACAGTTGGCACAGGAATGATCGGTTTATCCAGTGCCAGCCCTAATCCTTTGGCTGTTGCTGCACCAATGCGAAGTCCCGTAAAAGAACCTGGTCCTTTTGCTACCGCAACCGCATCAATATCTTCTATCTCAAAGGATGTTCTCTTGATTACTTCATCTAACATCGGAAGTAACGTCTGAGAATGTGTTAATTTATTTCCAGTCGTATACTCTGCGATCAACTGATCATCTTCGATCAATGCCACAGAAGCTACCAGACCAGAGCTGTCCAGTACTAATAATTTCATCTATTGTTCCTCCATTTCAATCTCTCGATAGTCAAATCCTTTTTCTAAATCTTTACGGATCGTAATCTTTTGATAATGATCTGGCAGAATCTCCTCGATCAGATTTGCCCATTCGATCAGACAGACTCCTTCTCCATAAACATAATCCTCATATCCGATCTCGTCCATCTCTTCAATATCACCAATACGATAAACATCAAAATGATATAGTGGAAGTCTTCCCTCTTCATATTCTCTTACGATCGTAAAAGTCGGACTCTGAATTGGTTCTGTGATACCAAGTCCATCTGCCAACCCTTTTGTAAATACAGTCTTACCAACCCCAAGATCTCCATATAAACAAATCACCTGTCCAGGCTGTGCCTCCTGTCCGATCTTCTTTCCGATCTCATACGTATCTTCTGCACAAAAACTTTGTACGATCATTTTCTATTCTTCTCCTTCTGAATTCTCTTGAACTTCTGATTCCGATACTTCTGTCTCTTCCCGCTCAGTTTCTGCTGATGCCTTGGAATATTTTGAAATATCTCCTCCATCTGTCTGTGTCTGAACAGCCTTCTTTCTTGCTTCTTTGATGTGTTCTTTCATATAATCTAACATCTTTTCTCTGTCATCACCAAGTTCATAATCTGGAAACACAAATGCCTGCTGTTTTCCTGTATACAATAATGTCAGCCCCATAAAATGTGTGATCTTATAAACTCTGTTCCACTCGATCGTTGCACTTTCTTCTCCTAACTCTACAAAAATACCATCATCTCGTAAAGTGTAGTACGTTGGATTCTTGTATACTGGATTCTCAATTGCCTGTTTCTTTGCTTTTACATATATCATCAGTGGATTAATGACAACAAATAATGCAATAACAACTACACCAAAAATAATATTCGTCTGTCCTTCTGGCTGACCGATTCCGTGGACGATCATATATGCTCCGACTCCCAGCATAAAAATCGTCAAAATCGCCTGTACTCCGGAATACGTGTATGCTAATGAAAATTTAAAAATATCTTTCGCTTTTAATTGTGTATGAAATTTCATCTTAATTCTCCTTACCTTTTCTCTGTTAATGAAATATTATACCATAATCCGGGTATAAAACCAATGATTTTACAAATACTACAAGCATACACGAAAACCAATGAATATGGAGGATCTTAAGAATGAAAGCTACAGGTATTATACGAAGGATTGATGACCTTGGCCGGATCGTTATACCAAAAGAAATACGAAAAACCATGCATATCAGAGAAAGCGATCCTTTGGAGATATTTACAGAGAGGGACGGCGATATCATTTTAAAGAAATATTCCCCGATCGGTGAACTAGGAAACAGTGCGCAGCTATATGCAGAATCGATCGCTGCTCAGATTCCACATACGATCTGTATTTGTGATCAAGACTGTGTGATCGCTGCTGCCGGACCAAATGCCAAAAAACTAATTGGAAAATTATTAGATGAAAAAGCTGAAGAAGCTTTGATAGATCGAAAACATATATTGATGGACCGTGAAAAAGAAGATTTCTTTCCTCTGATCTTGGACTTTCCAGAGGTATTTCGCTATGTGTGTCTTTCTACGATCATTGCAGAAAGTGAAGCCGTTGGATTTGTATGTATTCTTTCTATTGAAGATAAATTAGATGATCAGGAGTTTAAAATTGCCAAAATCGCTTCTGATTTTCTAGGAAAACAGCTCGAAGCATAACGTAAAAAAGTGAAATACAGTCGCACAAAACGGCTGTACATTTCACTTTTTTCTTCATGATACATATTTATTATGATTCAATAATAATATTTTCTAATCCACCTTCGACTGCCCAGCTTTTAAATTCCTGCATCTGTTCTTTTGTGTACAGTTTGGGATTTTCTTCAAAACAATATTCTCTATCTACCAAGTGATATTTTGCTTCTGCCAGTGGATTGTAGTTTAAGATTTCATAGGAAACATACTGATAGATCCCATTTAAATATTTTGCAATTCCCTTGATGTTATCTTTTGTTGCGGTCATTCCTGGAATCATCGGTGTTCTTATGATGACCTTGTCTCTATTTGATGTCTCTAATAAGTATCTGATATTATCCTTGATCTTTTGATTTGAAACCCCAGTGTAATGCATATGATCTTTCTCTGTTGCTAATTTAAAGTCTGCAAAAATCCGGTCTAAATATGGAAGGATCTCTTTGATCACTTCCTGATCTGCATATAAGGATGTCTCGATCGCGGTATGGATTCCTTCTTTTTTGCATGCTTTTAACAGCTCTTTTGTAAACTTCCACTGTAATAATGGTTCCCCTCCTGAGATCGTAACCCCGCCATTTCCATAACGATAGAATGATTTATCTTTGCGGATCTCTTCCATAACCATTTCTACGCTCATCTCTCTGGAATCCATGGCGATTGCTCCCGTTGGACACCAGTCAATGATGGTATTCCAGTTTTCATTTCTGTTTGGATGAATGTGTATCTGGTCATTTTCCATCGTAACGCCCTGATTTTTTGATTTTGCAATACACGTCTTACAATGCATGCAGCGGTTTTCAAAATAAATTGGTCTTTTGCGGATCGAAATTCCTTCTGGATTCTGACACCAGATACATTTTAACGGACATCCTTTTAAAAATACTGTGGTACGGATTCCGTCTCCATCGTGCGTTGAAAATCTGCGAATATCAAATACTTTTCCTGTCATCTTAAATATCTCCATAACTTGTTCTTGCGATGATCTCATTTTGCAGTTCATCGGCAAGTTCTGTAAAGTAGGCTGTGTAACCCGCAACTCTGACGGTCAATCCGCGGTATTGCTCTGGATTCTTCTTTGCTGCGAGCAAGTCTTCTTTTCTTACTACGTTAAACTGGATATGTGGAATCTCAAGATCTACAAATGTTCTTAAGAAATTTGCAAACTTATCAATTCCTGTCTCTGTCTTGAAAAATTCAGGAAGAAATTTCATATTTAATAATCCGCCATTGGTTGTAAGTGTCTTATCTAGTTTGGATACGGATTTTAATACGGCTGTTGGTCCTTTGATATCTCTTCCGTAAACAGGTGACATTCCTCCATCTGCTAATGGTTCCTTCGCATATCTTCCATCTGGAGTTGCGCCTACATTTTCACCCATTGGCACATGGGCTGATACGGTATACATTCCTGTATGATATGGACCTTTTCGATAGTTTTTAAATGTTCTTAATCGATTCTTGAAGTAATCTGCCCATTTTGTTCCCTGTTTGTCAACTTCATCGATGTCATTTCCGTACTTCGGAACCTTATTGACGCACATTGCTCTTAAGATTTCATATCCTTCAAAATTGTTCTTTAATGCATCAAGCATTTCTTTTTGTGTGCACTTTTTTTCATCATACACCAGCTGCTTGATTGCGACAAGACTGTCTGCAAGATTTGCAACCTGAATCATCTGAATTCCGGATAAATTGTATTTTGCACCGCCTGCTGTGACATCCATTCCATTTTCCATACAGTTTTCAATGGATGCTGATAAGAATGGAGATGGCAAAAGATCAATATGAGCTTTCTCTACTTCTTCGCATGCAAGAAGCATCTTATCCATGAAATAATCAATTTGTTTCTTGAATGCTGCTTCCAACTCTTTAAATGTCTCGTACGTTTCAAGGTTTCCATAATCTGGTGCGATCTTTTCTCCGGTTAAGAGACAGATTCCTCCTGTCAATGCCACTTCTAATGCTTTGTTTAAGTTAAACATTGCAGAATCACTCCATCCAAGGTTATTTCCCTGCGTTGTTAATTCCACGCATCCAACGATCGCATAATCTCTTGCATCTTTTTCTTCGATTCCTAATTCCTGAATGGATGGAATGACTGCCTTGTCATTGAAGAACTGTGGCATTCCGCTTCCTTTGGCTACGACTCTGACTGCTTCTTTTAATAATTCGTCCGACGTTCCTTCGTGAAGTCTTACAGAAAGGTTTGGCTGTGGAAGTCCTAAATGTTTCTGAGCTTCTAAGAACAGGAATGATAAATCATTATATGTATCATTTCCATTCTCATCCTGACCGCCGATCGCGATATTAAATCCAATCGGGAAACCTGCAAAATATTTTGCTCCGTGAGAGTTTCTCATATATACGATCTCGTTAAATTTCAGCCATAAACATTCGATGATCTCTAACGCCTGCTGTTTATCTAGGGTTCCTTTTTTGAGATCTTTTTCATAATAAGCTTCTAAATGTCTGTCTAATCTTCCTGGTGAAAATGAAGATGCATTGGATTCCATCTGTAAAATTACAAACAAGAACCATGTAGACTGTACTGCTTCATGAAATGTCTGTACTGGACGTTCAGAAATATTCTTGCAGTTTTGGGCTACTTTGATCATGGTTTGTTTTCTTGTTTCATCTAATTCATTTTCTGCCATGTCCATGATCAGGTCATGATAACGGACCATAAAGTGTTTCGCTCCTTCCATGACGATCTTAACACTTTCATAGAAGTCTTTCTGTCCTTCTTTACATATCTTTAGTTTTTCTTCTGCTTGATCAAGTAGTCCCTGCGGTCCCATCTTTAACCATTTGACACAATCTGGACAGATATGTCCTTGTGCGTGGTCTTTCTGGTTGATCTTTACAACTTTGGCGATCTCGTTGATCTCTTTTCCATATCTCTGATTCAGGACATCTTCTAAGGATTTTCCTTCCCAGTATGGTTTGATGACCTTACGGAATGTCTCAATATCTTCTTGATGTACATTGAAGCGGTCCTGTGGTCTTGTTGGGAGTGTTTCAAATTCTTTATCTACCCATGTGCTACCACTCTCTGGAAATACAACTCCATAACGAACTCCGGCTGTACGATTTCCAACGATCAGTTCTTCAGGTTCTACACGAATCTCCATCTGCTCTAAGGCTGCTTTTAATGATTTTGCTCTCTGTATGATCTTTGGATCATCTTCATTCTCCTGATATGTTTTTGTAATGATCAGTGCCTGCTCAATTGATGCGTATCTTGGCTCTGATAACATTTTATCTTTTAAATCTTTGATTCGCTGTGTCTGATATAATCCTTCCATAGAATTTGTCCTTTCTATTGTTTTTCGCTTTTATTATCGTTTTTTATTATTATATATTGTTTTTTATTGTTATTCAAGATGTTTTTCTGTTTTTTCTTAAAATTAACCAAAAAAAGAGCAAAGAATAAAAAATAATTCTTCGCTCCCGTAGTTCTTTATATGATTTTCGTCTGATATGTTTCTAATTTATCCTGAATCTCTTTGGATAATCCATCCTCACAGATTACTCCATCTACATCATCAAATGTTGCATATACATAATTTGCTTTAAAATCAAATTTATGACTTTCCATCATAAGATAACACTTGCTACTCTTCTTGACAGCATTATGCTTCATAATTCCATCTTCAGGAACATAGGTCATGATCGCATTATCATAAAGATTTGCTCCTACAACTCCCATAAAAGAAATATCAAATCGGAAATTTTCCATCATCTGCAACACAAGTTCCCCTAAAAATCCGTTCTGAGAACGATTAAATTCTCCTCCAAGAAGAATAAATTTTACATTCTTTGTTGCTGTAAATACTTCTGCAATATCAAGCATACAGCTTACAACTGTAACTTCTAATCTACGTTCTATGATTTCTCGTGCCAATTCGATATTTGTTGTGGATGTGTCAAGAAAGATCATATCTCCATCGTGAATTAATTCCACTGCTTTCTTTGCGATCATTCTTTTTTCTTTTATATTTTTATCTTTTCTTATTGATACAATATTAGTATGCCCCGGATGCAAAGTATCTGGAAGAACCGCTCCTCCATATGTTCGTTTTAAAAGATTCTTTGCTTCCATACTCGCTAAATCTTTTCGAATACAGTCTTCTGTAACCTCAAATCGTTTGCTTAACTCTTTGACTTTTACTTTTTCATTTTCATTTAACAGACGTAAGATTTCCTGATGTCGTTCTTCTACAAACATTTGTATCTATCCTCCTCTCACAATATGGTTATTATACCATTTTTTATGTAAAATATCTATTCTTCTGTTTCATTCATGCTGTTCATGATCACATTCATGATTTCTTCCTCTGTTTCTGCTTTTCTGATCAGAAATGTTGTATTTTTCTCCATTGTCATTTCATAGAATGATGAGAAAAATGCTCTTGTTGACTGAATATCTTCAAAATTAAGTGCCAGCAAAAAGACGATATCCACACAACCATCCTGCCATTCAGTTCTTTGTGCACATTTCATGATAACAACTGCTGGTTTTATTACCAGATTCGCCATTCCATGTGGCAGTGCAACCCCGCCTCCGAGAACGGAGGCACTGATTTCTTCTCTTTTTAATACATCTTCATAAAATCCTTGTTTGACATATTCATTTTTATATAATAGATCACATCCTTTTTTGAGAATCTCCTCTTTACTCATAACTTCTTTTTCTACCAGAATAAATTCTTTTTTGATCAGACTACTAATCGTATATTCTTGGTTATGATTTTTCTTTGTCTCTTTCATCTGATGGCATTTTTTCTGAATCCGGTAGACATCCTGCTGGCTGACGATCGGCGTTGTATACGCAACATATGGATGTGGAATCTTTAATTTTGAAATTGTTGTTATCACAAGATCATATTGATCTTCATCGATCATATGTGCCGAATTTGCCGGAAGTACAGATGTTACATTAATTTCTGGAATCTTATCTTCTACTTTTCTTGCCAAAATCTGGCCAATTCCCATTCCACCACTTCCTACAATAGCTGTATTAATATTTCTTTTCTTCTCCTCCATCGCGCCTTCAAATAAAACTGCCATATACGCAATCTCATCTTCTGATGGAAACTGTCCGATCAGTTTCTCATATACCTGGCTGGAAGTAAAGCATGCAGAAAAAATTGCTGGATATCGCTGTTTGATTTCCTCAAGAAACGGGTTATGGATCTGAAATCCAAATCTCACTCTTACAAGGGAACTGTTTAAAAATAATGCTACACTTGTCTTTAGCAGCATATCTTCTTTAAAGTTTTTACCAACAATGGATGAGATATAATCAATCACATCCTCTGTTACATCCTGAATATAGATTTCTTTATCTAATAAAAATTTCTTATTTACAATACGACTGCTGTTTTGGACTTCCACTGCTAACAATAAAATATACAGATATAATCCTTCTCTTGGATCAATGTTCATCTTAAATTCATGATTTAAATAATTAATCAGATAATCTGCCCACTCTGTGATTTCATCTACAAGCCCTAGACGGTTGATCATATTTTCTTCTAAATAGCATTCCTTCTTTAATCGTTTAATCTGATTGCTGATATATTCAACTGCCATACAAAACGTATAATCATTCATTTGCTAAGCAATTTTTCTTTCCAGTCTCTGTACACAATAAATCACCTTATCAACATTTTTTTTACGATACTGTATCACCAGTCTTCCATAAAACTCTGGTTCGATCCGATAATCCGCAAATGTTTCATCCGTAATCCTGTCTTCCTTTTCCATGACTATTTTTCTATTTTCTCTTACAAGAACTCTTCTTAGATCAAACTCTTTTCCTTTAATCTCAATTCCTCTCCCTGTTGTCTGATAAATTTTGATATGATCTGCTTCCAGACTCTGGTTTGCCTTTTCAATATCTGTCCGGATCGTTGCTTTTGAAACGAAAAGTTCATCTGCGAATAATGCTGCTGTATATGGTTCTTTACTTTCGATCAATGTTCGGATAATATAACTGATCCTGTATTCTCTCGTCTCAATATATAGATTTTTCTCTGGAAATTCCTGTTCAAGTTCTTCTTTATGCACTCCTAACCTCAAACAGATTCCTTTTCCTCGTTTTCGGATCAGATGATAATTTCTTTCTTCACAATACTGAGCTACTTCATTCATATATGAACTTACGCTTCTTTCTGAAACGTTTAGCATTTTTGCAATCTGTGCATTGGTAATAAATTTGTCATCTTGATGAACTAAAATCTTTATAATTTCTGAAGCATACTTTGACAGCATATGTAACTCTCCGTTTCTGTTTTTTGTTTATCATCTATTGTTTATTATTGTTATTTATTATTTTATATTATCTTTACCAATTGTCAAGTCAAATAAGAAAAGACAAAAAATAGAACATATAGTTTATTTCCATACGCTCTATCTCACATTTCATATTAAATTTTTGAATTCAACAAACTTGGATCTGGCTATTTCGTTGCAACAATACTTATCCAATGATTTTTTGCATTTGAATACGTT
>OLOV01001862.1_pt1 | contig 15641 bp, 10 predicted proteins | sample 1672931 | NCBI WGS metagenome assembly OLOV01 (sample SAMEA3136738, study PRJEB25190) | human gut metagenome | biome: human gut; feature: human-associated habitat; material: faeces | place: Austria | collected 2013
CTTTTTGGGGACCCTTTGTAGTGCGACTATGCTTCTGACCGATGGTGTCACAGGTACGAGTCCTGTTTCTTTTTGCAAAGACCTTGATTTACAAGGCTTTTTCGATACTATTTAACGATATAAGGCTCTGCGGTACTCCGGAAACGGTCGCTGCGGAGCCTTTTTCATTTTCTTCCATAACACCTTTTAACGAAAGGTCGAGGGGTGTGCATTTTCGGCAAAAGGGGTGTACACATTTTAATTATTCCTCAAGAGCGCAAAAGAAAGTCCGCAAAATCCGTTAACCCCAAAATGCGAACGGCCTTGTATCTTATTCTCCGACCTTGACCTCCGTGCCGTTGTAAAAAATGAAGGTGATCTCGCCGTTTCTTTGGAAAAACACAGTTTTTCTGTAAAAAACCCTGTTTTTTTGGGGGTGGGGAAATTTGTTCATTTAACTTTAATATATAATACAAATAGGTCAAATAAAAGAAATAATTCAAAAAAAGGGAAGTGATAATATGAAAAAATTGTTGGCCGTGTTGTTGCTATTATGTGTGGTGGTGACAGGTATACCCGTTTCGGCAGCGGAAGGAGAAACAACTCCAACTGTTGAGATCGGAACTTATATCAGTTTAGGTAAATATAACGGAAAGAGTATTATTTGGAGATGCGTTGATATTGATGAAAACGGGACGCTTATGCTTGCTGATAGGATAGTTGATACACTTCCTTATGATGCACGTACGAACGACAACGACAGGTCAAAGTCGCACAGTCGAAACTATAAGCGTGATTCATATGGTTCAAATTATTGGAAAGACAGCAATATGCGCTCATGGCTCAATTCTACCGCTGTTGCGGGCGAGGTAAAATGGCTGTGTGGTAATCCTCCAAAGAGCAATTCTGCCAAAGGCAATAGTTATGACGATAAAGCAGGCTTTTTGAATGAATTTTCAAAGGTCGAAATAGCCGCTATGAAAACAGTGACGCAGCGTTCGCTCGTATCTCATCCGGAATATAAGCAAGGAATTTACGAGGGGGATGCTCGCTCTGATTTGGAGTTAAATTATGATATCGAAAATGTTGCAAGAAACTTCGACAGTGCATATTATGAAAATTCTACCGAGAAAGTATTTCTTCTTGATGTCAAACAGGTTAACAATATTTGGAAAAAACACGGATCATATTATATCGCCGCCAACGATCAGGGAACAAAATGGCCATATTGGCTCAGAACACCGGTGTCTGATTGCAACCACGATATGCGTTACGTTCAATCTAATGGAACTGTCGGTCGCGAGTCGCCTGATGTTTCATATATCGGAGTTAGGCCGGCATTTTATCTCGATGCTGATTATTATGTAACAACTGGTGGCGACGGAACGGAGGCAAACCCATATATGGGTTCTGCTCCTGACAAAATTGAAAACGATTACACCGTTGCTGAGCCAGAGGATGATCCAAATCAAGATTGGGATATAAACGTAGAAAACAGTCTTAAACTCAACCTTGGTCCATATTATTCTAAGGATGGCAAATATGCAGAACCCATAATTCCTGTTTATACAATCCAGAAGACCAGAAGCGATACGGAAAATATGGTAATTATCATTTGCGGTGAAGGATATACTAAGAGTCAGCAACAAAAATTTATTGGTGATGCAAAAAGAGTTTGGAGCGGTGCTATGCAATACGAGCCATATCGGAGCTATGCCGACCGCTTTAACGTCTATGCGCTTTGTACCGCATCAGAATCGAGTTTTGAAAATGATGGAAGCACTTTTTTTGATGTAGTTGTAGGTTCAAATAATTCCTCGTCAATATCGGGAAATATAAATGGTAACGCTTGGAAAAACCATATTTTTGAGCGTTGCATAGGACCCGAATTTATTGAAAAAATCCACGATGCACATATTCCTAACAAAACCGAGCCTAATACATATTATTGGAATGATGATGAACAATATCCACCTTACTATTATGTTCACAATTATATCAGTCAATTTGCTTTGCTCGTCAACACAAGTCGCAACTTTGGAGACGCATACACCAACTTGAAATTCGGATTTCACTATTTTATAACTCCATCTGACAGCTATCGTGCGTCTCAAACTTTTGCACACGAACTTGGTCATGGATTGCTTGGATTGGGAGATGAGTATATGGACAGCGTATCCGAGCAATCTGATTTAACATCACTTAACGTTGCATATACTCACGATCCGGAGAAAGTCAAGTGGAAACAACTGTTAGGTTTTAGAAAAACCTATACATGCCCGTCAACATATACTCAGAAAGCGTATAATTCCAGTTTTGAGTGTTTGATGCGAGATACTAACTATTCGTTCTGTGAAGTTTGCAGATTGCAAGGATACAAAAAGTTGTCTCAACTTGTCGAAGGCAAAAATCTTTATGTGGCAGATCCTGAAGTGAAAGAGTATACGGGGCAATATTCGAGCTTGTCAGATTTTAAGGATACGTCATACTACGGATACAATAAATTTAACAGTTATCGCAGCGGTGTATTGCTCAGCGGTTCAAGCAAAAATAGATTCGGTAATTCTATGGCGGGGAAACAGATAGAACTAAGGACGATTGTTCAAAATCTGTCGGATACTACGGAGCGTTCTATTACTATGAAGTTGTGGATAAGTCGAGCGGACGGCAGTGTTGCTACCACGACCAATGGTAGCAAACTCGGAGCAGCGGAGACTTTCCTTATCCCTGTATGGAGCGAAAAAAGTAATTTTTGGCCCAAAGGAGCACTTGATTATACTGGTAGCAGCTTCAATTCCGGTTTGCTTAGCTGTTCTATGATTTATCAAATACCGTCCGATGTCACTTTTAAAGACGGAGATTACGTCGCCTTTGAAGTGACAGACGAAAAAGGCAATGTCCTAGCCAACGACAATACGGAAAATCAAACTTATGCTAATGTTACAATTCAATATTGCTTAGAGGATGGGAGCCGGATTCCTAATACTAACAGTGCGGAGATTCCTGCTCCTGTTGGGACAAAATTTGATGGGTCGACGCACCCTGTTCCGCTTTACGGCTATACTTTCGTCAGAGCGGATGGACTTGACCAAACGGTAACCTCAAGAGGTCTGAACGTGACTTATTACTATGCAAAACAAGCCGAAGAACATACTCATGATTGGGGAAATTGGGAGAGTAACGGCAACGGAACGCATACTTGCACTTGCATGACAGACAACTCTCACTCAAAAACAGCCAATTGTGTTGGTGGTGAGGCAACTTGCACAAACAAGGCGGTTTGCGAAATCTGCCTTGCGGAATACGGCGAAATTAACACAAGCAACCATGATTACGGCGAGCCTGTTGTTACTCATTCGACCTGCACAACTGCCGGTTCAAAGATTTATGTCTGTGAGCGCAACAGCAGTCACAGTTATTCCGAAGCACTTGCGATTGATGCCGACGCCCATACTTGGGGCGAGTGGACGATTGAAACGCCTGCAAGCTGCGTTGACACCGGTCAAAAGGTACGGACTTGCATCAATAACGAAGAACATAAAGAGACTATCGAAATTCCGAAAAAGGGACACACCGACGCAAACAATGACGGACTTTGTGACGCTTGCAAAAAAAAGTTGAACATAAAATGTTCCGATATCTGCCATAGTGAGTCTACTCTTGAGAAGTTTGTTTATAAAGTAGTCTTGCTCTTTTTCTGGAAGCTGTTTAAAATTAACAAAACCTGCTCTTGCGGGATTGCACACTATTGATATTCGTATCCTCCGGTCGAGCAGTTCCTCAATACTGCGCTTGAATATATCTTTTAACGGCGGTAAGTCATTTAATAAAAGGTCTGTGCCGTGTAAATTTGGTATCAAAATAGGTCTTTGCTTTTGTTTCTCAATAGCACTTCAACTTGTGTCATCGTGTTTCGGCAGAGGCGTTGCGGCTGTTAACTGGCTCACGGACTTGCGCTCGCAGTGCGAGATGGAGCAAGTCCGTTGAGCAGGAAGAAACAAGGAGAAATGCGAAACGCTTCTCGTCCTCGGTTGCTTCACATCGTTCGTTTACGCCTTTGGCGAAAACTCATTCATTACGCACCTCGTCCTCTCCCCAAAAAGGCTTGCCTTTTTGGGGACCCTTTGTAGTGCGACTATGCTTCTGACCGATGGTGTCACAGGTTCGAGTCCTGTTTGGGGCGCCAATAACGAAACACCATCCAAACGGATGGTGTTTTGTTGTTTCTGAGCTAAAACGGACTCGAAGGACGAGCGGCACAGAGCAACAGTCCGGTGGACTGTTGCGACCGCGAGCGACCAAGCGCCCGCAGGCGCGCGAATCGAGTCCTGTTTGGGGCGCCAAAGGAAAGCACTTCTTCGGAAGTGCTTTTTTCAATGATGCGCACCTTACGGTGCAAGAAAAGTGAAGCATGGCTTCGCACTATGAAGTGTGGCTTCACCGCACGGGTTAGTACAGGTGCTTCACTTCGTTCAAGTACTGCGAGTGCTTCTTGGAAATCGCATGTTTCTGCTTAACTGTTGCCTTCGGCACACCTCATCCGTCTCGCAAGCTCGCCATCTTCTTTAGCAACCGCTGATTAATCGCCGTCACACTTCTCGGCGGCTGCTTTCCCGCCGCTTAACGCCCGAAATGCTCGTTAATACATAAGCCAGTATTAACTGTGCTTTCGGACATTTTCGGCGAAAAATCATCTCGCCGATAAGCATAACTTCGATTTAATCACCTGTTGCGCGAGGAGAAGGCGTTTTTTCTTTTTTGCTCTGCAGGTTTTTGCAAACATATTCAGTTCGTTCTTTGTCATTATGGATTTTTCGGCGTTATAATCTCGTTGAATTAACCGCATCCTTAAAAATTTGGGCTACTGTCTCATAAAATCATTGCTATTTTTATTCTGCCGTGATATAATACATTTACCACACAAAAATTAATCTCAACTTATCAGCGGGAGTCGCATTTTGGTTAGGCAAAAATGCGGACTTCTTCTTTCGCATTTCCGTTGAATGTTGAGAGCTTTTGTGTGGTAGCAAAATGAGGTCATGCATTTTTCGGTGTGTGTGACTTCGTGTTGCACACACTTTTTTATTTTACGGAGGAAATGCTATGAAAAAGAAACTCTCTAAAGGCGGAAAAATCGCAATCTTCATTATCGGAATTATTGTGCTGCTGTTTGTGGTCGCCTCTATCGTCTCAACCCCGACCGACGGCGGCAGTGACCCGACTTCCAGCGCTGCGGAGGGTGGGGAGCAGCAAAGCCTCAAAGGAAAAGTAGTCTTCCAGCGTTTGATTGCCCAAGTTCCTATAGACCGAATGCTCCTGGAAACGGATTCTCCCGATATGGGCGTTGGAGATTTAACCTGAGCTTAAAAATAGAAAACAACTCCGATAAAAAAGTTGTCGCGACGCTTGTTGACGGGTACGCCAATGATACCGCCGTTTTCTTCGGCTCAGGTGTTCCTGTTGAAATTATGCCCGGCAAAAATGCGGTCGGAGTATTTATCCTCGGATATAACAACACGGGAATCAGCAGCATTGATGAGATCGAGAAGCTGCAATTTAAGATACAGCTGTATGATGAGAACTTTTCGGAATCTTTGCTCAAAACTTCAGACATAACGATTGACTTAAAATAATACGAACGGCGGACGATTATATAAAACTGTCCGCCGAATTTTTGCGTTTTAACAGGGGAATACGGAATAACGACCGTTTTGAAGAATTATGGACTTTCCATCTGAGAAAAACTGTGTTATAATTATCCTAAGATTGGCAGTGCACAGGTACGGCGCAGAGGTTTTGTTTTGATGTGCGGTTACTTGAATTATCGTAGGCGCGGAATTCGTTCTTTGACTACTTGAGCATAGAACTTTTAATTTTGTTTGTATTCTATATTTTTGAGGTGTGGATTATGTTTTATATTCAACATTACGATTCACCGCTGGGTGGCATTCTGCTGGCGGCTGACGAGATCGGGCTGACCGGCCTTTGGTTCGACGGCGAAAAATACTTTGCCGACAACCTGCCTGACGAGCATATTGAGCGAGAAACGCCTATCTTGAAAGAAGCCAAGCGCTGGCTCGATATTTATTTTACCGGCAGGGAGCCCGACTTCATGCCACCGCTGCATCCTATCGGCTCCGCGTTCAGGCAGTCGGTGTGGGAGATCCTTTTACAGATCCCCTATGGGCAGACCGTGACCTACGGTGAGATCGCGCGGAAGCTTGCCGACAAGCAGGGGATAGCAAAAATGTCCGCGCAGGCGGTCGGCGGCGCTGTAGGGCACAACGAGATATCCGTCATTATTCCCTGCCACCGCGTTGTAGGCACGAGCGGCAGCCTGACCGGGTATGCGGGCGGCGTTGATAAGAAAGCGGCCCTCCTGAAGCTTGAACGAGCCGATATGAGCAACTTTTTCATTCCGAAAAAGGGAACAGCGCTTTGAGGCGGCATAAAATTGCGAAAATGAGAAAAAGCGTTGACATTTCGCACGGGTTTGGTTAGAATATTATTAGGGAATATATTGAGGAGAAATTTGAAGTTAAATGCTCATGCGGCGGAGCAAAGAGGTATGTAAGGAGGCTATGAAATGAAAAAGTTTGTTTTGGTTCTTACGGTGCTTTTGATACTGATTTTGTCCGCCGCCTGCAGGCAGCAAAATTCGATTGACGGAGCGTCGACAACCGCCGAGCCGCCGACCGTTGACAGGCAGCGCAAGGCGAGCGACGTGGCGGACAAGGTCGAAGCCGAATTCTCGGACAAGGTTTTCGGCGGGATCTACATTGATGACGGCAAGGTCTATGTGAATCTCACGGAGGACGAATTCAAAAAGCTGGCAAATACCGAAGAGGAGCGGGACGGCGTTAAAATTAACTATAAGCCGGTCAAATTCTCGCTTGAGACGCTGCAAGCCGCCACGGACAGCATTTTCGAGCGGCTCAACAGCTCGGAGAATAAATATGATATTGTGACTGCGGACGCGAACGATGTCACAAACAAGGTCGACATTGAGGTGCGCCCGCTGCGGGACGAGGTGTATGAGATCGCCTCGGAGTATATTGACCTTGAGTATGTCAATATTACGGAGCTGCCGGAGGATTACTCGTTAGAATTCACGCCGGCAGAGAAATTGCCGGAATAATGGAACGGACAGCGTGAAAATTTGTTTGCGGTTTTGACGGCGAACGGTATGGGCGGCCTTGCGGGGCCGCCCATTTGAATTATGTGAGCCAAGAGTTTTAGTCTCCGATTTAGTGACGGAGGATTGATTTTATAGTGTTAATTGATTTCGGCACACCTCATCCGTCTCGCAAGCTCGACACGTTCTCCTCAAGGAGAAGGCGGTTTTAACTGTCAGCAATGTGTTTTCAGCGGGTGAACACAGTTCGCCCCTAACGGTGTTCAATTTACACAACTGTTTTGCTTGCGGGACGCCGAGGACGTCGTCCTCTACGAATGAATTGAAAGCATTTTGTTATACCGTCAGCAGCATTTTGGTTTTAGCGCCTACCCGACAATCCTCAGGCTCCTTTCAAAAGGAGCCCATAACTGCAGCGAACTGTCGGTGGCATACTTGGAAAAGGCGAATATATTGCGGTTTGTTGTGGTTTCGGAGGCAAACGAAAACCCCGGCCTTTTGAGTGAAGGTCGGGGTTGACTTTATGTAATTCTTTGCGGCCTAGGGACATCACGCAATGACCATGTTGGCGGTGAGGGCTTTGCCGCCCTTGGAGTAGGGGCTGTAGGGGGCGATGGTTACGGTATATTCGCCTTTGTCGAGCTTGCCGACATTAACCGCCATTTCGGTTAGATCCGCACGACCGTAATTTGATACCACGGTGTCGCTCCAAACGGTTTTAGCGCCCGATTTGACGGTGATACGGTAATTCTCCGCGTCAAAGTAGCCCTTGGCGTTCGGGAAGTTGAGGACGGTTTCTCCCTCTGAGTCAGTCGACACGCTGACTTTCGCATCCTGCGGGAACTGCGGTGCGGTGTCGATGGAGCGGAGGTTGCCCCAGGAATAATACTTTGTGCCCTTGTTTGCGACGTTGGGGATATAATACTGCACGTCGTCAAAGAAGCGGTGGCTGACGGCGTCGTAGAGCTTGAGAAGCAGGTTGCCCTCGGCATCGACCTCGGCAAGCCAGAAAGCTGCGGTCTCGCCCGGCATATCGACGTCGCCGCTGATATAGTCAAGGTTGCTCATAAGCGCGCCGAGCGAGCCGGTGCCCACGGCGGTGAAGGAGGTCTGATTTATCGAGCGGGGGTCGCAGGAGGCGTAATGTGAGTGACCCGAGAAATCGACCACCTGCGGGTACTTCATAAGCGTTGTTTTGATATCGAGATCCGACCAATTCACGCTGCCGTAGACGGTGAGGGTCGGGTGCGGATGCTGGAATACGAAGATGGGCTTGTCGGGGGTGTTGGCAACGGCCTTGTCAAGCTCCGCCTTGAGCCACTCGACCTTGCTCTTGAAGGTCTTGCCGTCGTCGGCATAAGATACGCCGATGAAGTGGTAGCCGTTGATGACGGTGTGGGTATCCACATCCTCGCTGACGAACTTCTTATAGACGTCGTAGCCGATGGTGGCGTCGTAGTCACGGTACTCGATGAATTCGTGGTTGCCCATGCAGACGAGGGTCCGGGTGCCCTCCCTGCAATTCTCGTCGATTATCTTCTTGAACATCACATACTCCGGCTCTCTGCCGCCGCCGGTCATATCGCCGGCAACTATGACTGCGTCGAAGCCCTTGTAGCTCTGGGTCGCCGCGTAGTCGTAGGTGTCGTTATAGAGAGCGGTGAAACGCTTGGCGTTCGCCTGATCCTCCTCGCCGCTGAGGTGGACGTCGCTGCAAACGGCGAAGCGCAGCACGGGGGTGAAGTCCTCGGGCACCTCGGGGGGCTGCTTATTCACGCCGCCGACAAGCGAATATACGCCGAAATAGCAGGTGAATGCGGAGGCGATGACCGCGTTGATTATTCTTCTGAAATAAATATTCATTTTAATTTCTCCATTTTTTATTACATGCTTTCGGGCACGGAGATGCTGAACATGGTCAGCACGTTGCGGAGAACGGTGCGAACGCAAAGGCAGAGGCTGAGCCTTGCCTGCATGAGGGATTCATCCTCAACGCCGACGCGGCAGGCGTTGTAGAACTTGTGGAAGAGGGTCGCAAGCTCCACAGCGTAGCGGGTTATCTTGGCGGGATCGTAGTTCTTCGCCGAGGCGATTATTTCGTCCGTCAGGCCGGAGAGATGCTTGATAAGCTCCTTCTCCTCGGGGGCGGTCAGCAGCGCCAGCTCGGGGATGGTGCACTCCCTCGGCTCAACGCCCTCGGAGGCGAGCTTGCGGAGAATGCTGCAGATCCTGGCGTGGGCGTACTGGCAGTAGTAGACGGGATTCTGCGAGCTTTGCTCAACGGCGAGATCGAGGTCGAAATCCATCTGCGAGCCGGGTTCTCTCATATTGAAGAGGAAGCGTACCGCGTCAATGGGGATCTCCTCGAGCAGGTCGACGAGGGTTATCGCCTTGCCCGAGCGCTTGCTCATCCTGACAACTTCGCCGTCGCGGGTCAGGCGCACGAGCTGCATAAGGATAATATCAAGGTCGTCGCCGTTGCAGCCGATGGCGTCGAGCGCGCCCTTCATCCTGGCGACGTGGCCGTGATGATCCGCGCCCCAAACGTCTATAGCCTTATCAAAGCCCCTTATTTGCAGCTTGTTGCGGTGATAGGCGATATCGGCGGCGAAATAGGTCGGGTTGCCGTTGGTGCGTATGAGCACCTCGTCCTTGAGCTCAAGGCGCTCTATCTCCTCCTCGCTCTTGCCCTGCTCACGGAGCTTGGCGGCGAGGACTTCTTTATTTTTATACCAAAGGGCGCCGTCCTTCTCATAGGTCAGACCCTTGTCTCTCATGATATTCAGCGTTTCCTCAAGCTCGCCGTCGTTGTGGAGGGTGCTTTCGAGGAACCATGTGTCGTAATTGATGCGGTATTTCGCCATATTCTCTTTCATCGCGGCTATGTTCTTGGGCAGAGCAAAGTCGATGAGAGCCTGCCTGCGCTCCTGCTCGGAGGCGGACATATATTTATCGCCGTTAACGGCGGCGAATTCCTTGGCGCGCTCGATGATATCCTCACCGTGGTAGCTGTCCTCGGGCAGCTGAACGGCATCCTCGCCGAGAAAGAGCTGCTGATATCTGATATCGAGCGAAAGCCCGAATTTGGCGATCTGATTGCCGGCATCGTTGACATAGAATTCGCGGCTCACGTTGTAGCCGGCGAAATCAAGCACAGCGGCAAGGCAGTCGCCCAAAGCGCCGCCGCGGGCGTTGCCCATGTGCATGGGGCCGGTGGGGTTTGCGGAGACGAATTCGACGTTTATCTTCTTGCCCCTGCCGTAGTCGGAGCGGCCGTAGGAGTCGCCCTTCTCGAGGATATCCTGAATTATGCAGGCGTTGAAGCTGCTGCGGAGATAGAAATTGAGGAAGCCAGCGCCCGCGACCTCGCACCTCTCAAAGAAGGTGTCGCAAAGCTCCATTCTGTCGATGAGAGCCTGAGCTATCTTGCGGGGGGCGCAGTGCAGATCCCTCGCCCAAGCCATGGCGGCGTTTGCGGAATAATCGCCGAAATCCCTGTTGGCGGGCACTTCCACGTTGAAGTCGCTCAGGGGCACGGCGGGGAATTCACCGTCCGCGACCGCCCTGCCCGCGGCGTCCATGATGGCAGTACGCAGCTCGGCGATCGCCTGTTTAACTAAAAGTGACATTTTATATTTCTCCTTTGGCTTATTTGAGAGTGAAGGTTATATCCAACTCGTTTTCCGAGGCGAGGTCGTTGTTGAAGTCTATCGTGTAGGCGAAGCGCAGTCTGCCGCCGTTCTCGAGCGGCTCGAAGGTGACGCTCTTTGTATAAATGCCCATCATCAGCTCACCGTAGGGGGTGGTGTAGTAGCAGATGTGGCGCTGCTGCTGCTCAAAGACCATCTCGGTGTTGTATTTGCCGACGCGCCGCATGGCTATCCTGCCGCCGAAATAGAAGCGAAGCTCCGTCATGCAGCCGTCAAGCTCCTCATCCGCCTCGTCGTAAGCGAGGATGAAGCCGTCCTCGGTCTCGGCGTATTCACCCGACGTTGTCAGCTCCAGCGAATAATCCTCGCCGTCGGAGCAGTGGCTGTCGGTAATGGTAACTAATGCTTTTTTCATCATTTTACTGTCTTTCGATTGCGTAATTTATCAGCTTGTCGAGCAGCTCGGGGTAAGGAATGCCCGAAGCCGCGAAGAGCTTGGGATACATGCTTATCTCGGTGAAGCCGGGGATGGTGTTCGGCTCGTTGAGAAGGATCTCGCCGTCGCTGCGGCGCACAAAGAAATCGACTCTCGTCAGACCCGAGCAGCCGAACGACCTGAAGGCGTTGACGGCGGCGGCTCTGACGGCCTCGAGCTTCTCCTCGGGCAGACGGGCGGGGATGTGCAGCTCGCTGTCGCCCGCAAGATATTTGGCGTCGTAATCATAGAAATCGTTGCAGGGCACTATTTCGCCGACGACGGAGGCTATAGGCTCCTCGTTGCCGAGCACGGCGCATTCGATCTCGACGCCGTCAATACCCTCCTCGAGGACTATCTTTTTATCGAATTCAAACGCCTTTTCGCAGGCGGGGGCAAGCTCGTCGAAGGAGCAGACCTTGGTAACGCCGACGGAGGAGCCGGTGTTGGCGGGCTTCACGAATATCGGGAAGCCGAGCTTATCCGCGGCGGTCTTGAGCAGGAGCGCTTTATCCGCTGCGTAGGCGTGACGGTCAAAGGCGGTCCATTTTGCCTGCGGGATGCCGTAGAAATCGGCAAGGGCGTTCGTGACGGCCTTATCCATGCACACGGCGCTTGCCTCGGTGTTGCAGCCCACAAAAGGAATGCCCGCTATCGTGAGGAGACCCTGGATAGTGCCGTCCTCGCCGTTCATGCCGTGCAGGACGGGGAAAACGGCGTCGACGCGCTCGACCTCGCCTGTGGCGGTGTGGATTATGCCGTGATGCGCTCTGTCGCAGGATATAACGGCGCTCTCGAGCTTTGAGGGGTCGGCGAGCCATTTATCCTCGGGCAGGTCGGCTATATCGCCGCTGTAGAGATAGAAGCTGCCGTCGGAGGTTATGCCCATGGGCAGCACGTCGTATCGGTCGCGGGGGATGTTGTCAATGACGGACTTCGCGGAATTCAGCGAGACCTCATGCTCGCTCGAAACGCCGCCGAAAAGGACAAGGACTTTTTTCTTCATATCGTTCACTCCAAAAAATAGTAAAGTATACACACCGTCGGTCAGCCGAACGGGGCACACGCTTCCATTATAATGTTTTACAATTAAATAATATTATCATATCCCGCGCGGATAGTCAACATTTTATTTAAGGGCGGGAAAAGCCCTATATAACTATATCTATATTATAATTTATAGATATTTTATTTATATATTTAAATATATCTTCTAATTCGACAATATGATTGACTTTTTGTGTGATAAAATAAGCTATCTGAAATTATCAAAAACAAAGGAGTTATTACTATGGCTGATACCAAGACCGTGCTTGCCGGAGTATGCAAAGGCCTCGCAGAGCTTATCAACAGCTGCGGGCTCGAACCCGTTGACAAGAGCGGAGAGATAAAGGACGATAACGGCAAATGCGCCGTTGAATACAAGGGCGAGGGCAAGGCTCTCAGATTTGAGTATTTCAACAAGAAGATATCCGTCTCCGCCGCCGTAAAAGAGGACGGCGAGATAATCGACAGCGACTATCGCCAGTATGATTCATGGCTGCTTGACCCCGAGACTGCGACCGATAAGGACATTCGCTCCGCGGTCAATGAATTCAACGAGACCATCACGGGCATTTTCGGCACAAAGACCGCAAAGCCCATCAAGAGCAAGCTTCCCACCCCCGTCTCAAAGGCGGCGGCGAAGAGCGGCTCGGTATCCTATGACCCCAACACCCTCGGCAACCGCTTCACCTCGGTCTACCCCGAGCTGAGAGAGGAATACAAGTCAAACTGTGAGAAATACGGTCAGTTCCTGCCCGAGGATTTCTTCCTCAACCACGGCAACGCCGTAGTGCTTGACGTTATCAGGGAGAATAACCCCGTCAAGATGAAGAAGCTCTTTAACCTGCTCAACGATATCTATGAGGACGGCACGAACGAGACTCAGAGCATCATCGCCGTCACCATACTCGGCTCGATGAATAACGACCAGCAGCTGCTCGCAAACTGCATTGACTATATGTGCGAGGATATGATGTCGCCCGTTATACAGGTCAACAAGTATCTTGAGTCGAGCAAGAGCGCAAAGATGAGGCTGGAGAATCCGCCGAAATACAAGCCCCAAAAGGCGAAGAAAAAGAGCAGCGTAATGTCAAACCTCGGAATGTAAACGGGAGGCGTAATCTTGGATATTCAGAATAATAACGAATTTGAAACCGAAGAGATAACCGTCGGCGGCGAGATGAATACGGTCGTCACGGAGGATTATGACGCAAGTCAGATCCAGGTACTCGAGGGTCTTGAGGCTGTCCGCAAGAGACCGGGTATGTATATCGGCTCGACCAGCGCCTCCGGCCTGCACCATCTTGTATATGAAATAGTCGACAACTCGATAGACGAGGCTCTCGCAGGCTACTGCACCCATATCGAGGTCGCCATTGAGCCGGGCAACGTGATATCCGTCACGGATAACGGCCGAGGCATCCCCGTCGATATCCAGGAGCAGACGGGCAAGAGCGCCCTTGAGGTCGTCTTCACCGTCCTGCACGCGGGCGGCAAATTCGGCGGCGGCGGATACAAGGTCTCCGGCGGCTTGCACGGCGTCGGCGCGTCGGTCGTCAACGCCCTCTCCGAGTGGCTCGAGGTCTATGTCCACAAGAACGGCAAGATCCACCGCATGAAGTTCTCGAGGGGCTATATCACCGAGCCGATGACCATAGTCGGCGACACCGACCGCACAGGCACCTGCGTTCGCTTCAAGCCCGACCCCGAGATGTTCACCGACACCACGGTCTACGACTATGAGACGCTCCACAAGCGCCTGCGCGAGGAGGCGTTCCTCAACGCCGGTCTTAAAATAACGATTGAGGACAAGCGCGAGGAATCCGCCGACAAGGAGGAGAAGGACAGGAAAGACGTCCTCTGCTACGAGGGCGGCATCAGGGAATTCGTCACCTTCCTCAACACCAACAAAACTCCCGTCCACGAGGACGTTATCTATATGTCGGGCAAGAAGGACGACGCAATGGCAGAGATCGCCATGCAGTATACCGACACATACAACGAAGTCATAGTTTCCTTTGCAAACAACGTCCACACCCCCGAGGGCGGTATGCACGAGGACGGCTTCAAGCGCGCGCTGACCGCGGCGCTCAACAAATACGGCAAAAAGATGAATATCCTCAAGGGTGACGACAAGGTCTCCGGCGAGGATTGCAGGGAGGGTATCTCCTGCGTTATCTCCGTCAAGCTGACCAACGCTCAGTTCGAGGGTCAGACCAAGGCGAAGCTCGGCAACAGCGAGATAAGAACTCTTGTCAACTCGATAGTTTCCGAGGCACTTGAGCAGTATCTTGAGGAGAATCCCGCCACCGGCAAGGCCATCCTCGACAAGGCACTCACCGCCAACAGAGCCCGCGAGGCCGCAAGGAAGGCGAGGGAATCCGTCCGCAGAAAGACGGGGCTTGAATCCGGTCAGATGCCCGACAAGCTCCAGGACTGCAACGAACGTGACCCGTCCCTTTGCGAAATATATATCGTCGAGGGCGATTCCGCTGCCGGCTCCGCTATCCAGGGCAGGGACTCCCGCTTCCAGGCCATTCTTGCAATGTGGGGCAAGATGCTCAACGTCGAGAAGGCAAGGTCGGATAAGATTTACGGCAACGACAAGCTCTACCCGATGATAGTTGCGCTCGGCGCAGGCATCGGCGAGGAATTCAACATTGAGAAGCTGCGTTACCACAAGATAATCATCATGGCGGATGCCGATGTCGACGGCGCCCATATCAGGACTCTGCTGCTGACCTTCTTCTTCCGCTATATGCGCCCGCTCATCGAGCACGGCTATGTTTACTCCGCAGTGCCCCCGCTCTATAAGCTCAGCAGGGGCAAGACTCAGAGAGTCGCCTACTCCGACGAGGAGCGTGACCGCATCTCCGCCGAGATGAGGGGCGACAATCCGAACGTCAAAGTCGAAATCAACCGCTTCAAAGGTCTCGGTGAAATGGACGCGCACGAGCTTTGGGAGACCACGATGGATCCCGAGACCCGCTCCCTGCGCCGCATTACCCTTGAAGATGCCGTGGCGGCAGACCAGATATTCAACGTCCTCATGGGCGAAGAGGTCGAGCCTCGCCGCGAATGGATAGAATCCAACGCTAAATACGTTGTGAATCTTGATATATAAGGAGGTGACGGAAAATGGGACACAACAGAGACTATAAGCCCGAGGATATCGCATTCCCGAATCAGGTCATTACCGAATCCGAACTGGTCGGCGAAATGCAGTCCAGCTACATTGAATACGCCATGTCCGTCATCGTCGGCAGAGCGCTGCCCGACGTGCGCGACGGCCTGAAGCCCGTTCACCGCCGCATCCTCTACGCCATGTATGAGGACGGTCTGACGAACGACAAGCCCT
>OLOV01001863.1_pt1 | contig 15637 bp, 12 predicted proteins | sample 1672931 | NCBI WGS metagenome assembly OLOV01 (sample SAMEA3136738, study PRJEB25190) | human gut metagenome | biome: human gut; feature: human-associated habitat; material: faeces | place: Austria | collected 2013
TACATTTATCAAGGAATTAGAGAGAACAGGATAATGAGTATAGCAAAGGATATAAGAGCATATATTGCAGAACAGTTTACAACGACAAGAAGGACGAGCCTGAAGTTAACTAATGATTATGTATTCAAGGCAGTATTCGGGCAGGATAATGACAGGTCAAAAGAGGCACTGAAGATGCTTCTCAATGTGATACTTGACAGAAAAAACGACCCTATAACCCGCATCAGAATACTTAACCCTATAATCATAGGCCAAAGTGATGCGAGCAAGGGAGGCGTTTGCCGTAGAGTACCACGCACTGAAGTGCTGTACTCCTGACAGAGGACCTGCCGCAGCTCATACCTCGCTGGGCTAGGTCTCTCTGGACATTATGGCAGAAACCCAGAACGGACTCATACTTGATATCGAAGCGCAGTCAGGAAATTTTAAGGAGTACTCCAACAGGGCGCTTCGCTATGCCAATGCGCTGCTGGAAAAGTCATTGAAGCGCGGTGATCCGTATGATACAATGGAGAAAAGCATAGTTGTAACAATAGCAGACGGCAAGCCTTACAGTGCTACCGGCAGACTGCATTGTATATTTGATATCAGGGAGAGAGAAACCGGAGTACCCATGACGGACAGGCTAACACTACGTTCCAACAGACAAGCTGTTGCTGTCCGTTTTGCCTAGCCAAGCATAGCTTGGGGCAAAAAGGCGGAATTTCACTGCGTGCAGCTGGGATTTGTAGACGAAACAAAGCCTGTATCGGAACTCAGTCCTTTAGAGCTTGTTGCAGCATATCTTAAATATGCTGCGGACGAGGATAAGGTGGGGTATACCAGTGAACTCCTTGAATACGGAGAGGGGCTTATAGATATGGCAGAGAATATATTCAGAGATGTTACTCTTGATGAGAGGGCGTGGATTGAGAAGAGGTCAAGAGAGCTGGCGGAGCATACCCGCGCTACTGAGATGCAACAGGCAAGGGAAGAAGCTATGGAACAAGGTCTGGAACAAGGTCTGGAACAAGGTCTGGAACAAGGCAGAATCGAGGGATTTGCTGAGGGTGAAAAAGTCGGCGAAGAACGTGGTGAAGCTTCCGGCAGAGCTGCAGTAGCCAAAGCCTTAAAGGACAAGGGGGTCAGTATTGATATAATTGCTGAAGCCTCTGGTTTGTCTGTAGAAGAAATAGAGAAGTTGTAAGCAGGAAATAGACTGTTAAGGTAGTCAGAGCAGCTATACCTTATATTAACAAGCAGATTGAATGATATCGAATAATATTGAGTAACATTGAACAGGCAATTCACTTTGTTAAGGTGGACTGCCTGTTTTTTTAGGTCTTTAAAGGCTGGAGAGGGAGAGGAAGATGTCTTGGGGACTAAATGACTGTGAGAAAGGCAATAAATAAGATAATAAATAAGATGTATTTCCATATTAACAAGGTAAATTCATATCAAAAAACCTGCTTTAAACCAAAAAAACTAACCAATGGTTAATATCTTTTTTAAAAAAAGTATTATATAATCCCTTGACAAAGTAAATTTAAGAGGAGGGAGGTTTATGCGTATAAGATATATTGACAGTGTAAAACCTCTTGAAGACTACATTCTTCAGGTGGATTTCATAACAGGAAGCAGACTGCTTCTCAATATGAAACCGTATCTTGACAGTCTGCGGTTCAGACCGCTTTGCCGTCCGGGAGTGTGGCAGAGCGCCCATACCAATGGGGTGTTTGTATGGTTTGATGATGTTGAGATGAGCCATGATGAGATTATGATTATGGCTGAGCAGAGTAAAATAACTTAGTTAAGGAAGGAGAGTTGAGGATGAAAAAAAGGATATTCAGCATACTACTGTGTATAGCAGTATGTATGGCAATGATGCCCCTTGGGGTGTATGGATCAGTTTGCGAGGTTACTATAGCAGGTAACAGTGTGACAGAGTATGATACTAATATTACTGGGGCAGGTATAAGTACTGGAAGTGGCGGATATGTACGATTATCCACTGATAGCAGTAAAAACGTTAGAACTCTGACACTAAAGAATGCAACGATTACGGGTACTATTCAAATTACAGGCAATGGTACAGCTGTTATTGAGCTTATAGGCGAGAATACAATCACAGCGAATGCACAAGGAATTAGGTCAAGTGTACCGTTGACGATTAAAGGCAACGGTTCCGGTAAGCTGACGGTCATTGGAACTCCGGTAGCTGGGGAACCTTTGGGAATAAGGTGTGATGGCAGTTTGACGTTTAAGGATGTAGAGGTAGATGTACAGAAGAATGATAATAGTGTGGCAGGCATATACGCCGATGGTATTTTGTGCAAATCTGGTGATATTACAATAGAGAACAGTATTATAAAAGCGCAGCCAACAAGCAGCAAGAGTGGAATTAAAGCCAATAATGGTGTTATTATTGCCGAGGATGCAATAGTGAATAAGAGTAATTTCACATCAGGAACAACAAAAGATATAGATGGTTTTGTTTCTATCGACAATAAATTTGATAAATATGATATATGGGTAACAGATGTGCGGGTAACCTCAAGGAATGCAAGTGATGTTTTAGGAAATGGAACTGTTTCATATGATTATGCTGCAAGAACCCTGGCGCTTAATAATGCGAATATCAGCGGATCTTACAGTCAGCCTGAGGGATATACTTCTTATAAAAACTGGGGTGCCATAACATGGCTCAGTAATACTGGCAACCAGTATCTTAAGATTGAGCTGAAAGGTGCAAATTCTGTTACAAATAATATGCTTGACGGAATATGTGCATATGGACGTTTTGATATAGCAGGCGACGGCAACCTTACTGTCAACGGAAAAGATAACGGCATATATACAAGCGGAAAAATTACTATAGCAGCCGGGGACGGTATTGATGTTACCGGAGAACAGAGCGGTATATCCGCGGCGCAAAATGTTAATATTGAAAGTTATGTGAAAGCAACAGCAACAGGTGAATCCGGGTATGGTATTTCTTCAGCAATAAATGTTGATATATCTGGCAAAGTAGAAGCCAAGGGTACTGCAGCTGCAATTTCAGCAGCAGGAAGCATTAGCTGCGGTACCGAGGAGATAGAACTGGAGAACGGTCTTCTGGCTGGTGACAAGAAGATGCTCGCAGTAAAAGATCCTAATGCCAACAATGGCTATGCAGCTATCAGCCCTATAAATTATACTCTCTACTATAATGCGGCCGATGGTAAAATGTACAAATCGTATGATGACACATCTTTCAAAGATGAATTTACAAAAGATAAGAATACTAAATGGAGCAGCGAACAATCAACAGGAACCGGCTATTATGATATTTTAAAACTGGACAACTTTACATTCGAAACAGCTGCAGGCACCGGTCTGAAGATTATCGGTATAGATGCTGGTAAAACATTCACTATCAAAGGAACCGGCGAGAACCATATCAGCGTTTATGGGGATAATGGATTTGGTATATATACGGACGGCAGCCTGAATTTTGACGGCGGCAGAATGTATATAAATGTCAAAAAAGATGATGCTAAAAGCAAAGCTGTTTATGCAAATGGGAATATTAATCTGACTGATTGTGAGCTTTATGATGGCGCTGAACCTGATAGTGATGGCGAAATAATATCGGAAAGTCCGAAGGGTATTAGTGCAGGCGGAGCACTTGTTATAGAAAACGCAGATGTCAGAACAAACTGCATTGAAGCAGCGGGAGGAATCTCAGCTCGTGAATATATGCAGATAAAAAATTTAAACGTTACAGAAAAAAAGGGTACGAGTGTTACGAAAGTAGAAGCTGCAAGTAGCGAGAAACTTTTGACTATTTATGGTCGACTGATAGCTAGATTTGATGTGAACGGCGGTAAATGGAGCGACGGAACTGATATAATTAAACCTGTACCGGTAAGCTTGGATGAAAACCGTTATATAATACTCCCGGAAGAAGATCCTGTCAGGGAAGGATATAATTTTACGGGCTGGTTATACAAGGACGGCAAGAAGCTTTCAGAGAAAACTGAGTACAAAATTACTAGAGAAAATCTATTTCCGAAATCTGTTGATGTTTATGAGGAATTCGGGTATTGTTATACATTTTATGCCCACTGGGAAAAAGCCTCATCAGGTGGCGGAGCGGTTATTCCACCTGCAGCAGATGATGATATAAAGACAACAACAGACAGCGCTACATCAGAAACAACTACAAGCACTACAGTTAAGGATACTAAGACTGAAACAGTTAAGAACGAACAGGGACAGGACATCTCAAAAGTAACTGCAACTGTATCAGAAAAGGTGGCAGATAAGCTCGTTGATGCGGCTGTTTCAAACAAGTCAGATACAGTGGAAATCACTGTTAAGTCAAATGACGGAAACAAGGTAGAACAGACTGAGGTTGAAATCCCTAAAAAAGCATTAGAGTCCATTGCAAAGGATACAAATGCTGATTTAGTAATTAAAACCGACAGCGGTCAGGTTACTTTGGATAACAAGGCCCTTGAAACCATAGCAGAAGAAGCAGAGGGTGATACTGTTAAGATTACTGTGAATGAAAACACACAGTTCAAGGAAGAACAAAAGCCTGCACTTGATGTTATAGGCAAAAACGGTAAACTGTTTGACATCAAAGCAGTTATCGGCGATAGAACTATCCACGACTTTAAGGGTGGCAAGGCGCACGTTACACTGCCGATGCCTGAGAAACTAAAAGGCAAGGACATAGTTATTATCTATATCAATGATAAAGGTATCTGCGAGATATTAAATCACACTATGGAAACTGTGGGAGCAGAGAAGTATATTAAATTCACAACATCACACTTCTCAACCTTTGCAGTAGTAGAAAAAGCAGATGCAGAGAAAATCATAGAGAAGCAGAATGCTGATAAGATAAATTCCTTAATCAGGGAAGCTAAACTCAAAGCAACCACTTCAAAGACAACAAAGAAGAGCATTAAGGTTAAGATTGGAGAGGCTAAGAACTCAAACTGCCTGATTAAGGAAGCTAAAGCTATGGGATATACTGTTAAGTACAAATTCTATAAGTCAACCAGGAAAGCTTCAAAGTACATTGCTCTTAAAACAAAGGACACTGACACATATATAAACACTGCCGGTAAGAAAGGTACTAAGTACTACTACAAGGCTAAGGTGCTTGTATATGACGGCAAGAATCTGATAGCGCAGACTGAATTAAAACAGTGCAGATACGGAGTAAGAAGCTGGAATAAGTAAATTAACCGAAGCAAGGTAAGTTAATGTATTTCATACATTAATAATAAGGGACTGTGAGATTTTCACAGTCCTGTTTTAATGGGTTTTGTTTTTCTTTATTACAGTCCGTTCGGCATATTTACCGAAGAAATGGTAGCCGGAGCCGCCCTCGGCGATGATGTCAAGCAGCCCGTCGGCATCGGTCACAAGTATACCTCCCGCAATGGTAACTCCCATATCAAAAAGCACATCGGGAATCATTCCCGCAGTAGGTCCTGTAACTGCAATTTCAGCTCCAGGCTTTGCCATTTCAAGAAGCCCCGGAAGCGTATCGTTTAATATTGTAACCCCTGTTATAACTAGAAGATCCGAGTAAGGGACAACGGTATCGGCCCTATCTGCCGGCACGAAATATTTCATTTCACGCTCTTTCAGAGTTTTAGAATCAAGTTCTAAAATGCTGAAATCGCTGTCTGAGGCAATAAGCTTCTTTATAATCGGGACAAGCGCGTCGACTGCTGTGACTTTGCCGTAATCGGTGGGCTCTATTTCGTCAAATGTATCGGCAGCCTGTATGTCGTAATCACCGCGCTCAAACAGTATGGCGCTGAGAGCGTTGAGAGCTGCAATTCCGAGAGCTTTTTTGAGGGGATTATCCGAAAATATATATTCAAGATAATCCGAAACAGGTCTGCCCGACAGCCTGCCCGAAAGAGGCATTGCCCTTGCGGAGCTTGGGCAGCATACAGCCTCAGGCATTTCCTTTACAGGAGTGAAGCACAGACCGCCGTGGCCTGTAGAAAGCTTGACTCCCGTAAAAAACAGTCCGAGGACAGATCTTTCGACTGTAATTGTGTCAAGCTCTGATTTTAATACAAACAGAACTCCTCTGTGCGAAAAGTTCTGTTGCTGATTTCTTTATTTCTGTCTTATAAACACCGGGAGCTTGGTGGACACTAAGCTTTTACCCTGAGCCACTACCTCTGTCAGCATCGAGTTTCTGTAACCGTCCTCTTTCCATACCACTTCCGTCTGCTCTATGTTCTTTTCCTTCAGTTTTTCACTGATATAGTTTTCAAAATCTGCAGCATCCACATTGCCGTCAGGCTCTGCATAGAGGCGAAATTTTCTCTGTATTTTCTCGCCCTGAATCAGACGGAAAAACACCTTTCGATCTGATTCATACTCTTCAATTATCTGAATAAGATCGCTGGAATAGAAACTCTTGCCGTTAATTTCCACTCTGTCCTTTGACTTGCACAGGAATGTTATCATAGGTATACCGTTTTTGTCTCTTGCAACTGTAACCATATCGTGCATATTGTAGCGGTAAAGTCCCGAATAGCTTGTAATTACAAGTTCATATTTTATTCCTGGCTGCGCCTCATGCAGCAGTACCGTTTCACTGCTTCCTTCCGGCAGCAGTTCAAAAAACAGTCCGAATATCGCAGGATAGCCTTCCGAGGTTTCCGGTGTTACGGGAATATTGAATTTACCCTCGCTGGCTCCGTAGCCCCAATCCAGAAACATTGTGTCCTCAGGAAAATCTTTTCTGAATTCTCTCGCTGTTCTTCCCACGCTTCCCGACAGCCAGCATACTGTAATCGAAAATTTGGGCCACAGGGCTTTGACAGTAAATTTTCCGTCTCTCCGATATATATTTTCCAGTTCCTCTGCTCTGCCGCAGGCTGCTTTTTCTTTCCACAGTCTCTGTATTTCCTGCGCTGACTTCTCCGGAAGAGGAACTGACAGTCTGCCGGTTTTTATATCACATAATATCCGACTGCATTGCGTATTCAGCAGCCTCATTATTCTGTCAAACTGCGCTGTATTGTTGCAGACAAGCAATGCAATATCTCTGTCAGCCGCTGCAAATGCTGCAGTCAGATAATCCAAGCTTTCGGAGGACATTTCTGTGTCTGTCAGCAGAATTTCAGGCAATGTCATTTTTTCTGCCATCGGGCCCCTGCCTGCAGCCTGTCCCGATGCTGTGCCTATGGGAATTCCTCCCCGGGTTCTGCCGCACACCGACGGATTTGTTATTGCAAGTATATTGTGTCCGGGCATCAGTATACGGGGCGCCATACGCACTATCTCTGCCGTGCGGAGTCTTCCGACGATTTCCTTTACCTTTGCTCCTTCTGCGCTTTCGGGTATGTTCTTGAAAGCTCCGGTAGTGCCTGTGGTAACCACAAATGACTCCGCTTTTCCCGGAAAAAGTATGTCTGCCTCTCCGTTTTCCATTCGAACTACAGCCTCTTTGTAGTCTTTGTATTCCGTAATCGGAAACTTCCTGCGATATTCCTCCGGGTTTTTTATCTGCGCAAATCCGTTTGCAATGCCAAACTCCGTATTTTCACTGTATCTGAGGATGTCCAGAAGCACCTGCTCCTGAACCTCTTCAAAGGATGTCATGAGTCTCCGCAGTTCTCCGGGCAGGCTCTGCATTTTAGTCTGCGCCAGTATTTCTGTATGGTTCTTGTTTATCATTTTTCTCTCCCCTTATATTTATCTATTTTTCAATAAGTGCGCTGAAAAATTTCTTCTTGACAGGCGTGTCTATAACTCTTACGGGCTTCAGCTGGTTGCCCGATATTCCCCGCATAATCATCATATCTCTGTAAAGCGCATATGTTTCCTGCTGTTCAAAATGAAGTACGGTACTGCCTAGCACTCCGTTTTTTACCTTGTCGCCAAAGGAAGGGTTTGCCAGTGAAAGCTTCTCCTCAATCAGTCTTGTATATTCTGCCGTTTTTTCTTTCGGCATTATGCGGTCAGGTTCCATATATATTATATATCTTCCCGGCTGGCTGTCGGTATCCGCCTCTACGCTGTAGTCGTTTATGCCGCAGCCTGCTTCCTTTGCAAATTCCGATACAGCCCATGATACAGCCTCATCATTGGTTTTTTCACCGGCAATGCTTATCATCTGGTTTTTGCGGTAGACAAATTTAAGCTTTGGGGACTGTTTGTAAAATCCTGTGATACGAACCACGTCTTTAATTCTGTAGCGGTAAAAGCCGGAAAGGTTCGTGATAATTATTTCATAATCTCTGCCGGGCTCCAGCTGATCTATAGTATAGGTAGTGTTCTCATCGTCTGAGTCCATAGGCACAAATTCATAAAATCCGCTGTCCGGTATGAGTACAAATTCTTCCTCATTTACGTTTACCGCAGCGGCTACAAGAGCTTCCGAGGCCGCATATACACTGAAAAGAATCGGCATATCACCTGTGTACCTGCGCATTTTTTCCGTATAGCCCGAAAAGCCTCCGGTTCCTATGGCAAATATCCAGGTCATATTTCTCCATATTCTCGGTACAACGGGAGTGTCAAAGCCTTTTGCAAATTCACATCTTAATTCCGCCGCCCGCTTAGGATCCGGTTTAATTTTTGCCTGCAGGGCTTTTCTCACGTCATCGGGAATGTTTGCATCCTCTTTAAGAGTTCCGTATTCTATTTCTCTGCACAATGACTCCCAGTTTGTCTCCATATATGTCATCATATCCGCGAGGGCTGTCATAAAAGCGCTCATCATAAACATAAGATTTCTGTCTGCAAGAGCAAATCGGATATGCAGATACTTAAGATCCATATGCTCCTTTGTAAACATTATTTCAGGCGGAGGCGAGAATATATATGGTATGAATTTTTTAAGAGTATTAAGGGATCTTGCTGAAATAGTACCCTTTGGCACTCCGTTTTCAGTCTGCATACTTCGCACCTCGACAGGATTTATTCCCCTGCCCTTTGGAGAATATCTGCCGAAGGTCTTGCGGCAGTATCTGTCCATAACGCCGAATACCATATTTGCAGAGTATTTGCCGTAACACTCTACCGTATGCTCCGATACGGGAATGCTTTTGGGAACTCCCACGCTTCCGCTGCTCAGTGCGTAATGCACGGCCGGATATACGGATATAAGGTCTGTTTCATTGTTTTTTATCATTCTTTCAATATATGGCGCATAGTCGTCATATACCGAAAACGGCACCTTTTGTCTGTATTCTTCAACTGAAGTTATATCCGCAAAGCCGTATCTGCGGCCATACTCGGTATCCTTGTTGTCCTGAAGTATTTTCATCAGAAGGTCCCTGCTCATATCTACCGCTGTCTCGCAGTTTCTGTCAAGTTCGTCTAAAGCCCTGGTGCCTTTTTTCTTAAGCACCATATGTATCAGTCGGTTCATTACTGTTTCTTTAATCATTCTTTTAACCTCATATATTAATCTGAAATATTTCTGTAAAGCTCTGCGTAAAGTCCGTTCTTTGCCATAAGCTCCGCATGGTTTCCGGTTTCTTTGATATCTCCGTCCTGCATGAACAGAATTTTGTCTGCATTTCGTATGGTAAACAGCCGGTGCGCAATTATGAAGCCTGTTCTGTTTTTCATAAGCGCCTCCATTGCGGCGGTAAGCATAGCCTCTGTCTTACTGTCCACCTGTGAGGTTGCCTCATCGAGAATTAGTATTGCAGGATTCGAAAGCACCACTCTTGCTATGCACAGAAGCTGCAGCTCTCCTGACGAGAGCCGGCCGCCATCCGGTGATACAGCAGTGTCATAGCCTGCCGGAAGTTTTTCTATAAAAGTATCGCAGCCGACTGTTTCGGCAGCTTTTATGATTTCCTCTCTGGAAGCGCCTTCCCTGCCGTAGCCGATATTTTCCGCTATAGTGCCTTCAAATATCCAGCTGTCCTGAAGCACCATTCCAAAAGCACTCCGGAGGCTCTCTCTGGTGTATTCCGATATATCCGTTCCGTCTAAGGTTATTCTGCCGCCCTGTATTTCATAAAAGCGCATGATAAGGTTTATAACAGTGGTCTTGCCTGCGCCTGATCCTCCTACAATGGCAACTGTTTTGCCTGCCGGCGCATCAAAAGTCACATCACTCATAAGCTTTCTGTCCTGTGTATATCCAAATTCCACATGTTCAAAGGAAACAGCTCCCCGTACTTTTGAAAGCTCCAGTGTTTTTTTGTTTTTTTCCTCCGGCTCCTCTTCTTCCTCAAGGAATTCAAACACCCTCTCGGCCGCCGCTATTCCCATCTGAAAGCTGTTGAAATTGGCCGACATATTCTGAATCGGCATCGCAATCATATTGGCATATATGATAAATGCCTGAAACTCTCCCAGGGTCATTTTGCCTTTAAGAAGCAGTACTGCGCTGAGCACGCAAAGCGCTATATATGCCATATTGTTAATCAGCTTTGAAACCGGCATAATGCAGCCTGAAAAAAATCTGCTTCTGGTATAGTTTTTCTGAACCTCTGCATTAAGCCCGTCAAATATTTCTGCCGCCTTATCCTCATAGGAAAACGCCTGCATAAGCACATGGTTAGTATATATATCGTTCATAAACGCATTGAGGCTTCCCACCTTCTGCTGCTGTTTTTTGAAAAGCCTGCGGGTAGTGGCAGTTATCAGCGTCATCGAGAAAAAGCTTACGGGAATCATCACTATGAATACAAGTGCCAGCACAGGATTTAACACAAGCATTGCCGTCAGTATTCCCGCTATGGTCAGAAGCTGCGCCGTCATTTTTGTCACAGTGGTGTCAAGGGTGTTTGAAAGAGTAGTCATGTCGTTGGTAACTCTTGACAGTATATCTCCTGCGGGGTGGGAATCTATGAATTCAAGCGGAAGTCTGCCTATTTTCTTCTGGCTTCTTTCTCTAAGCTCAAGTACTATACTTTGCGACAGGGCTACAGACAGTCTGTTGTCCGCCCACTGTGAGCTGTTCCCTGTAATATACAGTCCCAGCAGCACGCTGCACTGAAACAGGATATATTCAAAATCTATATTTCCGCTTTCAGAGCCGCTTATGCTGTCAATTATGTTCTTTGAAGCAAGAGGCGCCAGGGTCAGCGCCGCCGTTTCAAGAATTACCGCAACTGCAAGCAGTATTATTGACTTGCTGTGAGGCTTTGCGCATGCTGCAAGCCGTTTAAGCCCCTGCCGGCAGCTGTTTTTTTTGTTTTTTCTTCCGGAGGTTTTTGTTTTGTCTTTACTCATAGTCTGACTCCTTTGCCTCACTGTAGTTCTGCGTAGCATAAATCTGCCGGTAAAGCTCCGAGTTTTCCAGAAGCTGCTTATGATTTCCGGAGGCAATAATCCGGCCGTTATCCATCACAAGAATTTTATCGGCATTTTGAACCGTAGCTATTCGCTGCGCCACTATTATCACTATCTTGTCCTGCAGCGCCTTTGCTATATTGGTTCTGACTTTTGCATCGGTTTTCAGATCTAGCGCCGAAAATGAATCGTCAAACAGATAAATATACGCATCTCTGCAAAGGCATCTTGCAAGAGATATTCTCTGTCTCTGCCCGCCTGATAGGTTCATGCCGTTTTGAGCAAGCTCTGTGTCTATACCCTCCGGCAGACTCTCTGTAAATCCGGTCGCCTCCGCTAAACAAAGCGCTTTCATTGCAGACTCTCTGCTGAGACCCTCGTCTGCAAGTCTGAGGTTTTCGTAGATTGTATTCTGAAGCAGCATGGATTTCTGAGGCGCATAGCTTATTCTGCTTCTGAGCTCTGCAGTATTCATGGTCTGTATATCCTCACCATCTATGCGTATGTTTCCCTCTAAGGTGTCAAACAGCCCTAAAACAAGGGACAGCAGAGTTGTTTTACCTGATCCTGTAGCTCCGACTACCGCTATGGTCTGCCCGGGATCTGCGCTGAAAGATATGTCGGTTAAGACCTGCTTCTGAGCGCCTTCATACCCAAAGCAAACCTTATCAAATACAAGTCCGGTTTCGCACTCCCTGCGCTCTGCCGCAGGCTGCTTTGCCCTGTCAGCACTGAAATTCAGAACCTCCATAACTCTGTCGGCCGAAACCTTTGCCTTTGGAATGAATACAAATATGTCGGCAACCGATGCCAGTGAGGAAACAAACAGCAGTATATACTGAAAGAACTTTATAAGGTCTGCCGTATCCATCATATTACGCCGGATCTGTTCCGCTCCCAGCAGGTATATACCCACCATTGCAATATTCATAACCAGCTGCATTACAGGACTGAGAAAATTAATCGAGCGGTTTGCATTTATGGCCTCATCGCAGGCTCTCCGGTCTGCTTCTGTTATCCGCTGCTCCTCATACTGCTGCCTGCCGAAAGCTCTTACGGTTCTTGCTCCTGCAAGCTTTTCTCTCAGCAGCAGGTTTATTCTGTCTACACAAAGCTGCAGACTGTAAAAAGCTGTTCTGCTTTTTTTGGTGCATACTCCAATGAATATAAGGGTTACGGTAAAGGTTGCAAGGACAATTACCGACAGCGGCCAGTTCATACTTACAGCCACAATTATTGCCCCAAGCCCTGTAAATGGAATCAGCATTGCTGAGCGCAGGCTGTTTATCATAAGCATCTGCATTACGGTTACATCTGCAGTTGACCTTGTAAGAAGCGTCGCCGCTCCGAATCTGCCGTATTCTTCTGTCGTAAAGGTTTTAACTCTGTCAAAGAGGTCCTTTCTGATATCATAGGTAAATCTGGCTGTAATTTTGGCACTGAAATACCCGCTTATAATCATAAATATGCCTACGCCTGCAGTCATAGCAAGCATTTCAGTTCCGATGCTTATAATATAGCTGATATTCCCCCCGGCAACTCCGAACCTCAATATTCTGTCGGTCATTTCCGGCAGGATAAGCTGACACATTATCTGCAGCAGAGAAAACAGCAGCACGCACCCGATCAGCAGTCTGTATCTTCCGAAATATCGTTTTACCAGTTTAATCAAGGCTTCCTCCTCCGAAATTCTGTTTTGCACTGTTTTTGATCATTGCGGCAAGCTCGTTTACAAATATGTCGGCAAGCCTGTGCTCCCCGCGTTTTTGCTCCTCAAACAGATATGTAAGCCCCGGCATTGAATTTGCCTCACAGAGATAATATTCATTTTCGTTTTCACCAAAGAGATAATCTATGCTGCCTATTTTCATCCCCATTGCGTTTGCCAGCTTCTCTGATAGTTCCTTCAGAAAATCAGGCATATCAAAATCTGTGATATATCCGCCCTGCCTGATATTTGATTTAAAGTCGGTATCGTTGCATCTTACAAATGAGTGTATAATTCTGCCGTTCATAAATATCAGCCGGATATCCCTGCCATTTGATGAGGTTATGGCCTGCTGCGCGATAATAGGCTCGCTGAAAGGCGCTCCGAAAACAATACTCAGCAGATTGCCAAGCTCCTCCTCGGTTTTAATCAGGGAAATGCCCTTGCCCTGACTTCCGTGCATTATTTTTATAACGGCGGGAAGCCCCACCTGACTTACTATGTATTCCGCGCTCATTTCGGCTGTGACCAGAAGCGTCTTTGGTATCAGAAGCTCAGGCACATACTGCTGTGCAAGCTGGAAAGTATACAGCTTGTCAGAGGTTTTTTCGATCAGATTAATACTGTTGATACATACAGCACCAAGGCTTTCAAACATGCGCAGTACGGCGCCTTCGTGGTAGCTGTTCAGATCTCCCATGAAACCCACCAGCACAAAATCCGGACAGGCTGTCTGCTTTCCTTTAATCAGAATGCTGCTGCCTGCACCGCCTGCTGCCACATCTATATCCTTTACATTTACTGCTTCAAGCTCAAGACCTGCAGCGGAAATTATCTTTTGGACCAGTTCAAGCTCTTTGTCTATTTCTTTGGTACTGCCGGTAAGAAGTATACCCTTCATAATTTATGCTCCTTTCGAAAATCCATATCTGAAAGTGTAATCACGTTTATTTGATTTTAACCACAAAGCGGTTACTTGTCAACGATACTTTTGCAGCCGTTTATCTGATATATATACACATCTCAGGCATCAATAGTATATTTTCATTGAAAAAATTCAAAAACAGAATCCGCCGGAGCTGTATGGCTTATTGCAACATGTATATTTCCTCCGCTTTTGTGGAACAATTTTAATAACATATATTACTAAGGAGGCCAGGTATGAATAATCTGACAGGAACACAGACCGAACAGAATCTCAGATTTGCTTTTTCGGGAGAGTCCGAGGCTCGAAACAAATATACTTTTTTCGCCAAGGTGGCAAAGCAGGAGGGCTATGAACAGATAGCTGCCATATTTGAGGAAACTGCTTTAAATGAAAAGGCCCACGCAAAGCTGTGGTTTGAGGCGCTATCGGGAATAGGAAGCACTCTCGAAAACCTTAAAAACGCCGCCTCCGGCGAAAACTACGAATGGGCCGAAATGTATGCAGGCTTTGCCCGTACGGCAGCGCAGGAGGGCTTTCCTGACATTGCCGCTGCTTTTGAAAAGGTCGGAGAAATAGAAAGAAGCCATGAGGACAGATACAATCAGCTTATTGACAATATGTCCGGAAACAAAGTATTTGCAAAGGACAGCGATGTCAGATGGATATGCAGAAACTGCGGTCATATAGAGGTCGGAGCGGAAGCGCCGCTGAACTGCCCCGTATGCAGTCACCCTCAGTCATATTTTGAGCTGGTTTCAGAAAATTACTAGTCTAAGAGTTCCCATTGCCAAGTATGTATATATAGAGGTGATGGGAATGATTTATTATGCTAAATATCATAAGGACGGCAACTCCTTTATAATCACAGAGCAGCAGGATATATGCGGTGAAAACAAAAAAACTCTTGCGGAAACGCTGTGCAGGCAGGATACAAATATAGGCGCAGACTCCCTTACAGTCTGCGACACCTCGCAGCACTTCATATCAATGGTTTCCTACAGCCGAAACGGTATGCGCCAGCCTCTGAACGGAAACGGCATTGCCTGCCTGATCCAGTACTGTTACGAGTACGGCTTTCTCCTCGAAAGGAAAGCATATATAAAGACCGATGCGGCCCTTGTGGGTGTAAAGATAAAGAAAACATCGCCGTTTACAACCGCCGTTTATCTTCCTCCCGCAATATTTTCGGCCGAAAGCTGCTGTATGCCGGAATCGGTATACACCGAAGAAATATACATAGAAACAAGTTACGGCAAAATACCGCTTACCACTGTAAATACCGGAAACATATACTCGGTAATATGGTCTGATGAATATCAGAAATGGCACCTTAACAGAAAAGGAAGAAAGGCATTTAGAAATGAGCGGCGGGATTTTATGAGCAGACTTGCACGCGAGATTTCCGGAAACAGCATATTCCGACTGAAAACAGGAGTCGTCTTTGCTGAAATGATTGAATACAACACTATTGCACTTAACATCTACGATAAAGACGCCTCGCCGCTTTCCTCCTGCCTTACTGCCGAGGCAGCAGCCGCAGTATGCGCATTAAAGAAAAACAAATGCAGCGGAAGCAATATTGTTTCGGGAAAAACCAATCTTCGCATCACATATGACGGCGTTATAGAGGCTGCCTGCGTCACGCACAAGGCATCTGAAGGATTTGCAAAAGCAGACAAAAAATGATACAGAGGTATGGGCTGCCCATACCTCTGTATACATATATAAGTGTAAGT
>OLOV01001864.1_pt1 | contig 15632 bp, 8 predicted proteins | sample 1672931 | NCBI WGS metagenome assembly OLOV01 (sample SAMEA3136738, study PRJEB25190) | human gut metagenome | biome: human gut; feature: human-associated habitat; material: faeces | place: Austria | collected 2013
AAAAGCTTTCGCCGCAACTATGCGTCGTCAGCTCGAAAACACGACAGGCGGACATGCTGACGCTGATGAAGGGGCGCACCAGCTTTGTGATCGCGCACCGCCTGTCCACGATTCGCGGGGCTGATCAGATTCTCGTGATCAACGGCGGCGAAATCATCGAGCGCGGCACGCATGAGCAACTGCTCGCGGCCGACGGCTTCTACGCCAACCTGCTCAAGAGCCAGTACCGCAGCGGGCTGGTAGAGGAAAACGACGAGAAAACGGAATAAAACAAACCGCGGTCTGTTTATGATGAAACAAAAGCACAGAAAACAGACTGCGGTTCTTTATTCCATAAAGACAGACCAAAGTCTGTATAATCGAAAAGAAGAACGAGGTCATAAAACAAACTGAAGTCTTTTAATAATTCCTGATGATTTTAATAAACAGACCATAGTCTGTATTAATTACAAAAACAAACCGCGGTCTGTTTTGTGACGTCCCAGTTTGGCCTGCTAAACAAAACAGATTCTGGTCTGTATTTTCTGAAAAACAAACCGAAGTCTGTTTTGGATGGCGCCCGCGTTACAGCAGTTCGCGCGCGTAGTCGAAGCCTTCTTTTATACATTCGAACGCGTCCCCGTCCCATGTTTCCTGCTCCACCAGCGCGTAGGGCACGTTCGCGCGCAGGCAGGCGGCCGTGATGCGCGGGAAGTCCGTGCAGCCCTGTCCCACCGGCGCAAGCTTGGAAGCGGGGTCGGGGGAGAGCATGTCCTTGAAGTGCACCATGGAGATGTGCCCGGCGTGTCGTTCAATCCACGCGCCTGCGTCGAGCCCCGCGCGAATCAGCTGGCAGGTGTCGGGCACGAGCGTAAGATCGGGCAGCGTGTCCAGCACGATTTCCGCCATCGGCCGTCCATCCTCCGCCGGACGGAAGTCCTTCCACAGCGGGTGATAGCTCAGCGTCTGTCCGTCCTTTTCCAGCCGCGCGCGCACGCCTTCCAGCGCAAGCGCGAAGTCCCGCGCACCGATGGTTCCCTGAAAGCGTTCCGGAATGCCGCTCAGGCATAGCTCCGTCGAGCCGCTGCACCGGTTCAGGTCGATCAGGCGGTCGAGCGCCTGAATGGCCGCGTCGAATTTTTCCTGCACGCCCAGCGAAACCAACCCGTGCGCGCGCAGCGCGTCGCCTGCGGCGGCGTTCGGCACCGACGGGGCGATCCACTGAAGCTGCACGTGAGAGCAACCCATGTCCTTCAACCGGCGGAGCGTGTCGTCCACCGCCTGCGGGGTGGTCAGGTAGGCCTCAAGGCTTGAAATCTGTATGCCGATAACCATGCGCATTCCTCCGTACCGCGTTTTTCCCTTTGATTATAGCATGCTTTGCCGGAAAAACAACCCCCCGCCCTGCATGAGCCGCGGGGTTTGCGTGCATAATGAGGGTATTCGAATTGGGGAAAATACCCGGAGGTATGCATGAAACAGAACAGACGCTGTGCGGGGCTGAATCAGGGACGGTATCGGGCGGACAGCCTTCGCCTGTCCCGGATGGAGGCGCGGATTCGGGAGCTGTCCGCCGACTGCGCCGATATGACGGACGCCGCCCAATATCTGAATGCCAACATCGGCCTGATGCGCGTGTACGCCGAGCGGGCGCGCGGCAATCTGAAGGGCTTTTTTGCCGACGGCCGCCTGCGCCGGTGGGCGCGGCAGCTGCTTGCAAACGGCGAAGCGCGCGTGGACGCGGAAACGATTCTGTCGTCGCTCGCCGCGCTGGACGAGAGCGAGCTTCTGACGGCGGAGGAAATCTGGAAAGCGCCGGACGTGCTGCGGCTTTCGGCGGCGGGCGCGTTTGTTCACGCCGGAGAAAAGGCGCTGGCCATGCAGGCGGCGTGGCGGCGCGCCGAGCGCTGGGCAGCCGCGGAAAACGCCGAGCCGGTCTATGAGGAGGAGCAGGCGTTCTTCGCGCACGCGCTGGCGCTGGTCGGCGCGGCGGGCGACGCGGAGAAGCGGCGCATGCTGATGCGCGCGCTGGCGCTGATCGGGCGCGACGAGGAGGCCTGCGTACAGGCGGCGCAGGACGCGGAGAGCGCCGGGCGGCTGGAAATGGAAAACCTGATGGCCGCCGTGCGCGCGCTGGACGAGATCAACTGGGAGGACGCGTTTGAGCGCGTGAGCTTTCTGGAGCGCACGCTGTGCCGCGACCCCGCCGGAATTTACGCGCGAATGGAGCGCGCATCCCGGGAAATCCTTCGGCGCGAGGTGCGCGCGCTTGCCCGCGCCAGCGGATACCCGGAGCGCAGCGTGGCCTCGCTGGCGCTGGAAATCGCCGACGCGGAGGACGGCGTGTGCGGCGTTCTGTATACCGACAAGGGGCGTGCGCGTCTGGCCGACGCGATGGGCAGGGAGCGCGTGCGCATGCGCGCCGTCACGCCCGACCCGAGCGGCCGCGGCTATACGGCGCTGTATCTGTTGGTGTTTCTGATTCTGATGCTCGCGGCGGCGACGTTTGTGCGCGGCGCGCTTTCGGTGCTTGCGGCGATTCCGGCGGCGTGGACGCTGGCAGGCATGCTGCTGAACCGGTTGTTTCAGCGCTTCGTGCCGGTGCGGCCGCTGCTTCGGCTGAAAATGGACGAGGTGCCGGAGGACGCGGCGACGCTGGTCGTGATTCCGGCGCTGATTACCGGCAGCGAGCGCGGGGCGGAGCTGGCCGGGCAGCTGGAAACGCTGGGCGTGCTGGATAAAAGTGAGCACGTCGATTTTCTGCTGCTGGGCGATTTCCGGGACGGGAAGGAGCCGCAGACCGAAAAGGATGCGGAGATTCTCGACCGCGTGCGCACGGAAATCGCGCGGATGAACGCGCGCGCCGGGCGCGAGAAGTATTTCTTCCTGCACCGCATGCGCGAATATAATGAAGCGGACGGCATCTGGATGGGGCGCGAGCGCAAGCGCGGCGCTCTGTGCGACCTGAACGCGCTGCTTACGACGGGCGAAAACCGGTTTGCTGCCGAGGGGACGCGCGCCGCGGCGCTGACGGGGCGCTACCGCTATGTGTTCACCGTGGACGCGGACACGCAGATGATTCCGGGCACCGTCGAAAAGCTGATCGGCACGATTCACCATCCGCTGAACCGCCCGCGCGCGGACGGCCGCGGCTACGCCGTGATTCAGCCGCGCATGGAGCTGGCGGCGGACGGTCTCAGAAACCGCTTTCAGCACCTGTTCGCGGGCGCGGGCGGCGCGGATACGTACCATGTGTGCGCGCCGGACGTATTCCGCGACCTGTGCGGCGAGGGGCTGTTCGGCGGCAAGGGCATTTACGATGTGCGCGCATTTCTCGAACGCACCGAGGGCGCGTTTGACGACAATACCGTGCTCAGCCACGACATGATCGAGGGTCTGCTGGCGCGCTGCGGCTTCGCCGGAGACCTTGCGCTGTTCGAGGGCTTCCCGGCCACGCCGGACGCATATCTGAAGCGCATGGAGCGCTGGACGCGCGGCGACTGGCAGCTTCTGCGCTATGCCTTCGGGCGGGTGCGGCTGTCGGCGCTGGGGCGGTTCCATATCTTTGACAACCTCCTGCGCAGTCTGTTTCACGCGTCGGTGGGCGCGCTTTTTGTGCTTTCCGTGTGGACGGGCAGCGCGGCGGCGCTGGTTTCAGCGCTCGTGTGCCTGTTCCTGCCGGTCGCGCTTTCGCGCTTCCGCGGCCTTTCGCAGGCGGCGGGACGCTTTCTTCTGCTGCCCGCCATGGCTGCCACGGGGCAGGCCGCGGCGCTGCGCGCACTGTATCGAATGCTGATTTCGCATAAGAGAATGCTGGAATGGGTCACCGCGGCGGACGCGGATCGAATGAACGGGAGCGGCAACGTGGCGGGCGTGGCGCAGGCGATTCTTTTGCTGCCCGCGCTGGCGCGCCCGGCATGGCTGCTGATCGCGCTGCCGCTCGCGGCGGCGTTCGCGCTGGGCAAGCCGCTGCTTGACCGTCTGAGCGCCGACGACGAGGAAACGGTGTTTACGTCGCGCGCGTTCACCATGATGATGGAGACCGCCCGCGATACGTGGAAGTATTTCGAGCGCTTTGTGCCGCTGTCCGGCAACGGTCTGCCGCCGGACAACGTGCAGCTGGATCCCTGCGCGTGCGTGGCGGAGCGCACGTCGCCCACGAACATCGGCATGTATCTGATGAGCTGCGTGGCGGCGCGCGAGCTGGGGCTGATCGACCCGGGCGAGATGCGCGCGCGGCTTCGGGAAACGCTTCGCACGCTGCATTCGCTGCCCAAGTGGCACGGGCTTCTGTATAACTGGTACGACATGCGCACGCTGTATCCGCTGCGCCCGGCCTACGTTTCCAGCGTGGACTGCGGAAATCTGCTCGCCGCGCTGCTTGTGGCGCGCAGCGCCTCTCCGGAGGAGGACGCGGGGCGGTTTCAGTCGCTGATCGACGAAATGGAGCTGGAACACCTGTACGACGAGGAGCGCGGGCTGTTCCGCATCGGCTACGACGCGGAGAAGGATGCGCCGGGGCAGTCGCATTACGACCTGCTGGCGTCCGAAGCGCGCATCCTGTCCTATGTGGCGATGGCCGAGCGCGGCATTCCCGTGCGCCACTGGGAAAAACTGGGTCGTCCGTGCGCGCGGGTGCGCGGCGGCTGCGCGCTGTATTCGTGGAGCGGCACGATGTTCGAGTATATGATGCCCTTCCTGTTCATGCCCTCCGCCACAAAGACGCTGCTGGGCGTGAGCGCCCGCGGCGCGGTCGGCGCGCAGATTCGAGACGGCGAGCGGCGGCGCAGGCCGTGGGGCGTATCCGAGAGCGCCTACCGCGCGTTTGACGCGGCGATGAACTATCAGTATCGCGCCTTCGGCATTGCCGAGCTGGCGCTGTCCGGCACGGACGAGGGCGGCGTGATCGCGCCGTACGCGTGCATGCTGGCGCTTCCCGCCGCGCCGGAACGCGCCGCGCAGAACCTTCAGGAGATGACCGCGCAGGGGCTGCGCGGGGAGTTTGGCTATTATGAAGCGCTGGACGAGCGCCGCGAAAACGAGGGCGGCGTGGTGTTCAGCTATATGTCGCACCATCAGGGCATGGCGCTGTGCGCGCTGTGCAACGCGCTGACGGGCGGCCGCCTGAATCAGTATTTCATGCGTGCGCCGCGGGAGCGCGCCCTTTCCGTGCTGCTGAACGAGAAGCCGTTCGCCCGCCCGCCGCTGTTCCGCCGGCCGGTTTCGAACGCGCCGGCATCTGAGGAAAGCGCCCGCGCCCGCCGGCTTCTGCGCGGCGCGGCGCGCACGGCGTTTGCCGGCTCCGGGCAGGGGCACCTGCTGTTCGGGCAGGACGCGTGCGCGTGGTTGGACGCGGACGGAAATGGCTTCTATCGCCGACTGGGCATCTATGCCAACCGCTGGCACGGCGACGCGGCGCGCTATCCCGAACGGCTGCTTCCGCGCGTGAAGGACGACGACGGCGAAATCGCGTTTTCCAAATGCGTATTCGAGCCGGGACTCGCGTCTTTCTTCGGGCGCGGCAGCCGGGGCAGCTATGAAATCTGCGCGTGCATCTCGCCGGAAACGGGCGCTATGCACATTCGCGTGCGCGTTCGCGCCCTGCGCGACGCGGAAATCACATGCGCGCAGCGCTTCCCGGTATCGCTGGCTGACGAAAACGCCATGTACGCGCATCCGGCGTTTCAGGCGTTGTTTGTGAAGGCGGCGACTGCGGGCGAGGGAGCCGTGCGCTATACGCGCATTCGCCGTTCGGCGGAGGATACCGATTTCACGCTGTACGCCGCCTGCGCCGGCGGCGAGGCTTTTGAGGAACCCGCGGAAGCGGGGCGAGAGGCGGAAATCGCCGTTTCCAGCCGCTGCCGCGCCCGCGTGAGCGCCGGGGAGACGAAGGATTTCTATTTCACCCTTGCGCTCGTGCGCGGCGGCGCAGAGGTATCCGGCGGCGCGGACGCGTTCCTGCGCGCGCAGTCGCTGGCCGGGGCGAGCGCCCGTTCGCTTTTGAATTTCTGCGGGCTGAACGGCGCGGTTACCGCGTCGCTCGACGCGATCTGCGCCCGCGCGCTGACGACGCGGACGGAGACGCGCGTGCTTCCGCATCTGACCGGGCGGGAGCTGTGGCCGCTGGGCATTTCCGGCGACCGGCCGATCCTGCTGCTGTCCGCGCGCGCGGCGGCGCGGCGCGAAGCGCTTTCAAGGCTGATCCGCGCGCATGAATATCTGGAGCGGGCGGGGGTTCCGCTGACGATGGCGGTGCTGTGCGCCCGGAAAAACGAATATCGCCAGCCTGCGAGCGAGGAAATTGACCGGCTGATTTCCGCCAGCCATCTGAACGCGCGTCGGAACCGCGAGGGCGGCGTGTATGTGCTGGACGCGGGGCGGCTGGACGACGCGCAGCGCGCGCTTCTGACGGCGCTGGCCGTGAATCGAAGCGAGCCCGCGCGTCCGGCGGAAGCGTTCGCCAGCCTTCCCGCCCTGCCCATGGAGCGCACGCTGCCGCCCGCCGCCCGGCTGGCGGACAACGGCTACGGCGGCTTTGCTGACGACGGCTATCAGATCGACGTGCTTCCGAACCGCGACACGCCGCGCCCGTGGGCGAACATCCTGTCCAACGCGGAATTCGGCCTGCTGGTCACGGAAAAGGGCGGCGGCTTCGCGTGGCACGGCAACAGCCGCATGGGGCGGCTTACGCCCTTTGACAACGACGTCGCCCGCGAGGGCTGGGGCGTGCGCCTGTACGCGGTGACGGAGAAGGGATACGCGCCGCTTTTGCCGCAGGAGCGCCCGCGCGGCGCGTACCGCGTGACACACGCGCCGGGGGAAACGCGCTTTGAATGCGCGTTCGACGGCCTGTCCGCCCGCGCGCGCTGGCATGTGGACGCGGCGGAGAGCGTCGCGTGTATGACCGTGGAAATCGAAAACGACGCGGAGGAAACGCGCGCCGTGACGCTGGTCGCGGCCTGCGATTTCCTGATGGGCGACGACGTGCGCGACCGCAGGCTGCTGTCCGTGGCCGGAGAAAACGGCCTGATCGTCGCGCAGGGGCGCATGGAGGGCGTAGGCTTCCTTTCGGGCGCGGTCTGCGAGCGCGAAAAGCTGCCGGAGCATTACGAGCTGGCGGACGCCTGCGTAAGCGCCGCGGTCAGCGTCGCGCCGGGCGAACGCGCCGGGCGCAGCTTCCTGCTCGGCTGGGCGCCGACCAAAATGGATGCGGAGCGCCTTGTGGCGAAATTTTCCCCGTGCGATTCGCTGGAATGCACGCGCGACTGCTGGCAGAACCGCCTGTCCCGCGTGAAGGTGCGCACGGGCGACGAGCTGCGCGACCGGCTGCTGAACGGATTTGTGAAATATCAGGCGCTGGCGTGTCGCGTGTTCGCGCGCACGGGGCTGTATCAGCCCGGCGGCGCCTACGGCATGCGCGACCAGCTTCAGGACATGCTGTGCGTATTGTATATGGAGCCCGCCCTTGTGCGCGCGCATCTGCTTCGCTGCGCGGCGCATCAGTTTGAGGACGGCGACGGCATGCACTGGTGGCACGAGCCGTATTCCGGCGTGCGCACGCGCATTTCCGACGACATGCTGTTTTTGCCCTTTGTAACCGCCGAATACGTGCGCACGACCGGGGATGCGGATGTGCTTCGCGAGACGGTTCCGTATCTGCGAAACGTCGAAATCCCGGAGGGGCGGGAGGATCGCTACGGCGAGGCCGAGCCGTCCGACGTGCGCGAATCGCTGCACGGGCATTGCATGCGCGCGTTCCGCAGGGCGAACGCGACCGGCGAGCACGGCCTTGCGCTGATGGGCGCGGGCGACTGGAACGACGGCATGAACCGCGTGGGCGCGCGCGGCCGCGGTGAGAGCGTGTGGCTGAGCGAATTTCTTTCGTACACCGCGCGCCTGTACGCGCCGCTGTGCCGGGAGGAGGAAGAAAAACGGGCGCTCGAAGCGATGGCCGACCGGCTGAAGCGCGCCGTGGAGGAAAGCGGCTGGGACGGCGAATGGTATCTGCGCGCGATTGACGACGATGGGAACCTTCTGGGCTCCGCGTCGGCGAAGTGCTGCCGAATTGACCTGATCGCGCAGGCGTGGGCAGCATTGAACGGGCAGGACGCGGCGCGCGTGCGGCAGGCGCTGGACAGCGCGGATCAATATCTGGTAGACCGCGACGCGTATCTGGTGCGGCTGCTCGACCCGCCGTTTACCGGAGACTGCCCCGACCCCGGCTATATCGCCGCCTATCCCGCGGGCGTGCGCGAAAACGGGGGACAGTATACGCACGCGGCCACATGGCTGGCGGCGGCGTTCGCGAAGGCGGGCGACGCGAACCGGGCATGGGAAATTCTCGACATGCTGCTGCCGCTGCGCCGCACGGCCGACGCGGCCGGCGTACACCGGTACGGCGCGGAGCCGTATGTGATTCCCGCCGACATCCGCTCGTCCGGCGCGGAAAAGGGACGCGCGGGATGGACGTGGTACACCGGCGCGGCCGCGTGGACGGAGCGCGTGCTGCTGCGCAACCTGTTGGGACTGGAAATCGAAAATGGCCGCGCGCGCATCCGGCCGCTGCTCGCCGAGGGGATGAAGGAGGTGTCCGTCGAGCTGACTGTCGGAAGCAGCCGCTATATTCTGGCGTCCGACGAAGCCGCGTCCGACGCGGAAACGTGGATCGACCTCGTCGACGACGGGCAGGTGCATATGGCGCGCTTTCCCGTGCGGGGGTAAATGAAATTGGGAACGCTTTCGCCGGAAAAGGACGGAAGCGTTCCCTTTTCATGGAATCAGGTTACGCGAGCGGCGTTCTTAGGGAGCCAGCCGACGCGGTTGGGCAGGGCGACGGCGATCCAGCCGTTTTCGGATGCGGCGACGTAGGGATAGGACGCGCCCGGCGCGGCGGATTGGAGAACGGCGTAGGGTTCGCCGTTTCCGGCGCGTATGCTGGTGCTTTGGAGGATTCGAACCGTGCCGGGCTCGGGCTGCGGCTCGGCGGCGAGCGCGGCGCGGGTGAGCGGGCCGTATTCGCCGTCGGGTTCCAGACTTTGGTCGGTTTGAAACTTGCGGACGGCGCGCTCGGTTTCCGCGCCGTATTCGCCGTCCGCGCCGTATTTCGGGAGCGCGTAGCCGCGCTTTATGAGAAGCTGCTGAAGCGCCCGCACGTCGTCGCCCTTCATGCCGCGCTTCAGGATGGCTCGGGGCGGTTCCTCTGTGGGGGTTGTTTCTGCTTTCGAACCGTTTGAGAGGACAACGACGGTGTGTCCCTGCGTGCGCGTGACGAGAATGTCCCCGCGGCGCAGATAGGTGCTCTGGTCGGTGTAGCGACCCTCCTTCAGTTCAATAAATTCGCCGGAGCGCAGAAGGACGCGCGCTTCGTTGGGGGTGCGAAAATTTTCGACCGTAATGCCCGCGTAGGCGAGACACACGCGCACGAGCGCGGAGCAGTCCGTTTCGCAGGGCGTTTTGATTCGGGTGGGGTCGAAGTCCACGCGCTTCGCGAAATTATAGAGCGAAAGCCGCTGATACTGGTCGTAGCCGATGTTCGCGTTATCGCACGCCGCCTGCATCGCGCGGGCGATTTTTTCGGCTTTATCGGCGTTTTTGCATCTCAATACGCGCCAGCCCTTTTTGTGCTTATACCACGACTGCGTGCTGACCTCCTTGCCACTCTGGTCGCCCGCGCGCCCGCCGTGGATTTTGCCGTTTTCGTCAATTCTTGCGGAGCCTACCTTTACCGCCATGATCACATCTCCTCGTCTTCGTCCGTTCCGGCGGCGCGGCCGTGCAGCTGCGCCAGAACGCGCTTCATTTTTTCGGGAATGGGCAGGCCGAGCTGCGCCGCGTTTTCCGTGAGAGACAGTGCTTCGTTGGACAGATAGAATATCAGCACCGCGCTGCGCAGGGCGGCGCCCGCGCCGAGCAGCGTGTCGATGGCGTTCGCCACGCCGACGAGAACCAGAATCAGCACCTTCCGGCAAATGCCGCGAAAGCCCACGGCGCTGGAAAGCCGTCTGGCCGCGATGGCGCACAGTACGCCGGAGAGATAGTCGAGCGCCATAAATATGATCAGCGCGAGCAGCAGCCGATCCGGCGCGGCCGCTTCCGCGCCGTCCGCGCCGGGCGAGGTTCCCACGCTGCCGCCCAGAAAATAACCGAGCCAGCCGCCGATCGTGGCGGCGGCCATTTGAATCCATGCCCAGATTCGTTCCAGTGAAAAATCATTCATCCCGCGTCCTCCGTTCGCCGGGCGGCGCAAAGCCGCCCCTTCCATAATAGGCCGCGCCGCGTTTTCGCGTTCCGGGCATAAAAATGCCCGCTCCGAAGCGACGTTCGAAGCGGGCGAGGGGAGAAACGGTTATTCAATGGAGAGCTTGAAGAGATTTCCGGTGTTTCCCGACGGAATCAGGATGGTTCCGTCCTCCAGCCAGCTGAGGGTGGTGAAGGACTGGACGGTGGAAATAAGGTCGGGCTGAGCGTCCTCCGGGAACTCGACGCGGCGGCAGACGAGGGTGTACAGATCGAGGATACAGCAGACGACGGTGCCATGATACGCAGCGAGAATCAACGCGGAATAACCGTCCGGGGAGAGCGCGGCCTGCTGAACATTCGGCTGTTCGAGGGTGCGCTGCGCGATAGCCGAGAGGTATTCGCCGATTTCCATGCTCTCCGCCTGCCCGGAACCGTCGACGGGAAGCAGAATGGCGTTCGCGTCGCTGCACGTGCCGAGGGTTTCGTTGTAGAACGTAAGATAATTCATATCATACGCGCCGATTTCCGAGCTTTGGACATATCCCTTTGAGAGAAACAGCTCATAGCCGCTGTTTTCGCTGCGGTAATAGCGGCGCGGAGACTGCAACGCCAAGGGGTTCGGAAAGCTGCGAACCTCGCTTTTCCATTCGCCATCGACATTTGTGAACGTGATCACGCCGAGATGACGATCCTGTTTGTTGTCGTCCGTGATGGCGCGCACGACGCCGTTCCCGTCCACGCTCAGCTGTGGATAATAGAAGAAGGTGCCGGAGACCGTGCAGAGCAGCTCGGTCTCGCCGGTCTCAAGGCAGTAACGCTTGAGTCCGCTGCGCGCGTTTTCGGCGACATGTCCGTAAACAAGATAATACACGTACCTGCCGGTTTCGTCGAAGCAGGCGGTCGTGGCGGTCAATGCGCCGTCGATCCTTATCTTTTTCGGCGTGGCTTCCGCGAGGAAAATGTCGCCGGTGCGCGTGTCGGCGAGCAATAGATCCATAAATTGTCCGTTATTAAGCGTTCTTCTAATAAAAGTCATGGTGATATAGCGCTCGTCCGGAGACCAGCAGAAGGAATCCGGCTCGGTGGGGAAAGCGGGGCGATCTTCGATGTATTTATAGGTTTGATCGGCAAACTCATTCTGTGCGCCGCGGCTGCGGTTTATGGTGAGCACCGTAATTTCCTGATTGCGCACGATGGCCGCGATACCGCCGAGATCGATCAGGAGCGCGCGTCCGGAGGGGGAGACGGAAAGAAGGCGGGCGTTGCTATCCAAATCCAGCGCGGACAGCGTATCCGAAATGCGGGTTCGCAGACCGTCGCCCGAGGGAGTGAAGCGGAACCCCTTCGCTTCCGCGGCTTCGCGGCTTTCCTCTGCGAAGGTATTGGAAGAGAACACGGGGAGCGCACTCAGAGAATCGATGAGCGTTTCCTGCGCGGGAACCAGACGAAGAGATTTTCCATCCGCTATGGCGGCGGCAAGGGCTTCGTCTTTTTCCTGTATGGAGGTCAGCCCGAGCGCCTGCGCGCGCTCAGGGTTTCCGGAGCGCAGGAGCGCGCGGGCGTATATGGAGGTATATTCGTCTCGCCAGACCGCGTCGGGCAGCGTTTCAAAGATTTTGACGGCGCGTTCGTATTGTCCGGCGCGGTCGCAGGCACGCGCGGCCTGCAGGCGGAGCGTCTCGCTTGATTGATTTTCGCAAAGCTCGATGACCTTTTCATACTGTCCCGCGCGGAAATACGCCTGCGCGGCTTCGAGAAGCAGCTCTTCGTCCGGCTGCGCGGAACAGATTTCCGCGTAGCGAAGCACCTGTTCGGCTTCGCTCAGATTGTCCGAGATGTAGAGCAGGCGCGCCTTTTCGAGATACAGCGAGCCGTCGGCGGGAGCCAGAGCCAGCGCTTCCTCGATGAATTTCAGTGCGCTTTCATAGTTGGCCTCGGCGGAATACAGGCGGGAGAAGCCGCGCAGCACGGCGGGGTCGTTCGGCGAGAGCTTCTGCGCAATGTCCAGACAGATGTAGGCGGACTCAAGATCGCCTGCCGCAACAAAGGCTTCGGCCTTTTCGAGCATGCTGTTCGTTTCGTCGCCCAGCGCGGGCACGCACAGCAGGGAAAGTGCGAGAATCAGCGCGAGAATGCGTTTCATGGCGATACCTCCGTTATTCGATTTCGTTATGACAAAATTGGATTGATTTTAGTATACCATGATTCCGCCCGCGCGGCAAGGGCGCGCAGGGGAGGATGGGCGAAAAAAGAGGCATTTCACGCTTTCCATTTGCATTGCTTTGTGGTAAGATAGCGGGGAAGGGAGGCGGCGAGGTGAGCGGACGCAGACTGTACTGGATTGACCTTTTGAAGTTCGTGGGCATCGTCGCCATCGTGCTGGGGCATGCGCTGGGCGAGGGGCCGCTGTGCACGTATCTGTACGCCTTTCACGTGCCCATGTTTTTCTTCGCTTCCGGCTGCGCATTTCGGCGGACGAAGGAGCGCTTCGGCGCGTTTGCGCTTCGCAAGCTGCGCCAGCTGATCGTTCCGTATCTGCTGATGTCGTTTCTGTCGATTCTGGCGCTGTACGCCGCCAGCTTTGTGATGGAGCTGCCCCTCGGCATTCGCTTTACGCGGCCGTGGTACCGGTACGCGTGGGGCATTCTGTACGCCAACGGAAAGAGCGGCATGCTTAAGGCGAACGCGCCGCTGTGGTTTCTGCCGTGCATGTTCTGCGTGCTATTGATGCTGTACGGAGTGGCGCATCTCGCAAAGGGGAAAAAGCTGGTATACGCGGCGCTGACGGCGCTCAGCGCGGCGGTCGGGCTGTTGAACGAGCGGTTTCGAATTCTTGACCGCTGGCCGCTCGGCTTTGAAACGGCGCTGCACATGCTGCCGTTCGCGCTGATGGGATATGCGTTCCGTTCGGTTTCGGAGAAAATCGAGATGTTGCCGGACGCGCGAAAGGCCGTCGCGGGTATCGCGCTGCTTGCCGCGGGCACGGCGGTGCAGATGGGCTTTGACGTATCCGGCCTGTATATGTTCGACCGGTATTCGAGCCTTGCGCTTTTATATGTGTGCGCGCTCGCAATATCCGTAGGCGTGGCGCTGCTGGGCATGGTGAAGGCGCTGCCGCACCTGCGGCAGATTTCGTATGTCGGCGGGCACACGTTTGTGATTCTGCTTCTGCACAAATTCCCGCTGCTCGTGTTCCGCTATCTGTGCCCGGGCATCGGCCCGCGGCTGCTGGCCGGTTCGGTTCCGCTGGCTCTCGCGGCTACGGCGGTCACGCTCGCGCTGTGCCTTGCGGCGGAAAAACCGCTCGCGCGAATCTGTCCGGCGCTACTCGGCAGGCGCAGAAAACAGGCCGTCTGAATCCCGAAAGCTTTCGCTGTCGATCTCGTAAATATCGTCGATGGAAAAGAACGTGCCGTCGGTCAGCTGTACGGTGCGGGCAAATTCGTCGATGCGCCGGATGTATCCGGTGCGCACGACGTACGCGCCGCCGTCCTTGCGCTCGTCGGGCACAAAGCAGGTGAATGCCGCCGAGGGGCGCGCTTCGCGTAAATCGGCCAGAAAGCGCAGCTTTTCGTTCAGGCGCGCCTTGGCGTCCTCGCTCAGTTCCACGCGCCGGTCGGTCTGGCGCGCCGTTTCGCGAACCGCGTCCTCATAGCCGCTCAGCGCCGCGAATGAGGAAAACTGCGCCGCGCGTCCGCTCATCGTCATCTGCGGGTGGCGGCGGGAGACGGGATGCGGGCGATCGATGATGTCGTCGTACCTGCCGGTCATGCCTTATGTCCTCCAAGCTGTCCGTTGCGTTCCCGGGCGGTCGCGCCGTCCATCAAATCCATGCCCTTCAGAATGGCGTTTTTGCCGAATTTCTTTTTGATTTCCAGAATGGCGCGCTGCCGCTTCGTTTCCTTTGCCAGCACGCGGTCTTCCTCCGCGCGCTTTCGGTCGCGCGCTTCGTAATCAGTAAACATGTCCAGCTGCTCCGCTTCCTCCGCGGGGCGCGCGGCGGCTTCGTCCACCACGTCCACGGCGGCAATGGAAAGGCGGCGAATCGTCAGGCGCGGGTCGGCAATGGAAGCGAACAGCTTTGCGGCCGCGTCGATGATCAGCCGCGCGGACGACGTTTTTCGGGGCAGCCGCGCGGAGCCGTGCGCCGGCCTGGGCGTGCGGCGGCCGTAGCGGTCGTTTTTGACTTCTCCGCCATACGCGCCGCGCGCGTCGGCGGATGGAACGTTTGAAACGTCGAAGCCGACGTCCAGCACGATCAGATCGGTGACCATATGCTTATCCACCAGCTGCAGCGCCAGCGCGTCGGCCATTTCCTTCACGCAGGAGAAGCCCCAGCTCACAGCCACTTCCTTGTTGGCGGGCACCGCGTACTTTTCCCCGTTCAGGGAGGTGGTGGCCCATCTCTCTTCAGGGATCTGCTCCAGCAGGTCGGGACCGTATTCGGGCAGGTATTCCTCCATGGAGATGATTTGTCCGTTGTTGATGGCGGAGACGAAGATGTCGCGGTTGTTGTAGAGCACGTCCAGCTTCTCGCCGGAGGAGAGCATCAGGTTCACCTGGTCGGGATAGCTGCCGAAGCCTACCCGCATGATTTCCAGTGTGGTGTTGTACTTTTCTTCCAAGATCTTACTAGCTGCAGCAGAAACTTCTTCCACGTCTTCCGTTTTGGCGTCACCGGGGATAAGAAGCTTTACCGTGTAGGGTTCTTGGCTGCTCCAATCGGTTTCCTCCGTGCTGGCCTGGTTGCTGGATGAGCCGCCAGCGGTTTCCCCGCTTGTGGCGGAGGATTCTTTTCCCTCTCCTCCGCAGCCTGCGAAAGCTGAAACGAGAAGGGCTGCCGAAAGCAGCATGGTCAAAAGTCTTTTCATTTGGTTTTCCTCCTTCTTTGCGGTGCCTCGCGTTCGCGCTTTTTGCACCGCTTTTTTTATTTCGCTATTATCATAGAATGTTTTGGAAGGAGTTTCTGCCAATAATGTGACTTTCTATTGTTCTAAAAATGACTTTGCTTTCTTGAAAATATTTGGTCATTTCCCCTGCGGATCGCACATTTTACGGTACTCGGAGGGCGAAACGCCAAATTCTTGCTTAAATACCTTGGCAAAATGGGAAAAATTTACATAACCCACACGGGAGGCAATGATGCTGATGGAAAAGGAGGTATTCTTCAAAAGGGACTGGGCCAGCCGCATGCGCTCCTGGATCAGGTACTCCGCCAGGCCGATTCCCATTTCCCGCTTAAAGAGCCGGGAAAGGTATTCCGGGTTGAGGTACAGCGCCTTGGAAATTTCCGAACGACTAATATTCCTGGTCAGGTTTTTTTGTATATAGGAGAGTATCCGTTCAATTTGAGAGCGCCCTTGGCACTTTGAACCGCACCAGATTATGCGGACAGCACAAAAAGCCCCCATGTA
>OLOV01001869.1_pt1 | contig 15614 bp, 15 predicted proteins | sample 1672931 | NCBI WGS metagenome assembly OLOV01 (sample SAMEA3136738, study PRJEB25190) | human gut metagenome | biome: human gut; feature: human-associated habitat; material: faeces | place: Austria | collected 2013
CGCCGCCTGATCCAGCAGCTCCGAAAAGCAGGCGTACTGCTCGCGGGCGCTGCTCTGCGCCTCCTGCAATTTGCGGTGAAACTGCTGGCGCAGGAGATAGTCGTGGGTCTGGCGGTCAATGGCCTGCAATAGCGCGGGAAAATGCACGCAGCGGGCGGAAAAATGCAGGGGGAAATCCGCCGCCTCCGCCCGCCCGCGAGCCAGCAGCTTGGGGCAGGCATCGTTGAAGGCGCTGTAGGTGTCGCCGTAATGGCTCTGCCAGCAGTCCGTGCGCAGCACGCAGCCGCTGCAAACCTCCTGCGCCGCCCGATCAAAGAGAACGGAGGGGTTTTCCGAAGGTTGGGGCTGCTGCCCCCGAAAAAAGCTGTCATACAGCGCCCGCAGCGCCGCCGCCGGTCGGGCGTAGGGCGCGGTCTGCGGAGCATTTTCCGAGTGCTTTCCGGCGGCGTACCGTCTGGGCAGCAGCCGCTCCGGCAGCACCGCGTATAAAACCGCCCCCAGCATGCATTCCCACAGCGTCACCGGCAGCACGTCCTGCCCGAACAGCAGCCCCAGCCCGCCGCACACACCGGCGGCGCACACACCCAAGGGCAGACGCGGCAGCCGCCGCAGCGCCCCCGCCACGGCGCCGCCTGCGTCGAAGATCAGGGCGTAGAACACCGTGGGCGTCGCTGCCGTCAGATCCGCCAGCAGCCCCAGGCAGCCCCCCAGCGCAGCGCACTGGGACAGGCTGCACCCGCGGCACAGGATCAGCAGCAGCGCCATCATCAGCGCCCGCCCTATGGAAAACGAGAAGGCCGTCCACGGCACGGCTGCCAGCACAAGGCCGCACACAAAGCCCCATTTCTCCTGCCGCACCGTCGGCAGCCACGCCGTTCCCGCCGCCACGGCGGCGGCGCACAGCGCCAGCAGCCAGCTCTGGCCGCTGCGCCCCAGCAGGTAGATGCTCTGCACCAGCAGGAAAAAGCCCGCCGCACACAGGGGGCGGAAGTAAGTTTTTTTGTAGGCCGCCGTGTCGTATAGGGCGGTGTTGGCGGCGAAAATGAGAATGGCCGCCGCCGTGCACCTTAGACCCGATTGAAAATCCATAAATACAAAAGCGCCGGCTGCCACCCCCAGCACAGCGGTTAGCCCCGCCAGCCGGATGCCGGCTATGGCCACCGCCGCCAGAGCGAAGGGCGCATATAGCCCCGCCACCTGTCCGGCGCACAGCAAAAAGCCCAAGAGCGGCCATTTCAGCCCCGCCGCTGCTTTTCGTGCCCTCGGCGGCAGGGCGAAGGCTCGTCCTTTTTTCATGCGATCTCCCTCCTTCCGCCCCATTGTAGGCCGCCGCATGGGGGGAAATCCGTCGGGAAAACGATAAAAAAACAGCCGCACCGAAAAAATTTCACATCCGGTGCGGCTATGCTTACTCTATGCAGTTGTTTCGGAAATATTCTCTCGTTTCCTCAATGTTTTTCCGGATCCCGTCCCGCAGCGCTTCCAGCGAAGCAAACTTCACCTCGCCCCGCAGGCGTCTGCAGAACTCCAGCCGGATGTCCGTGCCGTAGAGGTCGCCGTTAAAGTCCAGCAGAAACGTCTCCACGGAGATGCTGCCGTTTTCGCACACGGTGGGGCGCGTGCCCACGTTGGTCACGCCGGCAAAGCTCCGGCCGTCCGGCAGATACACGCGGCTGACATACACCCCGTGCTGCGGCACCAGCACATGGCTCGGCACGGTGAGGTTCACCGTGGGGATGCCGATGGTGCGGCCGATGCGCTGGCCGTGGCCCACGGTGCGGGTCATGCAGTGGCGGTGGCCGAGAAATACGGCTGCCCGCTCCACGTCCCCCGCCTCCACCAGCGTGCGGATGTAGGTGGAGCTTACGGTGATGCCCTCCACCTCCACCTTGGGGATGATGTCGCAGCCCAAGCCCAGTTCGCGGCATTTTTCCTGCAAAAGCTGGGGGTCGCCTTGATTTTTATAGCCGAAATGGTAGTCGTGTCCGGCCACCAGATGCGCGGCGCCCAGCTCCTTCACCAGCTTTTCCTCGATGAAGGCGTCCCAGGGCAGGGTCATCATTTCGCGGTCAAAAGGCGCCATCACCACGCGGTCGATGCCGTAGATCCGCTTCACCAGTCCCCGTCTGTCCTCGGGGGAATTGATGAGGAACACGGGCTTGCCCGTGACCACCTCCTTGGGCGGCCGGTCAAAGGTGAACACCACCGGCTCCGCGCCCAGCGCCTGCGCCCGCTCCACTGTTTTTTTCAGCAGGGCGCCGTGGCCCCGATGCACCCCGTCAAAAAAACCCAGGGCAATGACAGTCTGCTTCAAATTCATTCACGCTCCGAAAAAGTTTTTCAGGGAGGTCATAGTCCCCTCCTGCAAACGGCTCAGGCAGAGAAACGCCCCGTCTGCGCCGTAAATGCGGTAGATGCCCTCCGCCAGCTCCTCTTTGATGTAGAACGGATTGCCGTTGCGGCACCGCTCCTCCTGCTTCTGCGTCCGCAGCCGGTAGGCCGGATACTGGCGAAACAGGCTGTCCGTGGGGCGCAGCAGCGCCTCCCCCTCCTGCTGCACCTGCTCGAGCTTCACGCTTTCCTCCAGCGTGAAGCCGGCGGCCATGGTGCGCCGCAGGGAGTACATGCACCCGCCGCAGCCCAGCGCCTGCCCGATGTCGTGGCACAAGGTGCGCACGTATGTGCCCTTGGAGCAGCGGATGCGCAGGATAAAGTCCGTTTCCGACACCTGCTCCACCATTTCCAGGCCGAATATGGTCACAGGGCGGGGCTTGCGCTCCACCTCTTTGCCCTGCCGCGCCAGGTCGTAGAGCTTTTGGCCGTTTATTTTTATGGCGGAAAACATGGGCGGGATCTGGCTGATCTCCCCGACAAAGCGGGGCAGCACCGCCTCCACCGCCGCGCGGTCACAGCAAACGGCGGTCTGCGCAAGCGTTTCCCCTTCGGTGTCCTGCGTGTTGGTGATAAGCCCCAGCCGCAGGCCGGCCACATACTCCTTTTCACCGCTCTCGGCAAAGCTCACGGCGCGGGTGGCCTGCCCCACGAACACCGGCAGCACGCCGGTGGCCATGGGGTCCAGCGTGCCGGCGTGGCCGATCTTTTTGGTTTTCAATATGCCCCGCAGCTTCGCGCAGACGTCCATGCTTGTCCAGCCGGCGGGCTTGTCAATGATAATGATGCCGTTTGCCATTTACTCGCCCACCACCATGTCGATGGCCTGCAAAACGGCCTGCTTCGCCTCTTTCATGGAGCCGCTGATGGTGGCTCCTGCGGCAGCGGCGTGTCCGCCGCCGCCCAGCAGGGCACACACCGCCGTGGCGTTGACCCGCGGCCCCGTGCGCAGGGAGATCTTCACACGGCCGCCCTCCAGCTCCCGCAGCGTCACGCCGCAGTCGGTGCCGGCCACCAGAGCCGCCAGACTGGACAGCTCCTCCACGTCCGCCTCCGTGGCTCTGTAGTCCAGGCACAGGGAGCGGGGGATCTGCATGATGACCACGCGGTCATTGTCGTAATACTCTGCCCATTCCGCCATCCACGCCTCCATGGCCAGCCTCGTGCGGCTCTTGGTGCGAAACAGCGCCTTGTTCACCCCCGCCACGACGATGCCCGTTTCCAGCAGCGCCGCCGCCACGCGGTGGGTGTGGGCGGAGGTGTTGGCGTACACAAAGCAGCCCGTGTCCGTGGAAACGGCCACATACAGCGGCAGGGCGATCTCTTTTGTCACCGGCGTCAACAGATGCACGATCTCATAGATGATCTCGCCGCAGGCGGCCATTTCCGGCATCACACACAGGTGCGGAGCAAAACCCTCGTTGGAGGGATGATGGTCAATGGCCAGATGGATACATCCGGCGTATTTTTTTGCATTTTCCGGCAGCAGGCTCAGGGCGGCGATGTCCACGGACACCACATAGTCCGGCTCGAAATCCTCCGCCCCCCAGTAGCCTTCGGCGTATGGCTTGTAAGTTTCCGTGGTGCCGGCGTTTGGCAGCAGATAGGCGGTCTTGCCCATGTCCCGCAGCGCCTGACACAGGGCGGCGGCGGAGCCGATGGTGTCGCCGTCGGGGCGCACATGGGTCAGCAGCAGCACCCGATCCATGGTTTGCAGCATGGCTGCCGTTTCCTGAATGGTCATTTGATGTCCTCCGGCAGCACAATGTTTTCGTTTTCGGGGTTGGCGGGCTTCACATGGTTCAGCATGTCCAGAATGTGGGCGCCGTAGGCGATGGAATCGTCGGCGATGAAAATAAGCTCCGGCGTGTAGCGCAGGTCGATGCGGCTGCCCAGCTCGCGGCGCAGAAAGCCCGCGGCGGACTTCAACCCGCGCATCATGTCCTTTTCGTCCTTGCAGTTCAGAGCGCTCACATAGATGCGGCTCTGGCGCAGGTCGGGGGTGGTGTCCACATGGGTGATGGTGAGCATGGCCTCCGCCACGCGGGGATCCTTCACCGTCCGCAGCAGAGCCGAAAGCTCTTTGCGGATCTCCTCGTTGATGCGTCCGATACGATTGGATGCCATAATAAAACACATCCTCCTTTCAATAACCGGCGAAATCCTTGGATTTTTCTGCCAAAAGGATTGCAGTCTGATTTCATAAAAAACAGGGGCGGGCGAAGCGCCCGCCCCACGGCTTAGATATTGTGTTCACGGGAACTGTCATTCCGAGACAGTGACCGATGTCACTGTCGTGGGAATCCGTTCCCCTTTTATTCCCCTTTACTGCGGGATCTCCTCCATAGTAAAGGCTTCGATAATATCGCCTGCCCCATGAAACGGGGTTTCATGGGGACCCCGAATCAAACCCTCTTTGGCAGAAATGAATTCCGCCAAAGCAAGGTTTTGCTCCGCAAAACGCTTGTACGCACTTCGTGCGGCGCAGCAATGCTGCGCAGGAAGGCGACCGGAGCCGCTTCGGTATCTTGGGCAGTTCCCTTACTGCGGAATCTCCTCCATAGTAAAGGCTTCGATGATATCGCCTTCCTTAATATCATTGAACTTTTCAATGGTCAGGCCGCACTCGTAGCCGGAGGCCACTTCCTTGACCTGATCCTTAAACCGCTGCAGGGAGGCCAGCACGCCCTCGTGGATGACGATGCCGTCGCGCACCAGACGCACCTGGCAGTCCTTGCGCTGGATCTTGCCGTCCTGCACATAGCAGCCCGCCACGGTGCCGACGCCGGACACCTTGTAGGTCTGGCGCACCTCGGCGTGACCCAGCAGAGCCTCCCGATACTTGGGCGCCAGCATGCCCTTCATGGCGGCCTCGATCTCGTTGATGGCGTCGTAAATGACGCGGTACATCCGCATATCCACGTTGGCGCGGGCGGCGCTGTCGCGGGCGGCTGCGTCGGGACGCACATTAAAGCCCACGATGATGGCCTGAGAGGTGGATGCCAGCATCACGTCGGATTCGTTGATGGCGCCCACGCCGCCGTGGATGACCCGCACCCGCACCTCGTCGTTGGAGAGCTTCTCCAGAGAGGCCTTCACGGCCTCCACGCTGCCCTGCACGTCGGCCTTGACGATGAGGTTCAAATTCTTCATTTCGCCCGCCTGGATCTGGCTGAACAGATCCTCCAGAGAAACCTTGCTCACGGGGGCGTTGGCCTTGGCCTTTTCCTCGGCCTTGCGCTGCTCCACCAGCTCGCGAGCCAGCTTTTCATCGGCCACGGCGTTGAAGGTGGCGCCGGCGGAGGGCGCCTCGCTCAGACCCGTGATCTCCACGGGCACAGAGGGGCCTGCGGAGGTGATCTTCTGCCCCTTGTCGCTGACCATGGCGCGCACACGACCCACGCTGGTGCCGGCGATGATGATGTCACCCTGATGCAGTGTGCCGTTCTGTACCAGAAGGGTGGCCACGGGGCCGCGTCCCTTGTCCAGCCGCGCCTCGATGACCGTGCCCTGTGCGGCGCGGTTGGGGTTGGCCTTCAGCTCGCCCACCTCGGCGGTGAGGGTGAGCATTTCCAGCAGGTTCTCCACGCCCATGCCGGTCTTGGCGGAGATGGGGCACACAATGGTGTCGCCGCCCCAGTCCTCGCACACCAGGCCGTACTCCGTGAGCTGCTGCTTGATGCGCTCGGGGTTGGCCTCGGGTTTATCCATTTTGTTGATGGCCACGATGATGGGGATGCCGGCGGCCTTGGCATGATTGATGGACTCCACGGTCTGGGGCATGATGCCGTCCTCGGCGGCCACCACCAGGATGGCGATGTCCGTGACCATGGCGCCGCGGGCGCGCATGGAGGTGAAGGCCTCGTGACCCGGGGTATCCAGGAAGGTGATGGGCTTGCCGTTCACCAGCACCTGATAGGCGCCGATGTGCTGGGTAATGCCGCCGGCCTCGCCGCTGGCCACATGGGCGTTGCGGATGTAGTCCAGCAGACTGGTCTTGCCGTGGTCAACGTGACCCATGACCACCACCACGGGGGCGCGGGGCACCAGATCCTCGGCCTTGTCCTCGTGGTCATCAATGAGCTTTTCCTCAATGGTGACGACCACTTCCTTCTCCACCTTGCAGCCCATTTCCTCGGCAATAATGGCGGCGGTGTCAAAGTCGATCATCTGGCTCAGGGAGGCCATGACGCCGTTCTTCATCAGGCACTTCACGACCTCTGCGCCGGTCTTCTTCATGCGGCTGGCCAGCTCGCCCACGCTGATCTCGTCGGGGATCTGCACGGTGACGGGGGTCTTCTTGATGACCTCCAGACGCAGGCGGCGCAGACGGTCTGCCTCCTCCTGCTTGCGCTTGTTGCTGACGAAGTTGTTGTCGCGGCGCTGCTTGCTGTTGCGGAATTTCTCCTTGCCCTGGGTCTGCTGCTGCTCGCGGCGGCCGCCGCCGGTGCGGCTGTCGGCCATGTCCTGCAGCTTCTCGTCGTACTTGGCGAGGTTAATGTTGGTGGCCTTGCTGGTGTCCACCACCTTGGTCTTGGGCACGCGGCTCACCGGCTGGCTGGGCTGCTGGGCAGGCTTCGCCTCCGGCTTCTTCTGCACCTGTGCCGGCTTGGCGGCGGCGGGCGCTTTGGCGGCGTCCTTCTTCGGCTCGGCCTTCTTCTCGGCGGCAGGCTCTGGCTTTTTCTCCGCGGCGGGCTTCATACCCTCGGCAAAGATCACCTGAATGCCGGACACCGGATTGTGCTGCGTCAGATACTCGAAAATCAGCGACAGCTCATGATCCTCCAGCACCTGCATGTGGTTTTTGGGCGTCTGCGCGTACTGCGTCAGGATCTCCGTGATCTGCTTGGTGGGCACGCCGAAGTCCTTTGCCACCTCATGCACCCTGTATTTGTTCCCGATATTAGCCAAATAAAGCCACCTCCATCATTGTGATACGAATCAGCGTGTCGAAAAAGTCTTTTCGCCCCGCTGCCTAAGTTTTTGAAACTTTGAAAAAGTTTCAAAAACAATTGATTTCAATGGTGAGGGACACCCCTCTTGGGTTTCCCTCACACACCCTTCCTTACCGTTTTATCGACAGGCCGCACACCTGCGTGCAATATGCGCGCAATAGTGACACGATAGTTTACGGATCCTTGCGTCCGGAGCCTTTGCCTTTTTTCACCGGACGGCTGCCCTCAAACCGGACACGAGCCTGCGCCTTCTGCCGCTGCCTTGCGGCGGCGCCGCGCGTCCTGCCGTCGGGTCTGCCGGACTTTTTCCGCTCCGGCGTACTGCACCCCTGCGGGGGAGCTTTCTCCTTTTCCGACCGGCTCTTTTCCTCCGGCGGCGCGGGCTTCGTCGCTTTTTTCTTCCCCGTGCGCAGGTTCTTTTCGTGGTTGAGCTGCTCCTGCCGGCGCTCTCTGGCGCGCTGGGCTTTCACGGCCATGCGCTCTGCGGCGCTCTCATATTTTTCCGGCTCCAGCGCCGCCAGCTTTTTCGCCACGGCGTCGGCAAAACCGATGTCCGTCACTGCGGCCATGGCGCAGCTGGTGCGCCCCAGCGCCCGACCCAGCTCGTCTTTCGTGGCGGGAATCACCAGACACAGGCAGTTCCCCGTATTGGCAAAGCTCATGGCGCGCCGCACGGAGCCGGCAGCGGCGTCGGACGCCACCAGTATGATCCGCGCTTTCCTGGCGCGGGCGGCGGAACCCACCGGCTCCTCGCCGATCTCCACCCGTCCGGCCTTGTGCGCCAGACCCAGCATAGACAGGATCCTCTCCACCTTCAGCCTCCGATCTGCGCCTGCAGCGCCGCATACACGTCTTCCCCGATGGCCGTTTCAAAGGTGCGCTCCAGCGCTCTGGACTTCATAGCCCGCTGCAGACAGGCGGCGTCGGGGCAGATGTAGGCGCCTCGTCCGGCCTTTTTGCCGGTGGTGTCCACGCAGATCTCGCCCTCCGGCGTCTTCACGATGCGCACCAGCGCCTTTTTATCCTTCATGGTGCGGCACCCCACACATTGCCGCTGGGGAATTTTCCGCTGCTTCTGCATGGCGTACCTCCCTCGTGATAGCTGTCGAAAAATCCTTGATTTTTCCGATACTTTCAACAAAGTCTGTCATTGCGAAGCCAGTGCGCACACTGGCTGTGGCAATCCGTTTTGAAAATTCAAATTTCGCGTCTGCGGACGCGAACTCTGCGAGGCTTAATTACTCAGCTGCCTCTCCCTCGTGGTAGGACGCGGGCTTGATGTCGATCTTGCAGCTGGTGAGGCGGGCGGCCAGACGGGCGTTCTGCCCCTCCTTGCCGATGGCCAGACTCAGCTGATCGTCCGGCACGATGGCGCGGCAGGCTTTGCCATCCTCGGACATGGCCACGCTGATGACGTCCGCCGGTGCCAGAGCGGCGGCCACGAACTGCGCCCGATCCTCGCTGAAGGGCACGATGTCGATCTTCTCACCGTGCAGCTCCTCCACAATGGCGTTCACGCGCTGGCCGCGGGGGCCTACGCAGGCGCCGATGGGATCCACGTTTTCGTCAGAGGAATACACAGCCATCTTCGTGCGGCTGCCGGCCTCGCGGGCGATGGAGCGGATCTCCACCGTGCCATCGAAAATTTCCGGCACTTCCAGCTCAAACAGGCGCTTGACCAGCCCCGGGTGCGTGCGGGAAATGAGCATCTGCGGGCCGCGGCTGCCGCGGCGCACTTCCACCAGATACACCTTCAGCATCTGCCCCTCGTAGTATTCCTCGCCCATCACCTGCTCGCCCAGAGGGAGCACAGCGTCGGTGGCGTCGGCACCGGTGCCCAGACGCACGGTGGCGTTGCCGGTGCGCTGGTCGATGCGCAGCACGGTGCCGGTGAGGATCTCGTGCTGCTTGGAGTTGAACTCGTCATAGATCATGCCGTGCTCGGCCTCCCGCAGCCCCTGAATGATGACCTGCTTGCCGTTGCCGGCGGCGATGCGGCCGAAGTCCACGTTCTTCACGGGGAAGCGCACGGTGTCGCCCACATGGTACTTGGCGGAGATGGCCTTGGCCTCCTCGGCGGAGATCTCGGCGGCGGGGTTCTCCACCTCCTCCACCACGGTCTTTTCCACAAACATCTTCAGGTCGTGCTTTTCCTCGTTCACGTCCACCACCACGTTTTCCACGTCCTCGTGGTCGCGCTTATAGGCGGTGGCGAGGGCCTGCACGATCTTTTCCAGCATAAAATCCTGGGGGATGCCCCGCTCCTTTTCCAGCAGCTCCAGAGCGGCAAAGATTTCTTCACATTTCATAGCAGTAACTCCTGTTCTATATTAGAAAAATCAAAAATAAGAAATTAGGTTATCTTAAAGGCGGACTGCAGCCCCTTTGGCAGAAAAAAGTTTTTTCGCCGGCTCAAAATACGATCCGCAGCCGCACCATGGCCACCTCGTTTTTCTCGAACCGCAGCTCCTGCGTGCCCATTTCCAGCACCACGGCGCCGTCTTCATAGCCCTTGAGCACGCCGGCGAACTCCTTTCGCCCGTCCCGATTCTGGTAGGTCTTCAGCAGCACGGGGCTGCCCATGAACTTTTCAAAATCCGACGGCCGCTTCAGCTGCCGCTCCGCTCCGGCGGAGGACACCTCGAAGATGTAGCTGCCCTCGATGGGGTCGATCTCGTCCAGCAGGTCGCTGACCTTGCGGCTCACGTTTTCGCAGTCCAGAATGTCCACGCCGCCGTCCTTGTCCAGATACAGCCGCAGGAACCACTGTCCGGCTTCCCGCACATACTCCGTGTCCCACAGCTCGCAGCCGAACTCCGCCGCCACGGGAGCGGCCAGCTCCGCCACGATCTCCGTCACTTTTTTCATCAAAAACCCTCACATTTCCGCAATTTTAAGGAATGTACCATCGGTTGACAAGGGCAAACACGCCTTCCGGCGTGTCTTTCCGGCGCTTTTTGTGTCCTTCTCGCCTTGACGGGCGCCAGCCCGCCTGCGGCTCGAAAGCCAAAAATCACTCGAAAATGCATCGCCGGCAGGTGCGAAGCAGTTTTGCCGGAGCAGAAATGTGTTCAGACAAGGAAAGACCCGCAGGGAATACTTGCCGTATTGCCAAGGGGCATGACGCAGTATGGGCGCATTTCTGCCCGTCAAAACCGTGTCTGCCCTTGTCAGCCGATGGTAAATTAGCCAAGAAAAAGAGCGGACCGAGAAGTCCACTCTGCGAAAACAAACCTTACTGCTCACACTATATCATATATTATTTACCAATGCAAGCATTTTTTCTCGAAACAAAAGCGAAGCGGCGCAGAACCGCTTCGCTTTTCTCCTGATTTATTCGCCGAAATTGCTGTTGATAAGCTCAGCCAGCGCGGCCACGGCCTCCTTCTCGTCGGAACCGTCGGCAATGAGGGTGATGGTGGTGCCGCCCACGATGCCCAGGCTCAGCACGCCCAGCAGGCTCTTGGCGTTCACGCGGCGCTCGTCCTTCTCCACCCAGATGCCGCATTTGAACTCGTTGGCCTTCTGAATGAAATAGGTGGCGGGTCTGGCATGCAGCCCGACTTCGTTTTTCACGGTGACTTCCTGTGTATACATATCCTCTTCTCCTTTACGCACAGCAAGTTATTCGGATTATTATCCATCCTAACCAATTATAATTATACGGATAGCGGACTGGAATGCAATGGCAAAAACCACGAAAAAAACGAGAAACCCCGTCCAAACGCGGTCAAAATTCTACTTTTCCCACAAAACCCTCCCATTCCGTTTCGCCATAATCACCATACCGCACTCTCTGCAATGCTTTCGTAAGGGTCGGCCTCCGGACGCCCCGTCCGCAATGACTTCCAAATTATCCGTAGGGCGGAGTGATCCTGTTGCGGTGCCCAAAATTTTTACGCTGCCTTACGGCGGCCGCTTAAAATTTTGACCGCGGCCACTCGCTCATCTCGCTTCTTCCGCCACCGGCGGCGCTCGATTCGCTCCCCTCACCCCGCCGCCGTCCATGCACCGCACCATCAAACCCTGTCATTGCGAACCGGCGCGCACGCCGGTGTGGCAATCCGTCTCCCCCCAAAAAAACAGCATTGCGAGCCGGCAACCAATATCGCCGACTCGCAATGCGCTTACTATTTTTTCTTTGTGGCTTTCGGCTTGCTCCCGCCGTCGTCACTTCAGCTCCACCACCGTCACGCCGGCCTCGCCCTCGCCGTAGCGCCCCAGCCGGAAGCTCTTGACCACCTTGCTGCGCTTGAGGATCTCGTGCACGGCCTTGCGCAAGGCGCCTGTACCCTTGCCGTGGATAATGGTCACGGTCTCCAGCTTGGCCATCACGGCGGCGTCCAGATAGTTCTCCACCACGCTCTCGGCCTCCAGCGTTTCGTAGCCCCGTATGTCCAGCTCCGAGGAGGCCCGCCGCTCCAGCCGCAGCTGCGGCGCCGGCGTGGTGCGCGGCGCGGCCTGCTGCTTCGCCTTCTGCCGCGTCTGCTCCTCCAGCAGGCGCACCTGCCCGGGCTTGGCCGTCATTTTCATCTTGCCCGCCTGCAAAACAAGGCTGCCGTCGCCGCTGACCTGCAGCACCGTGGCGGCGGTGCGCACTCCCGGCAGCTCCACCAGATCTCCCGCCGCAATGGGTCGGGTGGGGGTCGCCGGCTCCGGCGTTTCCTCCCGCAGGTGCAGGGCGTCCTCGGCGGCGTGGAGATGCTTCCGCGCGGACACCTTGGCGTCGTTGACGGCCTGAAAGTCCGCCTGCTGCTGCATTTTTTTGCGCAGCTCATCCAGCTCGGCGAAAATCTCGTCCACCTGCTGCTGCGCCTGCCGCACGATGCGCTTGGCCTCGTTTTCGCCCTTGCTGCGGGCGTTTTCCTTGGCCTTTTCCATCTGCTCGCGGAAGACCCGCGCTTTGCGGGCGTCCTCCTGGCTCTGCTGCCAGAGGCGGTCGGCCTCGTTCTGCGCCTTCTCCAGCCGCTGCCGCTTCTCCTCCAGCTGGGTCAGCACGTCCTCAAAGCGCACGGACTCGCTGTCCATCTGCTCCTTGGCCGCCTGGATCACCGCCTCGTCCAGCCCCAGCCGCCGTGAAATGGCAAAGGCGTTGGACTTGCCGGGGATGCCGATGAGCAGCCGATAGGTAGGCCGCAGCGTCGCCACGTCGAACTCGCAGCTGGCGTTTTCCACCCCCGCCGTGGTCATGGCAAAGGTCTTCATCTCCGCATAATGGGTGGTGGCCGCGATGAGCGACCCCTTGCTGCGCCCGTTCTGAATGATGGCAATGGCCAGCGCCGCGCCCTCCACAGGGTCGGTGCCGGCGCCCAGCTCGTCAAAGAGCAGCAGACTGTTCTCGTCCGCCTGCCGCAGAATTTCCACGGTGTTGGACATGTGCGCCGAGAAGGTGGAAAGGCTCTGCTCAATGCTCTGCTCGTCGCCCACGTCCGCAAGCACGCGGTCAAACACCCGCAGTCTGCACCCGTCGTCGGCGGGGATCTGCAGCCCGCACTGCGCCATGAGGGTCAGCAGGCCGATGGTTTTCAGGGTCACGGTCTTGCCGCCGGTGTTGGGACCGGTGATGACCAGAGTGTCATACTGATTCCCCAGCTCCAGCGAAATGGGCACCGCCTTGGCCTGATCCAGCAGCGGATGCCGCGCCCGCCGCAGCACGATGCCGCCCTTGCGGGCGAGAAGGGGCATGGCGGCGTTCATCCGGTAGCTCAGCTGCGCCCGCGCGAAAATGACGTCCAGATGCACCAGAATGTCGTAGTCATAGAGAATGTTCATCATCTGCGCCGCGCACTCGCCGGAGAGGATGCGCAGGATGCGGTCTATCTCCTTTTCCTCCCGCGCCTGCAATTCCTTCAGCTCGTTGTTGGCCTGCACCACGCCCATTGGCTCCACGAAAAGCGTCGCTCCCGAGGCGGAGATGTCGTGGACGAGGCCGGGGATGCTCCCCTTGCACTCCGCCTTCACCGGCACCACGAATCGCCCGTCCCGCTGGGTGATAAGCGCCTCCTGCAGGACCTTGGCGTAGGAGGGGGAGGAGATGATGCGCTGCAAAATTTGCCGCCCCTTGCTGGAGGCCAGCCGCATTTTGCGCCGGATGTCTTGAAGCTCGGGGCTGGCGCTGTCGGCAATGGCCTCTTCGTCCAGTATCGCCCCGTGGATCTTATCTTCCAAGAATTTATTGGTATGCAGGGCGGAAAACAGGTGATCCAGCACGGTTTTCTCCCCCTGCCGATCCTTGTCGTACTCCGACACCCGTCGGGAGGCCGTCAGCAGGTCTGCCACATCCAGCAGCTCGCGAGTGTTCAGCACGCCGCCGTGGTCGGCGCGGTTCAGCGCCCGCGACACGTCCTTCACGCCCGAAAAGCTGGGGCTGCCCATAAGCCCCAGCCGCTCCCGCGCGCTCTGGGTCTCCGCCTGCAAATGCAGCGCCTCCTCCAGGTCGCACACCGGCATAAGGCTGCGGCATTTTTCCTTGGCCGCATCGCTCACCGCCAGCGCCGCCAGCATGGAAAGCACCGCCGGCAGCTCCAGCGTCCGTATGGATTTTTCAAATAATGTATTCATGTATATCCCTCTCTCAGGAACGAAAATATGTTTTAATATTCCAATAGAATTTCAAAAAAATGCCGCCTGCGGCGCACCTCTTGCTAAAATCCCTGTCATTGCGAGCCGGTGCGCACACCGGTGTGGCAATCCGTAATACCCCTCATGCCCTATAGGCACTTTGCCGTTTCATATAAGTACCGCTTTATAATACCCCAGCGTGCGGAAGTTCCGCTCCAGCTGCGCCGCCGCGAAGGCCTCCGCCGCCCGATCCAGCAGCTTCAGGTCGTCCTCCGGCAGGGAGAAGGCGTACAGCTTCTTGTCAGACCCCTGCAAAATGTGCCGCAGCGCCGCCAGCGCCGCCTCCGACAGGGGCACGTCCTGCCCGCTGTGGCCGCACTTGCGGCAGTGCACCACGCCCTGCACCACGTCCAGCATCGGTTGCTCCGCCGTTTCCGCGCCGCACACGGCGCACCCGTCCACCATAGGCTCGAAGCCCGCCAGCGCCAGCAGCCGGAACGTGAAGGCCGGCTTCACGGCCGTCGGCGGCTTTTTCAGCGCCGACAGGGCGTACAGTCCGTTGAGCAGCAGCCGCAGCAGCTCCGGCGCCGGCGTATCCTCTCCGGCCACAAATTCCGTCAGCTCGCTCAGATACGCCGCCAGCGACAGGCGCACCAAGTCCGTCTGCAGCCCCGCAAATAATTCCATAGGGTCGGCGGCGCTCAGATAGTACCACTCCCCCCGCTTATACAGCGTCATTTCCGACCAGGCAAACAGCTGGCTGGCCGCCGCCAGACGGCTGTTTTTCTGCCGCGCGCCTCGGGCGATGACGGATATTTTTCCCAGCTCCGCCGTGAGCACGGTGAGGATCTTGTCGCTCTCCTTGGTGTCCGTCACCCGCAGAACAAGGCCGCCCACCACGGTTTTCACTTGCTGGACTGCCATTCGTCCTCCTCCTTGCAGGAGCGGTAGAGCACATAAAACTCCGGCGCCCCCGTCTCAAAAAACAAATTCCAATAGTCCTCCATGCCTGCCACCTCCCTTTGGAGATAGCATGCCGAAGCGACCGCCGCTTTACCCGTGGAAAGAACTAGGGGTCATTTTTTGCAAAAGCAAAAAAGCCTCGCAGAGTTTGCCGCCCGCAGGCGGCAAAAAATTGAAATTATTTTTCACCGCGACATGTGCGTGGGGAAAAATTCCTCTCAGGCTGCAAGTGTGGAATTTTGCCGCTTGCGGCAAAATTATGCGCGCAGCAGACTGCAAGCCTTTTGGCAGAAAAATCGAAGATTTTTCGCCAGCTCAATTCTCGTCATACCCCTGGCTGCGGATAAAATTCACATTATCCCGCCAGTTTTCCTTCACCTTCACCCAGGTCTCCATATACACCTTCGTGCCCATGAATTTTTCAATGTCCCGCCGCGCCAGGGAGCTGATGCGCTTGATCATCTCGCCGCCCTTGCCGATGATGATGCCCTTGTGGCTGGCCTTTTCGCAGTAAATGGTCACGTCCAGATCAATGATGCCGTCCCCCCGCTCGGAGAATCGCGTCACCTCCACCGCCGTGCCGTGGGGGATCTCCTTGTCCAGACACAGCAGCATCTTCTCCCGCACCGTCTCGGCGCAGACCTGACTGTCCGGCTGGTCGGTGGTCATGCCGTCGGGGAAGAGCTGCGGCCCCTCCTGAGCGTAGCCCGCCAGCAGCCCCATCAGCTCCTCCAGCCCGTCGCC
>OLOV01001878.1_pt1 | contig 15545 bp, 10 predicted proteins | sample 1672931 | NCBI WGS metagenome assembly OLOV01 (sample SAMEA3136738, study PRJEB25190) | human gut metagenome | biome: human gut; feature: human-associated habitat; material: faeces | place: Austria | collected 2013
CCGCGGCCATTATCCACCACGGTGATGGTGTTGCCTTCGTTGATGGTCACGGAAATTTCCGAGCAGTAGCCCGCCAGCGCTTCGTCGATGGCGTTATCCACGATCTCGTAAACGCAGTGATGCAGCCCGCGGAAATCGGTGGAACCGATATACATGCCGGGACGCATGCGCACCGCGTCCAGCCCCTCAAGGATCGTTATGTCTTTCGCCTTGTATTCCTTCGCCATGATGTCCTCCGAAACGAATATCGAAAATAAGTATACCACAAAATCGCAAATCATGCAACTTTTCCCGCTCCAGACGCGTCTTATACAAAGGTGGAATTTGCTTTTTCATTTGATATGATTCGGAGGATGTATGATGAAAAGGACGACGCGCGCATTTGCCTTACTCTGTGTGCTGCTTCTGGCGTTTACCGCATATGCGGACGTGCTGGCCGTTCCAAACGGCATAACCACGATTGAGTCCGAGGCCTTTTCCGGCACGGCGAAGGCGGACGCGGTTTTCATTCCCGCTTCCGCGACGGAGATCGCGCCCGACGCCTTTGGAAGCGCCAATTTTACCGTTTACGGCCTTCCCGGCACGGCCGCGGAAACCTTCGCGAAAGAAACAGGCAGGCAGTTCGTCTCCGTGGAAATCACGAATATCCAGCTGGAAACCGACGCATGGCACGCGCCGGACGCGGATTTTACCCTCTCCGCCAGGGCCACGAGCGTGGAGTGGTTCCTTTCCTATCGCTTTGAAATCCTGAAGGACGGCGCGGTGTGCTGCGACACCGGCTACGCCGATACGAATACCGCCACGGCGCGCCTGCCGAAAACCGGCGTGTACGACGTGCGCGTATATGTGCGCCATCGCTGGGTGGAAACCAGCCAGCTTTTCGAGAAGGCCTTTGAAATCGGCGAGCCGGTTCGTTTTGTGGAGGACGCGTCCCGCCTGAACATCGACCAGACCAAACGAATCATTTCTGCCGACGAAACGCGCACTGTGACACTTGTAAGCGAGGATCCCGCCATCGTCCGCGTCTCCGGACGCAGCGCGACCGGCCTTCAGACCGGCTCCACCTTTATCGTCGCCACCGCCGCGCAGGATGAGGGCAAGGTCGTCACCCGCATCCCTGTGGAGGTGTGCATTCCGGTCGATTCCGTCAAGCTTCCGGACGCGCCCGAAAGCCTGTTCGTCGGCGCGCAGGCCGTGCTGCCCGTCTCCGTCCTGCCCCTCGACGCATCCTACCCGCAGGTCACATGGACGTCCTCCGACGATACCATCCTCTCCGTAAATGAATTCGGTGTCGTGCGCGCGCTCCGTCAGGGCTCCGCCGTCATCACCGCTGCGGCGGACGGCGTGATATGCGAGCATCCGATGCGCGCCGCCATTCCGGTCGAATCGCTGACGCTGACCGCCAGCCGCGAGGGCAGTCTGCTCACGCGCGAAACACTGACGCTGACGGCATCCGCACTTCCTGAAATCGCGGACGACAAGACCGTGCGCTGGACTTCCTCTAATGAGAAAATCGCGAAGGTCAGCGCGGACGGCGTGGTCACGGCTGTTTCCGCCGGCAGCTGCGACATTCTCGCGACCGCGAACGATCAGGGCGGCGCGACGGCTTCCTATAAGGTAACGATTGAACAGGGCATTGAGAACATCACCCTGTCCACAGATAAAACCACGCTGCACCCGGACGAAGTCGCGCAGTTCACGGCGGTCGTTTCGCCCGATGACGCGGTCGACAAGACCCTTGTATGGTCAAGCAGCGCGCCGTCGATCGCGATGGTCGACCAGAACGGCCTCGTCACCCCCACCGGCGCGGGCGTCGTCACGATTTACGCCACGGCGAAAAACGGCGTTACCGCCGCGCTCACGCTGCGCGTGTATTCCAGCTATCTGCCGGAGGAATTCACTCTCGAAAGCGCGTCGATGTACATGAACATCGGCGAAACCTACCAGCTTACGTTCACGGCCTATCCCGAGGGCAGCGATACCTCCGCAAGCTGGAAATCGAGCAAGACCTCCGTCGTCACCGTAGACAAGAACGGCAAGCTGAAGGCCGTCGGCGCGGGCACGGCCACGGTCAGCGTCTATTCGACGCTGGACGCGAGCGTTTCCGCCAGCATAAAGATCACCGTGCTCAACCCGGCGCGCACGCTGGTGATGCCGGATCGCCGCACAACCAAGTCGAAGCTCACCACCAACATGAACAAAATCGGCGCCGTAAAGGCCTCCGCCATTCGCGAGCTGGACGCGCTGAAGGCGCAGGGCAAGATTTCAAGCACGAACTACAGCAAGCGCTCGAGTCTGGTCAGCGCCGCCTTCAAAATGTACTCCTTCCCGTGGATGACGCTCTCCCTTCAGCCCTACTGGAGGGCAGCGAACTCTGAAAACGGCGCGAAGGACTTCAAGCCCGGCATTATGTACTACGGCATGCCCTATATCTCCACCAACTACCCGAAGCAGCGCCTGTACACACCCGCCAAGGCCATCAGCGAAAATCGCTACTATAAGAAGAATAACTACTACATTTTGAATCAGGACAACCTGCTCGGCGACCAGTATTGCGGCAACGACTGCTCCTCAATGATCGCGATATGCTTCTTCGGCGTTAACGCCAGCGGCATTGGCAAATGGAACACGCGCGTGTTCGCCAAGTCCGACAAGTTCACAACGCTCTCCACGAGCGCCGAGCTGTATCCCGGCGACATCATCGTGCGCAACGGCCACGTGGTCATGTTCCTGTACTACGTAAGCGACTCGCACGACGAATTCGTCGTCATCGAGCAGGGCGGACTGGAACCGGGCATCAACACCGTGTCCACCAGCGTTTATACGGCGGACCACTATTACAGCGACGGCTACAAGCCGCGCAGATATAACTGGTAACGCGAAAGCGGAGAAGCGTTAGAACGACATTGGCGCAATTGACGCAGCAGCCCGTAATAAAACATCCAGCGCCAGAGTGCGCCGCGAATCATCGATAGCCGTAAGCAGAGGGGCAGCGCAGTTCTCGCGTTTTTCTGCGCTCGCCCCTGTTGCTGTGTTGAAATAAAACTCGAGAGGATGCTTGTTAATGAGTATTCGCCCAAAGGTGTCATTTGCAGCTGCTATTTTAGTTCTATCAGGCTGGATTTGTATTATGTTGCTATGTGAGAGAAGCGGCGCATCTCATCTCTTTGACCCAATCGAACAATACTCCATGGGCGATGTGTGCTTCTGGGCGATACTGATTTTCATTTTCGCAGCATTGGTTATTGAGTTTATACGAATGATGAATAATCATTATGAAATACGCGAGAACGGATTTTATGTCATCCATAAAAAGAGCAGCACTTTCTACCCAAAACAACAAATCGTGATCGTATGCCAGAAATGGATGTATTACAAAGTGCTCTATGTCGTAGTTAAAGCGCAAAGTGGAGATGCGCAAACGTTGAAGATAACGTACTCGATGAGAAGGATTCAAGCTTTTTCCGATTTTGGATATTCAATTTCAAAAAGGTTTTAGCGCTTTTGGCCAACCTCATCGCCTCGCGCGGTGAAGTTTCAATTTAACAAGTGTTTTTTTGGATAGGAATGCTACGCTCCTCCGTTTTTTATGCTTTTTCCTCATCTTTTTCGGCGAATTACGCATCACACGCGCGCGGTACGCATAGATATATAGCGAAATACCGCAGTCGAAAGGATGAACAGGATATGAACAGAATCAGCGTTTTACTGGCGGACGACAATCAGACCCTTTTGCGCCTGATTGCCGACTCCCTTTCACGAAAGCCGGAGATTGAAATCGCCGGAATGGCGAAAGATGGCGTGGAAGCGCTGGAAATGGTGCAGTCAGCCTGCCCGGACGTGCTGCTGCTGGACATTGTGATGCCGCGTCTGGACGGATTCTCGACGCTGGAACAGCTTGCGCGGCTCGACCTTCCAAAGCGCCCGCACGTGATCATGCTCACCGGATTGACCCGGGACGATTTCATCAGCCGTGCGATGCGGCTGGGCGCGGATTACTACATGATCAAGCCCTTTGACATGCAAATGCTCTACACCCGCATTCTCGAAGTCGCCCGCGCGGACGACGCGCCCGTCTATCTTTCCGGCCCCGACACGCAGACGGGCGCGAGCGTCGACGAACGCGTGACCAACCTGTTCCTCTCCATCGGCATTCCCGCGCACATCAAGGGCTACGGCTACCTGCGCGAGGCCGTCAAGATGGTGATGGAGAATCATGACCTGATCAACCGCATCACGAAGGAGCTGTATCCCGGCATCGCCCGCCGCTTCTCCACCACGCCCAGCAAGGTGGAGCGCGCCATGCGCCACGCAATCGAAGTAGCGTGGCGCCGCGGACGGCTGGACAGCGTGAACCGAATCTACGGCTACAAGGTCTTCTCCGCCGAGGACAAGCCGACCAACGGCGAATTCATCGCTCTGATCGCCGACAAGCTCTCCATGCGCCAGACCGCATGATACAATCGAGGGATGCGCCCGCTTTCGGTGCATCCCTCTGTTTTGTCATTTTACGAATTTTTTCACGCGCCTTGAAACCAGATCGGCCAGCGCCAGCTTCGCGGCGTCCGGCAGGATGAACGGAATTACGCACTTGAGGAGCGCCGTCCAAACGCTGATCGGGCCGACCTTTCCGCTATAGACGATCACGAACCAGATCGTTCCAAATGCATAGCACAGAATCGTTCCGATCGCCAGCGAGACCGGCGCGCGGAAGCGGAACGTCCGCTTTTCCATCAGGATATACACAAGACCCGTTGCGAGAAAACCAAAGATATAGCCGCCGGTCGGGCCGAGCAGCGCGCCAACGCCGCCTTTAAAGCCGGAGAATACCGGAACGCCTACCGCGCCCAGCAGGATATACAGCGCAATGGCAATCGTGCCCTTTTTGCCGCCCAGCAGCATCAGCGCTACGTACACGCCGAAGGTTTGCAGCGTAAACGGCACGGCGAAGGGAATCGTCGTCCAGGAAAAAACCGCCAGAAGCACGGCAAACAGTGCGATTTCAATTTCATTTTTCAGTTTCATCGATTTCATTATTTCGTTCGTCCTCACTGAGCCCGCGTCGGGGCGTAATAAAGGCTGCCCATTTCGAGCAGCCTCTCCGGTTCTCCGTCAACGGTCGAAGTATACAGGCTGACCCGTCCTGGCGGATTTGTAAATCGCCTCGAGGATTTCGCTGACCACGCAGGCCTGCTCGGGCAGGACGACGGGGTCGGTGTCGTTCTCGATCGCGTCGAGCCAGCGCATCTGCTCGGTGATGGCCGGCGTTTCCTTCACGCCGTCATAGAAGGCCACGCCGCCGGCGGACATGTCGGGTCTGATCTCGATCAGGCGGCCAAACTCCGCCTTGTTGATGCTCACACCGCCCTTGATCTGCGCGCCCGCCTTGGAGCCGCACAGCTGCGTGCTGCCCTCGGGAATGGGCTCGATGGTGTTGAGCGCCCAGGTGGCTTCCAGATTGATCGTAGCGCCGTTTTCCATCACAATGAAGCCGAACGCCGCGTCTTCCATGGTGTTCGCGCCCTCCGGCCAGCCGCCCCACGGGTTGCCCATCTCGGGATTCTCAACCTTCTTATACGTGGTTCCGACGACCATGCGCGGCCTGTAGTTGTTCATCAGGTACAGCGTCAGGTCGAGGGAATGGGTGCCGATGTCGATCAGCGGGCCGCCGCCCTGCTCATACTCGTTGAGGAACACGCCCCAGTTCGGCGTGCCGCGGCGGCGGATGGCGTAGGCGTGGGCATAATAGATGTCGCCCAGATCGCCGCGCTCGATCACGCTCTTCAGATAGCGCGCCTCGGGCTTATGGCGGTGCTGATAGCCGATGGTGAGCTTCTTTCCGCTCTTCTTCGCGGCCTCCACCATTGCGCGCGCGTCCGCGGCCGTCTTGGCCATGGGCTTTTCGCACATGACGTGCTTGCCCGCGTTCAGCGCGTCGATGGACACCTGCGCGTGCATCCGGTTCGGCGTCAGTACATACACGACGTCAATGGATTTGTCCTCAAGAAGCCGATGATAGTCCGTGTAGGTTTTCGCGCCTTCCGCGCCGTACTCGGCGCAGGCCTTTTCGGCGCGCTCCGGAATCAGGTCGCAGAACGCCACGATGTCCGCGCGGTTGATGGCCTTCAGGGAAGGCAGGTGCTTGCCATTGGCGATTCCGCCGCAGCCAACGATACCAATACGCAATCTTTCGCTCATGATACTCTCCTCCGTAATTCACTTACCGGGATATGCAAAGCATATCACATTTGAGGATAAATTACAATTCCAGCGCGGGTAAAATTACATTTTTCCAAGAATATACGCGCTGAGCGTCTCCCCCACGCCCTCCGCCTTCGCGGCCGCATCGGACAGCGCCTGCTTTTCAAACCGAACGCCCGCAAGGCAGGCTTCCACGCGGGATGGAATGCCGGTATCGAGCGAATCGGTATACAGCTTGGCCTTCACGACCGAACCGTTTTCCACTGACAGGCACAGCTGCGCCATGCCCCACGGAAAGCGGTTTTCAAAGGTATAGTCAAAGTGCGGCGCTTCACCCATGCGCCATTCCCAGCTCTGGTGATGCGCATAGAGACGGTCGATCTCGGCAGTGTCTTCCGGCGTATACGGATAATCCGAGGCCGGGCCGTACACGTCCTCATACGCCTCGCGCAGCGCCCGCGCCGTGCGCTCCACCGTCAGACCCGGCGCGTATTCGCACAGGTTGCACACACGCGCGCGCACGCTGGTTACGCCCTTGGCTTCCAGCTTCTGCTTGGGCGCGTTAAGATAGCGGTCGAACACGCCCAGCTGCGCGTTGACCAGCAGCGTACCGTGACGCTGGCGGTTGTCTCCGCGCTTGCAATAGGCGTTGCCGGAGAACTTGCGTCCCTCGATGGTGATGTCGTTCCGGCCGGAAACCTCGGCCTGAATGCCCAGCTTTTCCAGCGTTTTCAGTATAATTCCGGTCTGCTCCGCGTCGGAATAGCGATCCTCGGAGCAGATAAAGGAGAAATTCAGATTGCCCTGATCGTGATACACCGCGCCCCCTCCGGAGACGCGGCGAACCAGCTGAACGCCGTCCGCGTCCAGCTGGTTCAGGTTGCATTCGCGCCAGGGATTCTGATTTCTTCCGATAATGACGGCGTTCCGGTTGATATACAGGTACAGGATCATATCTCCGGGGCGGAGCGAGTTCAGAAAGAACTCGTCCCGCGCCAGATTCTTATGCCCGTCTCCGTCCGGAGAAATCAGGAAATATTGCATCAGACACCCGCTTTCGATCTGCGCTCCAGCTCCACGTCGCTGGGAGAATGCTCGGCCACATAGCCCGGGATCGGTACGATGCGGGTATGGATGGCGTCGATAATCCAGCTGGGCTGCGGGAAGAAGTACTCGTCGAACTCGAACGGCGGGGTAATCCAGTTGCGCGCGCCGACGACGACGCACGGAGCATCCAGATCGTCGAAGCACAGTTCGGTGATGTTCGCCGCGATGTCGTTGAGGAAGGAACCGCGCTGGCAGGCGTCGGACACCAGCACGACGCGGCCGGTCTTCTTCACGGAAGCGATGATCTTCTCGTAGTTCAGCGGCACCAGAGAGTGCAGGTTGATGATTTCGGCCTCCATGCCATACTTCGCCTTGAGCTCGTCCGCCGCCTTGACCGCGCGATACAGCGCCGCGCCGACGGTGAGGATGGTGACGTCCTTGCCCTCGCGCACGAGGTTGGTGTCGCCGATTTCGATCTCGTAGGACTCCTTGGGCACGCCGCCCTCATGGAACTGCTCGCCCATGTCGTAGATGCGCTGGCTCTCGAAGAACACCACCGGGTCGGTGCCGTTCAGCGCGGACTGCATCAGACCCTTGGCCTCCCACGGGGTGGCCGGGAAGCAGACCTTCAGGCCCGGGATGTGCGCGCAGATGCTCGTCCAATCCTGGGAATGCTGTGCGCCGTACTTGGAGCCGACAGACACGCGCAGGATGATGGGCATCTTGAGGATGCCGGCGGACATGGCCTGCCACTTGGACATCTGATTGAAGATTTCATCGCCCGCGCGGCCGATGAAGTCCGCGTACATCAGCTCGACCACCGCGCGGCCGCCGCACATGGCGTAGCCGACGGCGCTGCCGACGATCGCGGCCTCAGAAATGGGCGCGTTGAACAGGCGGGAATGCGGAATGACGTCCGGCAGTCCGCGATACACGGCGAACGCGCCGCCCCAGTCGCGCACGTCCTCGCCGTAGGCGACGAGCGTGCTGTCCTCATAGTACTTGTCGATCAGCGGCTCGAAGATGGCGTCGCGGATGTTGTAGGTCTTCATCTTGGAGAAGGGCTTGCCGTTCTCGTCGAACATGAAGCGGCTCTTGCCGGCGATCTGCTGAACGCGCGGGCAGTCTTCCTTCTTGGCCATCACGCGCGGCGTATCAGTGCCGAAGGAGGCGACCTTCTCGTTGGAGAACATCAGGCGCTCCACAACCTGCGGATCGCTCTTGAAGTCGGCGTAGGGGCTGAATTCCTTATCGGCGGCATGACGGCAGATGTTGGTCATGCGCTCGCGGGTTTCGGCCAGAATATCCTCGAATTTGCTGTCGGCGGCGACGCCCGCGTCCACCAGCGCCTTGCGGTAGGTGATGATGGGATCGACGGCCTGCCACTCGGCGATTTCGTCCTTCTCGCGGTAGGCGTTCTGGTCGCTGACGGAGTGGCCGCAGAAGCGGTAGGTCAGCGTGTCGAGCAGCACCGGGCCTTCGCCCTTCTTGAGGATTTCGAGCTTGCGCTTCATCGCGTCGATCACGGCCAGCGGGTTGAAGCCGTCGATGCGCTCGGCATACATCTGGGTGGGGGTAATGCCGGCACCGATGCGGGCCAGCATATCGTACGCCATGGTCTCACCCTTGGTCTGGCCGCCCATGCCGTAGCCGTTGTTGAAGATGTTGAACAGAATCGGCATGCCGCCCTGCTTGCCGTCCTCAGTCCACAGCGTGTGGAACTGATCCATGCAGGCAAAGTTCAGCGCTTCCCAGACGGGGCCGCAGCCCAGCGAACCGTCGCCGATGTTGCACACGACGAAGCCGCTTTTGTCGTTGACCTTCTTATACAGCGCCGCGCCAGCCGCGATGGGCGCGGAACCGCCGACGATGGCGTTGTTCGGATACACGCCGAAGGGCAGGAAGAAGGCGTGCATGGAGCCACCCATGCCCATGTGGAAGCCGGTCTTGCGGGCGAAGATTTCGGACAGCGCGCCGTACAGGATGAAGCGGATGGCCAGCTCCTTCACGCTGTCGCATTTCCCCATCTTCTCAACGGCGCGCAGGGTGCTGCCGCCGAGGAAGCCTTCCATGATCTTCATCAGCTCGTCGTCGCTCAGCTTCTGAATGGAAGAGAGGGACTTGGCGAGGATTTCGGAGTGGCTTCTGTGGGAGCCAAACTGATAGTCGTTGGGCGTCATGAGGTACGCCTGGCCGACGCACGCGGCCTCCTGGCCGACAGAAAGGTGCGCGGGGCCGGGATAGGTGGTTTCCACGCCGTTGTACACGCTCTGAGTCTTGATGGACGTGAGCATGCTTTCGAACTCGCGCAGAATGGTAATGTCGCGATAGATGCGAACCAGGTCTTCATCCTTGAAGTTGGCGCGCTCTTCCTGAACGGTCTTGTTGTAGGCGTTTACGGGAATGTCCTCAAAGTGGATCGTGGACTGTGCGCGGATCTCTTCCGGGCCGTAGTGTAGTGACTTAGGCATGGTTCCATTCCTCCTGTGCTTCGATTACAGCTTGAAAATCGCTTCGCGGATAACCTCGCAAACCGTGGGATGCGGGAACACGAACTTCTTGATGCGTTCCGGCGGCAGCTCGCTGTCCACCATCATGGCGGCGGACAGGATCATTTCGCTGGCATACGAGCCGACCAGATGAACGCCGACGATGCGGTTCTTATCCTCATCCAGCACGATCTTGCAGAAGCCCCTGCCCTGATCAACCTCGGCCACATAGCGGCCGGCGTAGGTCATGGGCACATTGACTTCCTTCACCTTGATGCCCTTCTTCTGCGCCGCTTCCTTCGTGTCGCCCACGGAGGCAACCTCGGGATCGGTGTAGATGACGGACGGAATCGAATTGTAGTTCACGCGATCCTTCCTGCCGAGAATGTTGTTCACGGCGACCTCGGCCTCGCGGTACGCGGTGTGCGCCAGCATGATCTTGCCGTTGCAGTCGCCCACGGCGTACACATTGGGCACGTTGGTTTCCATCTTGTCGTCGGTCACGATCGCGCCGCGGTTCATTTCCACGCCGATCGTCTCCAGACCCACGTTCCTCGTGGCGGCGCGGCGGCCGACGGAAAGCAGCACCTTGTCGCAGGGCAGCTCGTGCTGACCCTCCGCGTCCTCGTACACGACGAAGCCGGGCTTCACGGACAGCACCTTCGCGGAGAGCTTGAACACCATGCCGCGCTTGGCGTATTCGTCCATCAGCACCTTGCAGATGTCGCTGTCGGTCGGCCCCGCGATCTTGTTCATCATTTCAATGACGGTGACCTTCACGCCGACGGACGCGAAATAGCACGCCATTTCAAGGCCGATCACACCGCCGCCGATGACGGCCAGCTCCCTGGGCAGCTCGGTCATTTCGAGGATTTCGCGGTTCGTAGTCACAAAGCCGCTCTCCACGCCTTCCTTCACGCCGGGAATCGGCGGAACGACCGCTTCACTGCCGCAGGCGATGATCAGGCGGTCGGAAAGGTATGTATTGCCCTCGGCTTCAACCTTGAACTTGTCGGCTTCGCGGCCGCAGATCGTCGCCGCCGCCTTGACGACGTTTACCTTGTTGGCGGTCATGGTCATGCCCACGCCCGCGACGAGCGTGCGAACGACCTTGGCCTTGCGCTTGATTACCTGCGCGTGATTGAAAAGAACGTTCTCGGCGGTCACGCCGAAGTTCCTGCTTTCGGTTGCGTGGCGATACAGCTTCGCGGAATTGAGCAGCGTCTTGGTGGGGATGCAGCCCTCGTTCAGGCATACGCCGCCCAGCGCGCGCTTCTCGAACAGGCAGACCTTCAGGCCGCCCTGCGCCGCGCGCTCCGCGGCGAGGTAGCCGCCCGGGCCGCCGCCGATGACGATGAGATCAAACATATCCATAGCTTCGTTTCCTCCTATGGCTTATTTCGCAAGGAGCAGGGTGAACTTTTCGAGGTTTTTGCACAGCTCGCTGACGAACTTGGACGCGGGCGAGCCGTCCACGGCGCGGTGGTCGTAGGTCAGGCTCAGACCCATGGCGGGATAGAGCTTGATCTGGCCGTTTTCCTCGCGGACGCGCTGCGTGATGCCGCACACGCCCAGAATCGCCGTCTGCGGCGGATTGATGACGGGAGTAAACATCTCAACGCCGGTGGAGCCGAGGTTGGACACGGTGAAGGAGCCGCCGGTCAGCAGGTCGGGGCTGATCGCGCCGGAGCGCGCGGCTTCCGCCAGCTGCTTGACCTCTTTGCTGATCTCAAGCAGGCTCTTGGTGTCGGCGTTAAAGATGGTGGGCACCATCAGTCCGCGCGGCGTATCCACGGCCACGCCCAGATTGACGTGCTTGAAGTAGCGGATCGTGTCGTCGCCGATCATATTGGCGTTCAGATCCTTCCAGTTGACGAGCGTGCGGGACACGGCGTAGAGCACCATATCGCCCAGCGTGATGCCGCCAACGTCGCCGCCCGCCGCCTTGCATTCCCTGCGGAAGCTCTGGATGGAGGTGGCGTCGAAGGAATGATGGTGGGTCAGCTGCGCCATGCCGTGCAGCGAGGACATCATGGACTTGGCAATCACCTTGCGGATGCCGGGCAGCTTTACGTCCTCATATTCGCTCTCGGGCTTCGCGGCGGCAGCGGGCGCTTCGGCCTTCGCGGCGGGCGCGGCGGTCTCATCGACCACGGGCATGCCGGTTTCCATGAGTTTGCGAATGTCGCGCTCGATGACGCGTCCGTCGGGGCCGGTCGCCTCGGCGTACCTGGGATCAACGCCGGCCTTCTCCGCCAGCGTGCGTGCGCGCGGCGAAACCTTCAGGCTGCCGTCCGCGGACTTCGTGGCTTCGGGCGCGGCGGCCTTCTTCTCTTCCTCGGCCTTGGGCGCTTCCTCCGCCTTCGCGGCGGGCGCTTCGGCGGCTCCGCCGGGCTTCAGCGCGCTGTAGTCCTCGCCCTTCGCACCGACGGCGCAGACGTTCGTGAAGCAGGGAACCTCGTCTCCGTCGTTAAAGAAAACGGCAAGCAGCTCGCCCTCTTCGGTGCTTTCGCACTCGAAGGAGGCCTTATCCGTTTCGTAGGTGAACAGAATGTCGCCAACTTTCACCGGGTCGCCCACGTTCTTGAGCCACTTTCCGATGATGCAGGATTCCACCGTGATGCCAGCTTTCGGCATGATGACCGCTTTTGCCATTATTCGCAATCCTCCTTAGCCAGGGTGTTCAGAAGGTAATCCTCGGCTTCCTTGTTCCAGAGGCCGTTGGTTTTCTGCGTAAGCTCATGGAGCTTTTTAAACATCGGGTCGGTCTTGCCCTTCTCCTCAAAATCGCTGATGGCGGTCAGCGGCATGTTGATGTGGGTGTAAATCAGCTTCTTGCCGCCGGGGATCCTGGGAAGATTGAGCGTGGTATCGATGACCGCGTCGATGCCGCCGATGTGGGTAACCAGCGCCGCGGGGGTCAGCCTGCCCTCGCCCATCATCTTCAGGCACTCCGCCATATCGTCGTTGTTGCCGCCGGAGGTGCCGCAGATGTGCGCGGACATATAGTGCACGTTGTAGAAGTTCAGCTTGGCGTAGAAATCCTTGCGGGCGGGGCCGGCGAAGAAATTCAGACAGCCGTCGCGGCCAAGGATGGCGTCACCCTGCTCGACAACGGCGGGAACGGGCGCGAACACGATCACGTCGTCATAGCCGTCGCCGCCGGAAAGCTGCATCAGCGTCTCCGCAGGGTTCTCCACCGCGCCGGTGTTCACATAGTGAAGCTCCACGCCCATGCGCTTGGCTTCCTCCACGGTGAAGATGCTCGCCGCGCGATCCAGACGCGCCTGGTCGATGTCGGTCACGACGAGGAAGGACGGACGGCGCTCGGTGTGCAGGATGTAATCGATGGAAGCCAGCCCCATCGGGCCCACGCCCGCCAGAATGGCCATCTTGCCGTGCTCCTTAATGCCCATCTTGTGCTCGTACACGCCGTTGGTGGTGTGGTACATCGCCTTGAAAGTACCGGCCACGCAGCTCAGCGGCTCGGACAGGGACGCGCCGAAGAACGCTTCGCCATGGTACGGCAGCAGGCAGCCGCACTCCATGAACTGGTTCGGGATCACGATATAGGTCGCATCGCCGCCGATGGTCCTGAAGGAGTAGCCGGGCGACCACATGGTGCCCTTGTAGTTGATGTTCGGCTGAATGGCGAAGCGCTCGCCGGGCCTGAACTCGCTTTGCCACTTGCTGCCGACCTGAAGAATCTCGCCGCAGAACTCATGTCCCACGATCACGGGGTTCTCCGCCACGTCGTCGGGCACGCGCTTGTGATCTGCGCCCTGCTCGGCCGCCTTATAGGTGGACATGCAGATGGAATCGCAGATGACCTTCGCGAGAATTTCGTCGTCCCTGATCGCCGGAAGCTCGAAGGTTTCCAGTCTCAGGTCTTCCTTGCCATACAGGCGCACGGCTCTGGTTTTCATGGTCTTCTTTTCCTCCCTGACTTCCTGATTTACGAGCTTCCACGCCGCGTCCACCAGATGGCGGAACTTCGGGTTGGCCAGCTCCCTGCAGATAAAGCTCTGTCTGGACGAATTGATGTCCTCGCCAGAAATCTGAGTGAAGCCCAGACGGTCGCACAGCGCCATCAGGCGATCCAGCTGCGCTTCGGTGTTGCGGCTGGGCATATAGGTAACGCCCTTCACGCCGGCTTCGCGCAGGTATTCGAGCAGTTCCTCCAGATAGTCGTCTTCAAATTTGGCGGCCTTCTTGTCGCCGGTCACGCTGTCGCCAATGTCGCCCAGATAGGCATAGCACAGCGTGCAGCCGATTTCGTCGGCAAACGCCACGGCCTCAGCCAGCGTCATCATCTCGTCGTCCGCCGGAATGTACACGCGCGCGTTCAGCTCGCTCTTCATCACGCCCAGCAGATCGTAGGCGAAGTGCTCGCTGTCCACGTCCATCAGCCAGTTTCTGACCTTCTGGGACGGATGAATGTCCAGCTCGTTCTCGAGGAACGAAAGCACGTTCTCGCGGCCGACCTTCTCGATGATCTTCAGGCTCAGCGCGTACAGCAGGTGCCGCTCTGTCACGGAACCGCCGACCTCAAAGCTGGAAATCGGGAGCACGTCCCGGTCGAAATCCAGCTCGATGCCGTAAGGCGCCATGATTTCGTTTACTCGGTCGACCATGCTGCGGTTGCGTTCGTTGCGGCGGCGCGCCAGCTCGCGCAGCTTCTCCTGCGCGCGGTCGAAGCTCTCGCACGGCACGGAGTGGAACGCCATGTACGCCGCGCCCGCCTGATCCGGATGGTTCGTGCGCCGGTTTTCAAACGGCGTGCCCGCCAGCGACACGCGCGCCTCAAAACCGCACGTCGTGCCCATATCGGCGATTTTGCCCGCCTCGCGGAACTCGCGCGCGCCCGCGATGGAATCGTGATCCATGATGCCGCAGGTGTTCAGACCCTCGGCGCGGGCAAAGTACACCGCCGCGGTCGGCGAATAGGGCGAGAAGGAATGCGTGGTGTGAATATGGTTGTTGGCGAACTCGGGGCGCACGACGGGCGTAACCTCTTCGGCTTCCAGCAGCATGCGGAGGTTTTTAAGGCGCTCCTCGGGCGTGGGCGCGTTCAGAAGCGCCAGAATCTCTTTCTTTGTCATGAATGCCTCCTCAGTTCAGCATAATCTGGCCGCCGGTTACGGGCAGCGCCTGGCCGGTCTCGTACTTCTGCTCCACCAGATACGTCAGCGCCAGCGCCACGTCGGACGGCAGGCAGCCGCGCTTGATCAGCGACTTGGAAAGGTAGTACGCGCGCACGTCCTCCACCGTCTTCGCGCCCGGCACCTTGCCCGCGTGCAGGTACTGTACGAACAGACCCTTCTCCGGGTCGCTCCACAGCGGGCCGTCGTAGTAGTTGCCGGGGCAGATGGAGTTGACCTTGATGTTGTACGGCGCGAGCTCCATCGCGAAGGACTGCGTAAGGCCGATGCCGCCGAACTTGCCGCCCGCGTAGGCGAAGTTGTTCTTGCTGCCCTCAAGGCCGGACTTGGAGTTGATCTGAATGATGTCGAAGAACAGGCTTTCATCCGCCTCGTGCTGCGCCTTCATGATGGCGCTGGCGTACTTGGCGCACAGGAAATAGCCGTTGTAGTTGATCTTCGTGACCAGTTCAAACTTCTGGGGCGTCATCTCGTCCAGACTGCCGGCGATCGCGATACCGGCGTTGGACAGGAAAATGTCCAGACCGCCGAAGCGCTCGACGGTTTTGATGATCATCGCTTCCACGGATTCCGCGCTGGAAACGTCCACCTTCACGCCCATGGCATGCTCGCCGAATTCCTCGGCCACCTGCATGGCCAGCGGCTC
>OLOV01001880.1_pt1 | contig 15510 bp, 17 predicted proteins | sample 1672931 | NCBI WGS metagenome assembly OLOV01 (sample SAMEA3136738, study PRJEB25190) | human gut metagenome | biome: human gut; feature: human-associated habitat; material: faeces | place: Austria | collected 2013
AAATTCCTACATTTTGATATCGGAACTTTAATGCATTTCCATAGTAACATTTACAAATACATCTGCGACCATGTTTTCGCTTGCTTCCTTTTGAAAATCACTCCATTTATAATCTGGATCTTCTCGGGAAATTGCCTTTTGAATAGAACGATAAAAATTATCTATGAAAGAATAATAATCAAAACAAAAAAACTGTTCTTTTATCTTTATAAACGGTCTTTTTTGTATCGGCAAATCAATTATAGGCCATCCAGAGAAATCCTCTTCGTGATAAAAATCAAGGCATTCATTTAATTCCCAAGATAAGCTGCGTATAAATTTTTCAGGCCAATTTGTAACATCAACCACATTGCGTAACTTTGTGCCAAGAAAATTTTCCGTAAAGATTTTTCCTTCCTCTAAATGTTCTTCTTTAAATTTTTCTAAATCCGTTTCACCACTCTCGTAAAATTCATCTATAAGTTCACCTAGGCTATTAATGGCTGCAAATTTACCTTGTGAAAGTGCATATTGTAATTTCTTGATTCCATCAATTATTTCAACATATGAAACACCAAAAATGCTAACAAATATTTCATTATGAGATTTTAATAATTTCTCATAATACTCAATTTCAAAAGCCTGATATCGATGTCCCCTTACCATGTATAATAACTGCGATTCTATTATTATTCTTCTTATTCCATCATTATAATTGGGATATATTTTTTCCAGACAAGCCGCCCAACAGATATAGAACATCTCCATCAAACTATATAGCTTTTCAATTTTTCTTTGAATACGAAAAAATTTGCGGCTTGGATCTTTTGATGTGGGGTTATATCTAAGCACTGCTGATACAAATATACTCTGAATATACTCAGTCATTCTAGCATCACTTACTTTTTCTTTCGATAATTGAATTTCCGACGAAATTCCCAAATTGCTCATTAAAAACATATCCGAAGAAAACGATAGTAGTTGAACTGGATCGCATTTGGTAACTTGTTTTTTTATTGATAACACCAATTTATCAATTTTTCTCTTTATTTTTGGATATCTTTTTCTCAGCCGTTTTATCATCTTTTCGTGTTGAACAGAATTCATATTATTCTTCATTATAGTGTGTGTACCAAAACGTGCCACTTCAATTAACCCGTTATTAAAATAATCATCTGGCTTTATTCCCATGTATATCTCCTCAATTTATAATCATATTTTGTAGCATTCTCCTTCCATTGCATGCCACTTCATTTTCTATGCACCGTATCTTTGCACTACATATAAATTATACCACAAAGATACACTTTGTCACCTTTCTATTTCTCCCGACTCCCGTGTAGTTTCAACGGCTGTATCCTCTTTCTCATCTAAGATTTCATTCTCCCTTTTATCCATATTCAAAAGGATATTCAGCTCATCTAATCGCTTTGTTTTTTCATTCAGTTCGTCTTCATTTGCGAATTCTTTTGTCACCTCTGTCTTTGCTGTCTCATATTGCGCCAGCAGATTCTCATGCTGTTCTTCTGCCAGTTTTAATTTCCTCTCAATGTTTTTAAGGGCGTTATCAAGCCTTGTAATATTGCCGAACACATCGCTGCCAAGGGCTGCTCTATGCCTTGATTTATGCTTCAGCTCAATCTCATATTCCCTGTTCAAGGTATCAAATGACAGGGTCATATCAAAGCCTCTGTAAGTGCCAAGAGGCACAGGACCCGGATTTTTCATATTCCTGCACGCCGATAGAATTGCTTCTCCTGCCTCTGCCTTTTCTGTGTAGCTTACGCCATCAACCGTCATGCCGGCAAAGTGCTCCTTATCGTTTTTCAGCTGGTTTTGCAGGTGCGTAAGGTCTTCTTGCAGCCCCGATAGTTTCTCTTCCTGTCTGCGTATTTCCGCCGGATGATATTTAATGAGACTGTCTTCCAAAGCGTACTTTTCAGAGAGAAAATTCTGCTTCAAAAGCCTTAGTTTTGACACCTGAATGTCCAGATCCATCTTTTCCTTGATATGGGGATTGCCTGTTGCCAGCATCTTGATTTCTGCATAGGACAGCGCCGTCTCGTCGATATCTTCTGCGCATCTGACCGGACTTTTGGAAGTCATAATCTGCGAGATGAACTTCTGCTTGTTTTCTACCAGCTGGTAAAGATAAGCGTCAAAGGTTTCCTCTGTGACATAGCGATAAATTTCAACCTCCGGGTTCTCGTTCCCTTGTCTAATGATTCTGCCGCTTCTCTGCTCCAGATCAGTCGGTCATTTTTTGCGGACAGTTCATACATGCTATCCTTTTCTGTTCTCTGCTCCTGCGTTTGCTCTCGTTTGATTTCTCCCTCCGTATCTTCTTGGCACAAGCAGGACAATACCTTGATGCACCAGAGCCCGGGACATATTCAACGCCGCACACCGTACAATTTTTAGCGGGCATTGCTGCCCACCGTTTTGTAGGTATGATATGTAATTCATCGACAAAGCCGATGAATTTATAGTAAATCTTGATTTCCTGCTTCACTGTTCCGTCTGCCATCTTCTCACGCTCCGAAACAAGTATCTTGTCTATGAGTGCGTTTATAACTGTTGCATCCAGTTCTTTTAAGCCTTGATAATTTCGGATAAGGGCGAGGAAGTCACGGATTCCCCGTGATTTCTCGTAGCTTTCATTAAGAGTTTCCGTCACCTCTTTCAGCCTTGCTTCAATTTCAAGCTGCTCTTTCTGGTATTTCCCCGACATCATCTCAAAATTCCGCTCGGTAATACGCTCCATGACCTTATCCTCGTAGAGAGAGGAAAACAGCCTGTCCAGTTCCGCAAGGCGTTTGTTCAGCTTCTTACGTTCTTTCTCTAATGCTTTCGCCCTGCTCTGGTCTGTTTCCGTGAGCCGCTTTTCTATGGCCCTGACCGCCTTTTCATCATTCACTGCCATATCCGCAAAACAGTTGATGTCGGCAAGAACGGCATTGAATAAATCCCTTGCTTCTATATTGTGGGCACTACACTCGCTTCTTCCGTTTCTTGCATAATTATTACATGAATACTGTACACAGTCGATAATCTCTGGGCGTTTCCTCCTGTGTACGTTCATTGCCCGCAGAGCACATCCGCAGTCCACACACTTGATAACGCCTGCAAAAATATTTACAAATCCTCCCTTGTTCTGTGGAAGCCTACGACTTGTAATAAGCTGTTGGACAATATCAAATTCCTCCTGCGTGACTATTCCCTCATGGGTATTGGGTATCACTTCCCATTCTTCGGGCAGCTTAGAGGGGCGTTTCTTGCTTTTCATATTGGCGGCAATCCGTTTGTAGCCTACAAGATTTCCCGCATATATCGGGCTTCTTAAAATGCTCCTCACGCTGTTCCCACTCCAAATATAGCGTTTGTCCTCGTTCCCCTCAAAATGACGTTCAAAGCCTGTTTCGCCACGCTCCGCCGCATAAGCGGCAGGGCGTAGGATATGCTGTTTATTAAGATGTCTGCAAATTTTGGCAACTCCATTCCCTTTTAATGCAAGGTCGAATATCTCTTTTACAACATGTGCCACTTTATCATCTATCAGCAGATGGTTGTGGTCGGCAGGGTCTTTGATATAGCCATAAGGGGCGGTAGTTCCCATGAATTTCCCCTGTTGAAACCTCGCCCGATATGCCGATTTTATCTTAACAGATATGTCAGCGGCATACATTTCGTTTAAAATGTTGCGGAAAGGCGTGATGTCCATAGCAGATTTATTCAAGGTATCTACGCCGTCATTGACCGCTATATACCTCACGTTATGCTCTGGGAAGAAAACTTCCAGATATAACCCACAATCAAGATAGTTTCTCCCCAGACGGGATAAATCTTTCGTAATCACGCAGTTTATCAGACCGCTTTCAATGTCTTTTATCATATTCTGGAAACTTGGTCTTTGGAAATTTGTACCAGAATAACCATCGTCCACATACGTTTTTGCTATGTGCCATCCCTGCTTTTTCACATAATCCGTGAGGATGGATTTCTGTGTCGCAATGCTCGCACTCTCGTTATCCGTACCATCGTCTTTAGATAAGCGGCAATAAATGCCGACTAAATAGATTTTCTTTTCTTCTTTGATTCCTGCCATACTGTAAAACCTCCGTATCTGTCCTATCTGTTTTCATGTCCCATTGCGTACATTCTAAGCGGACAGCCCCTCATTGTCGAAGGTGTCGCCCTCGGCAATCTTCTTCCGAATATCCTCGGAGATAATCGGGACAAACGCTTCTGTAACGGTCTGTGTGCCGACATATTCACGGCTGATTATCATCTGCACTGGTGCTTTTGGCACGATACGCTTTCTCTTTTTATCTGCTTTCTTATCCTCGCCCATACTTAAATCTTCCTTTCCAGACAGGGCAGGGAAGAGTTTGGAAATGTCCCCGCCCTGCCAATCAGATACCATTAATCCTCGCTGTTTAATTCTTTCTGTAATGCTTTAAGGAGTGCCGCCGCTTCATCAGCGTTCAGCGTGATTCCCTTGCCGCACTTTTCACGGTTCGGGGAAAAGCTGCGGATGTCATACTTCGGCTCTTTCCCATTCCATGAAATGAGATTGATTTCCTTTGTGTAGCCACTGTCGCCCGTAGACAATACTGCGATTTCCTTTACGATTTCATACTGGATTTCTCTCATTCTCCATACCTCAACTCTCTGTATTTACTTCCAGAAAAAAGAAGATTAGCGGCTGTCACGGTTGCGTTTCCTCTGCAACTCACGCTCCAAAAGTTTGATGATGGTTTCCTCCATCTGCTTCGGCGTTGTGTTCTTCGGAAAGTATTTTTTCAGCTTGCTTGTGTTGATTTTCAAGGTTTCTTTCTGGTTGCCCTTTTCCTCCGTCATAATCGCAAATATCGTATCCATGTCAAGCCGCCCGCTCTGGCTTAACTGTTTCATCCGCTGTGCCTGTGAGAGTGAGGGCGTTGCTTCTTCGCTCTCCATCGTGGCAAAGAGGTTTTCCTGCTCGTCTTTCTTCAAGAAGGACAGTTCCACCGCAGGCGTGAGGGCGATTTTCCCCTCGTCCACCATCTGCAAAATCGGCGGTATCAGTTCCGTCAGGCGGATAAAACGCTGCACGGTCATCCTGCCCACGCCGAAGCCCTGTGCCACCTTGTCGTCCGTCCGCAACTTCGTCACAACTTGTGACGAGGTTAAGTCTGTGCGGAAACCCTGCCGCTTCATGGCTTCGGATTTCATCTTGTAAGCAAACGCCCGCTCCGATGGCAGGATATTCTCACGCTGCAAATTGCTGTCTACAAGGGTGATGATGGCTCGGTCACGGTCTAAGGGCAGGACAAACGCAGGCACGGTATTTATCCCTGCAAGTTCAGAAGCACGGACACGCCGCTGTCCTGCAATCACTTCATAACCGTCCCCGTCCTCTTTCGGGCGTGTGATTATCGGCGTGACAATGCCAAATTCCTTGATGCTTTCCGCTAACTCTGACAGTGTTTCATCTTCTGCCACATGAAACGGATTGTCGGGGAACGGGTACAAGTCTTTGGTCTTTAACACCTTAAAATCCTGTTTCTTCATTCACATATCTACCTTTCTTTCGCTCTGCTTCTATGATTTTTCTGCAATTCTTCCAACACTTCGGGCGGTATTTTTGACAGCAGCCGCCCCATCTGCTCGTTGGTTCTCTGCAATTCAAATATCTTCTGATTCGCTTTCTGCACCTTTAGTTCCTGCTCGTACTTTTCATCACGCATACGCCCCGCATAGTCTGATTCCTGCCCAATTCTCTCTTTCAAACTGTCGATATACGCCTGCTGTTTCCCGATTTCCTTAGAGAATTTCTCCACGTCTGGCAGCCATGCAGAGAGTAAATCTAACGCTTTATCCCTTTTCTTCCCTGCGTTAAAGGCGTTGATGTCGGATAGGGCAGACACGATTTCTTCATACTGTTTATCAAGCCTGCCGCCTAATTTATAGAGCCATGTGGGGACGTGTTTCCGCTTGGTTTCCATTGAGGACTGCCCCCGTTCAAGCTGATTCCACCGTGAGGACATCCGCTCATGGTAGGCGGTCTGCCACTCGGATAATGATTTCTGGTTGCCTAAGATAGCTTTCGCTGACAGCTTATTGTCTGGCGTAATCGGCACAAAGCAGAGGTGCATATGGGGCGTTCTCTCGTCCATATGGACGACAGCGGAGAGGATATTCTGCTTTCCAACACGCTCCGAAATGAAGTCAAGAGCCGTCTGGAAATACGCTTTTTGTTCTTCGGGCGGTAACTGGTTCATAAATTCTGGTGAAGCTGTGATGAGCGTTTCCACCATCATCACGCTGTCTTTCCTTGTCCTGCACCCCGCTTCGGCTACCATGCGGTTAATCTCTTTCTTGTAGGTGTACTTTGGTGGTGCTATGAGATGGTAATTGTTTTTAGAGCGTTCCATATCTATATCTGGGTTGCTTTTGTAGGCTTCTTTCTTCCGCTCGTTGTGGCGTTCACAAGCCGCAACGCCGCCCGCTTTTCGTTTCTGGAAACGCAGGATTGCATAAGGCATAGGCGGATTCCTCCTTTCTTTCGGCGGGTGACCGTCCTTTGGGGTGACAGCGGTGACGGTGGTGACAGCAGTTTTGGGATACCCCCTGCCGACTGCCGCAACTGTCACCCTCACCCCCTGCATGACGGTCATGTCGATGATGACGGTGTTTTTGGGATACCCCCCTCGCAAGAGCCGTCACCGTCATGCCGCCATTCTTTTATCCGAAGCCGTAAGGCGTAGGATAGCAGGGCACAGCCCTGCCTTAAGGGAGTCCAGAGGGAACGTCTGGCACACGACTTTGCAGGGCAAAGTGTAGTGTGTTACACCCTGTAAACGCAGTCGGAAAAATCGGAATGATTTTTCTGACCGCAGGGGTGGTTTTACACGACCGAAAAGGGCGAGTAAATCTCACGCCTGCATTTTGCGTTTACGGGGTGTTCTCCCGTAGGGATGACAGCGGCAGGGTATCCTAAAATCACTGTCACCACCGTCACTGCTGTCACCCGCAGGGCAGAGCCGCCAGCTTTACATGGCTTTAAGCGTCAATGACAGTAACAGGGGGGTATCCTAATATCGCTGTCACCACCATCACCGCTGTCACCCGCCCTCCTTGCAAGGGCAATCCGCCTGCCGTCTTTCCTGCGGCTGTACTGGTAGCAGATACGGTTCTCGCTTAAAAATGTGGTGCGGTATTCATTCAGCCATTTCGTAATCACCGTGGGTATGGTTTCCGTTTCCCCCATAGCGGCTAACAGTTCCGTTGCCGTGCCTATCCATTCTTCCTTATCCCTCATAAAATCCACCAACCGAAAAAGGACATCTGGTATCGTTTCTTTCGCAAGCTGCTCCTGCGTTTTCCGCTCCACAAGCTCCCAACGGCAATCACGGAAACGCAGCGTGTATTCCTGATAAGGCGTGTCCCTGCCCGTCACATACAGCTTGGCGGTGTCAGACGCACGTTTCTCCTTTTCCAGAACAAAGGTAGCGTCCGCACTCCCCGTTAATCCTGTCGTCCCAGACACCTTGTTGAACACGTCGCTGTCATTCTGCTTTCGGATGTGGTGTACGACAATGACCGCCAGAGAGTGCCTGTCGGCAAAGTCTTTGATGAGGGAGATGTCCCCATAGTCGCTTGCATAGGCATTGTCTTTTGAAGCTGTACGGACTTTCTGCAAGGTATCAATGACAATGAGCCTGCTGTCTGGGTAATCTTTCAGATAATCTTCAAGCTGCACGATAAGACCGTCTGACAGCTTGCAGCTTGCCACGGCAAAGTGGAGCCGCCCGCTTGCTTCGTCCGTCAAACGAAATAACCTGTCCTGTATGCGGCAGAACGTGTCCTCAAGGCAGAGGTAAAGCACATCGCCCTCCATTGTCGGCATATCCCATAAAGGGATTCCCTGCGACACGCATAAGCATAGCTTCAGCATGAGCCAGCTTTTGCCTATCTTCTGTGAGCCGCAGAACAGCGATAAGCCTGTCGGGATAAGGCTGTCCACCACAAAGGATGGTTTCTCAAGCGGTTCATAAAGGAGCGTTTCGGCGTTGACTGTCTGTAACTTCTGCATGGCTTTCCTCCTTTCGGGCGGTGTCTTTGTTTTCGTTGCACATAGGCGTTGACCTCCTTAAAAATAGATTTACTCCCACGGAAAAAAGTGAGAGTATGTAATGCCGCCAATCCCACACAAATAAAAAACAGATTTCTTTTTCGGGCGGTGTCGGTCACGGTTGGAGATATTTCTTCAATTTCCGCCTTTACTTTCTCCTTTGCAATCGCAACAGATTTCTGTATTGCCGAAGCGGTGCAATGCTCCATAGCGGCGATTTGGTAAAAATTGAACTCATACTCGTAGTAGAGCAGGAAACGCCGCCTTTGTATCTCTGGAAGGCTCCCAACCGCCTTATAGAGCGTTTCATTCCGTTCTTCCTCAACCATGCGTTCATCAAGGCTCTTAGGCACACGCAACGCCCGTCTGTAAAGGGTTTCGTCCCATACCTCGTTAAACTCCCTGTGCCGCTCGTCCCATTAGAAAAGATTCCTGTTCCTGCGCTCCATCTGCCGAAACTCCATAAAGAACTGTTCCGACACTTCCAACTCGTGGGATTTGCCCTGCCCGTCCTTAAAGCTGATAAAATACCTTGTGCCGCTTTCCGTGGATTCCTCCCGAAGCGTGTATGCCTTAACCCTGTATGCCATCCTGTTGTCCTCCTGCAAAAAATGAGTGAGGGGATTTCCATCCCTCACCCAGTAGCCCGCAGGATGGCAGGCTGTTTTAGAAGCTATAAAATTTTCCGCAGCTTCTTCCGCAGATGGTCTAACCTCGCATAGATGGCACCAGTCGTCAAATGCACAAGCGGGGCAATCTCCTTTGTGGAATACCCCTGCATTTTCAGCAGGACGATTTTCAAGGTACGCCCGTCCACCGTGACTAATACTTGATAGAGATTTTCGCTCTCAATCTCTTCCAGTAACTCCGCAACCGTACCCACTTCCGCCTGCCGCTCCCTGCCTGCCATGTCCTCAAGATATTCCGCAACGTCATTCGTCCATCGGTAAAACCGCCTGTTGGAATTGAAGTCTGCCCTGTCCGCCATGCGTATCTGCTCAATGGTCGCTTCATCAACGCCGCACTCACGCAGCAGCTTTTCCTCCGCTTCTTTCCAGATACGCCATTTCCTGTCCTCCCGTCCGTGGTTGTATGCCATTCTTACTTCCTCCAATCAGAATTGATTGAGAGGGCAGAGAAAAGCCCCCTCATCTTCCCAAAGGAAAAAACAAGGGGGCTGAACGCCTTAAATTTTAATTTTCTATTATCTTTCTTAGTTTTATTAGGATTCTGGCTTTGCGTTTGTTTACAACGCTCTGGGTTATGCCCAACCTCGCCCCGACTTCACGCTCGGAAAGTCCGTCAAAAAAGATTGCCTGTATCAGCTCCTGTTCACTATCCGACAGCAAAGGCAGGGCGGCTTTCAGCCTGTCCACCATGACCGCATTGACAACGGTTTCTGCAATGTCCACCGCTTCATCAGTGATAAAGTCCAGAGGATTCCCCTCGCTGTCCGTAAATCCGTCGAGAGATAGCAGTCTATTCTTTGTATCTAATTTTTGCAGATAACGCCACCGTTCCTTGTCACGGTAGAAGTCTGTGTATTGCTCCCTCACGACTTCAAGCAGACAGCCTTGAATGGGGATAAACAGCTTGTCCATATAGGTCTGGTCGGATTCCCTGCAACGGCAGAACTCCGTGTAGGATAATTCCACATAGCCGCCACTTTCTCTGATATATACCTTTCTTGGTGCATATTTCACCATAAATACCTCCCATCTGAATTTTTGAAATGTAAAAAATCCAGATGGAGAGGCGGAGAACGACACCGCATATCAGAAACAGCCCTACGGCACTTTCCAACAAAAATCGACAAAAGAAAAACCGCAAAGGCTCTGTGACCTTTACGGTTATAGGAAATAGTAATTCTATTGTATGGAGATTGTACTTCTACTTTCAAGGTGAGAAGTACCGTTGCACTGGCAGAAATTTTTTTAACTGGTTTCCTGCCGTTCTCTGATATGCTATGTATTGATAAATTTTGCTTCGTATGAGCAGATAGATAACTGCCCGAAAAAAGGACATAAAAAAATCCCTCCAAATTTAAAAACAAATTCAGAGGGTAATTTAGGGTATAACAAAATAACCCACCCGAATATCGTTTTTTTTATTTGGTGAGTTTGTTCTTTCAAATACGAAACAAAAAGAGCCGATGATTCGTGAATTGTTCCACAATTTCATCGGCTCTGCGTCTTAAGCGTCTGGCTCTTTGATGACAGTTATCTTCAAGTTGTCAACTTTAATCAATCTTTCTTGTCTGCATTTTGGACAATAAAGGGGATAATTCTCCAAAACAGTGTCCTTCCTAATTTTATTACGGGTTTTGCTCCCACAAACAGGACACAATATCCATTCGCATTTCATCATAATTAGTCTCTAATCCTTTCAAATCTCATTTTATATGACTTTTGCAAGCTGTTAAGCTAACTTGTGGAACATATGCCGAACCTTATCTATACGGCTATTCGGGCGGCGGGGTTGGCAAATAAATTTACCAATAGCTGGCTGGTATCCTTTTAACTCTGTCAAGCAGACTCCCTGCCCATTTGTGAAATAAGTTAAATCGTTCCTGTATTCTTGAATACATCTAGCAGGGATTTCTCCTTTCAGAATGACCTCGTCATTCTTTATCTGAGTACTTACAATATCTGCACAATACCTTGGAGCATCATGATACGCCCGTGAGAGATATTCCTGCGGTGCATAAATTTCAAAGTGGAGATATGGCTCTAATAGTTCTGTCCCTGCTTTTTTTAAAGCCTGCTCCAATACGATAGGGGAAAGCAGCCGAAAGTCTGCGGGGGTACTTACAGGACTATAATACAATCCATATTCAAAACAGATTTTACAGTCTGTCACTTTCCATCCATACAGCCCCTGCTCGCAGCCATAAAGAACCCCCTCCATAACCGCATTTTGGAACGATTGATTTAAATATCCAAGTGAAACTCTGCTTTCATACTGCACTCCGCTTCCAATAGGGAGCGGCTCTATGGACAACCCGACAGAAGCCCAGAAAGGATTTGGCGGGACTTCTATGTGGATGGTATATTCTGCTTTTCTAAGCGGTCTTTCCATATATATAACAGTAGGCTCTTTTATTTCTGCCTCCACATGATATTTTTCCTCAAGGATGGCACAAATGACTTCCATCTGCACATTCCCCAAAAAAGATAACATAATCTCATGTGTAACAGTATCAATGTCAAAATGCAAAAGAGGGTCTGTATCAGCAATCTCTGCGAGGGCATTTAACAGGGCTTCCCTTTGCTCCGGCTTTTGCGGCTCTACCGTTGTCCGAAGTAATGGCATGGGATTATCAATCCATGTTTTGTGAGGCAGGAGTTTTTCATTTCCCAGAATGTCGTTCAGTTTCAAAGTATCATCAGCTAAAATAACAATTTCTCCCGGACAGGCATGGTCAGCCGGGACGATTTCACCGTTTGTCGGAACACACATCTCTGTGATTTTTATTTTCTCTTTTTCAGATATTCTAATAACATCCCTCAAATGCAATGTTCCGCTATATATACGCACATAAACAAAACGCCGCCTTTTCTCTGAATATTCAATCTTAAAAACCTGCCCGCATAGTTCAGATTGACCTTCAGGCGTTGATGAATAAAATTTACTGGCAATTACTTCTATAAGCTGCCGAATCCCCAGATTGTTTTTAGCGCTTCCGTGATAAACGGGAAATAACGTTCCGTTTTGGAATCTCCTGTTTTCTTCCTGTTCCAGTTCTGACATTTTAAACGGTTTCCCTGACATATATTTCTCTAATAGTTCATCGTTTCCCATAATTACCGCATCCCACTGTTCCATATCGTCATTGTCCGTTACATTTATATGGGGATGCTGCCCAACCTTTTGCTTCACTATAATTTCCGAAGAAAGCTTTGCTTTCATTTCCCGATATACCATTGGCAAATCAATCCCCTCTTGGTCAATTTTATTGATGAAAAAAATTGTCGGAATCTTCATTATCTGTAGTGCATGAAACAGTATACGGGTCTGTGCCTGTATGCCATCCTTTGCAGAAACTAATAATACTGCTCCGTCTAATACGGATAAAGAACGGTATACTTCCGCCAAAAAATCCATATGGCCTGGCGTATCTATAATGTTGACTTTTACATCCTCCCACTGAAAAGATGTCACTGCTGTCTGGATAGTGATTCCCCTTTGACGCTCCAAATTCATTGTATCTGTCCTTGTTGTGCCTTCATCTACGCTCCCTAGTTCTGCAATTGCACCACTGGTATACAATAAACTTTCCGTTAATGTTGTCTTTCCTGCGTCAACGTGAGCCAGAATGCCTAAGTTAATTATTTTCATGTGATTTTCCTCCTATCAACACCCAAAAAAGGGCATAAAAATACCCAGTGATAAATACTCCTATCACTGGGTAAATAACTCCAATAGCCCCAAAACACTTATATGTTTTCGGGCATATAAAATTACATGATAAAAGTATTCTTAAACTGGGTACAAAAAACTAAGCCCCATATTAAAATAAAAGTGAAACGGGACTGCTACTTTTTGTTCCCACTATCAAATTGACAGTTTATTTAAGAATACCTTGCCGCATATTTATTAACTCCTTGTATAATACTGAATCTAATTATATTCCTTAACCCTTTATTTGTCAAGCTGACAAACTAAAGCAGAAAAAGCGGCAGGATTTCCCCCTGCCACTAATCATCTGTTTATGCAAAAATAATTTCCTTTTCCACAATCTCCCTCGCACAAGCCCTTATGTTATTGAGGCATCCTGTCCATTCTAAGGCGTTTTCTGCCTTTAGCTGTTCCGTTATGCCCTGTGCCTGTTTCATACCCTCTATGAGCCTTTCAAAGCGTTCCTGTGCCTGTCTGTTGATGTCGGCAAGGTAGGCGTTTAGCCTGCCGCTTGTAAGAAGATTGGTGTATGTAACTTTACGGTACTGTTTTAGATAATCTAAATGCCGTTGCCCCCAGATGCCTATTGCCTGTTCTTCTTCGGCGGGTACAGTTAAGCACGGTATCAAATAATCCCCTTGCCTTTCGTATTTGCCGCCCAGTTCCTCAAATAATGATTTTGCCATTGTCTGTTACCTCCACATTCTTTTTTATTTTGAATGTCCGCAAAATCCGTCCTACATCCGACGGCCTCCACGGGCAGTCAATATCATGGAGGGCAATAAGTTTCCTCTGGACATTGGTCCCTGCTCCCATCTTCTGTGTGCTGCCGAAAAGCGCTCGCACCTCACCCTGCCGGACCTGTGAAAACAAAGTTTTCTTCTTTGTCTCGGAATCCGCCTCATGAATAAAGCGAACCTCATCTTCAGGCACGCCCCGCTCCACAAGTTTCTTTTTCATATCATCATACACATTAAAAGTACCGTCTCCTTTAGGTGTGGAAAGGTCGCAGAATACAAGCTGCGCCAGGCTTTTCTCCTTGTGCTTTTGCCATAAGTCGAAGATATTTTCCACGCAGGCGTTGATTTTACTGCCCTCAAAATCCGGTATTATCTCCCCCATCATATGCTGGTCAAGAGCCAGCTTTCTGCCATCGTTGGTAATCTTCAGCATGTTGTCAATGCTTGAATCTACCATCCTGTTTCTTACCCTGTCCGCTCGTTTGGAAAGCTCTGCCACCATCTCTTTTTGAAATTCCGACGGCTTTACTGAAATGTTATGATAGTTGGCTTTCGGTACAGGAAGGTTCAGCATATCCGCCGTTTGAATATCCGCAACTTCACGAAACATCATCATCAGCTCCGGCAGGTTATAGAACTTGGCAAACCTTGTTTTTGCCCGGTAGCCTGTCCCTTCGGGAACGAGTTTGTCAAGATGATTTTTGTAAGTTTTCTAAATTCAAATATTTATCTGCTGAAAAAACGCCTAACATCTCGTGTCGGCATATTTCTTGAAACACCGTATTCAAAGGCTTCTTCGCACTTTCCGATTGCTTCACATTGACAATAAAAGTTGTTTTGCCTATTCGCGTTGTATAAGATAAAGTGTTTTCTTTCATATAGTCCGTTTCTCCTTTTCATAAATTGACTGTGGGGCATTCCGTTTGGAACACCCCACAAATACAGCCTGTTTCATCGGAACATATCAAGAAGTCATTAAGTCGTGAGTATAATGGAAATGGTTATCTTTCCATACCACGCTTGTTTCTTCGAGCCTTGATACGCTCCTGTCGTTCTTTTTCCCTTGCTTCTTTTTCGGCTCGTTCCTGTGCTTCCTTAAAAGAAAAAAGTTGCTTCACTTTTTCGGTAAAAAGTTTAGCAACTTCGGGGAAATGCTCCAACGCTTCAAGAAAAGGTCTGCACTTTTCTTTCAGTTCGTTGTATTTGGTTTTCATTCTCTCCAATGCGTTTGCACTGTCAAAATATTTCTGTCGGTAATAATTTGCACTCTGCTCCAACTTATTGATTTCCGCACGACTGGTAATTCCCTCTTTTGCAAGGGCAGTCAGTTGTGAGTAGTCCTCTTTGGATATTGCCATCTTGCCCGTAAAGGTTTTCTGTCCCATACCGTCAATCTCGTTTAAGGTCTTTGAGATATGACGGGCAGGCTCATATTTAACCTGTTCCTTTTGAATACGCTTCTGCAACTTCTCCAATCGTTCTTTGTCCTGTTGGATTTGATATTGCAGGGAAGTTAAATGCTCTGCTGTACTTCCGTATTCGCCACGCTGAAAGCCTTTGAACCCTCGTTCCGTCATATAATTAAACAGTTCATCTTGCAGTATGCTGTACGAAGCTCGAAACATCGGCTTGCCGTTCTTCTTTAACAATGGATTTCCTTTTTCATCGGTCATTGGAATATCCGATTTCCATTTCTTTGAATGGCTTATCTGATTAACCACTTCCTTGACCGTTCCTCGCAGTTCGGGGTTTTTACAACGCTTACTCCATAAGATTTCTTTCTCCACAACAGGCAGAACCATTGCGTGAAGATGATAATGGTAAACCTCTTTTCCCAGTTCCTCGGTTGCGGCTACATTGATTTCATCAGCGTGCATTACTGCCGATATAACATTATCAGCACCGAATTTTTCTTCGATGAAATGATAGGCTTCTTCATAAAACTGCTTTGCATATTCATAACCACCGTTACGCTCGAAGTACATCGTATTCACATCAATCACAATCTCATTGAAAAGGGTAGCGTCTTTCCTCAGTCCACGAAGCGATACTAACCCGTCTGTTTCCATCTGCTTTAACTGCTCCATATAGGTTGGGACAGTCGGTTTTTTGAAATGCACATTAAGGGCTATGCGTTCCGTAATCACATTCATATTTTCATAGGTTTCATTCTTGCGTTCATTGTGCCTTTCCGCCTTGCTCACATCAAAAGCGGTGTACTGTTTTACCCTTGCACAACTCATATCCGCCTTATTGTTTTTTGCCATTTTGCTCTCC
>OLOV01001886.1_pt1 | contig 15461 bp, 15 predicted proteins | sample 1672931 | NCBI WGS metagenome assembly OLOV01 (sample SAMEA3136738, study PRJEB25190) | human gut metagenome | biome: human gut; feature: human-associated habitat; material: faeces | place: Austria | collected 2013
AGACCAACTATGGAAAGTCAAGCAGGAAGTTGGTCTACAAGGAAACCGGGGGTGCGATCCGTTTGACCGGGCCGGAGGAAATTACAAAAATCAATGGGTGGATTTGTTGAAAATGTTACCTACTCAACAAGTCGGTAAAAATTTTGGAAAAGCTCTTGACAAACGGGAAAAGTTGCGCTAGTATAGCACCATCGATTTTGAGAAGGCAATGAAGGGAAGAGTAAGCCCGCCGATGCCGTGCAGAGAGCCCCGTTTGGTGGAAAGGGGTACGGACAGACGCGCCGAACATGGCCCCGGAGCCGCATGGGTGAAGGTTAGCCCATGACGGGTGCGCCCGTTAACGCGCAGGAGTATGCTGGTACTCCCTGAGGCAGCGTCCCGCGAGGGGGCTGCGAAACAAGGTGGTAACACGGATCTTCATCCGTCCTTGTGCTGATTGGCATGAGGACGGATTTTTTATTTTGAAACGGGAGGGATTTGATTGGAACCCATTGTGGAGCTGCGCGGACTTTCCAAGACCTTTGGCGCCGGGGCGGAGCAGGTGGCCGCCCTGCAGCAGGTGTCGCTGGCGGTGGAGCCGGGGGAGATCTTCGGCATCATCGGCCTGTCCGGCGCGGGCAAGAGCACCCTGGTGCGGTGCATCAATCTGCTGGAGCGGCCGGATGAGGGGCAGGTGCTCTTCCACGGCCAGAATCTGACGGCCATGTCCACCAAGCAGCTGCGGCAGGTACGGCGGAAGATCTCCATGATCTTCCAGAGCTTCAATCTGCTGGAGCAGCGCACGGCGCTGGACAATATCTGCTTCCCCCTGGAGCTGGAGGGCGTTCCCAAGGCCAAGGCGAAGCAGCGGGCCAGAGAGCTGCTGGAGATCGTGGGGCTGCCGGACAAGGCGAAGGCCTACCCGGTGCAGCTGTCCGGCGGGCAGAAGCAGCGCATCGCCATCGCCCGGGCGCTGGCCTCCGACCCGGAGGTGCTGCTGTGCGACGAGGCGACCTCCGCCCTGGATCCCCAGACCACCAACTCCATCCTGAATCTGCTGCAAACCATCAGCCGGGAGCGGGGCATTACGGTGATCCTCATCACCCACCAGATGTCCGTGATCGAGCAGATCTGCAACCGGGTGGCCATTCTGGACAGCGGCGTGGTGGCCGAGATCGGCGATGTGGAGCAGGTGTTCTCCAATCCCCAGTCCGCCGCCGGGCGGCGGCTGGTCTCCCCGGACGTGGCGCTGCCCCTTTCCACCTGGGTGGGGCCGGTGGCCCGGATCGCCTTCAACGGCAATACCTCCGAGGAGCCGATCATCGCGGAGGTGGCCATGGAGAAGGGCATCAAGCTCAGCATCCTGGGCGCGGACACCCGGAATGTGGACGGCAAGGCCTTCGGCACCATGCTGGTGAGCCTGCCGGAGGACGCGGAGAAAAAGCAGGAGGTCCTGGACTATCTCAATCATTTTGACGGCGTGACCGCGGAGGTGATTCAGTAATGTTTGATTTGTTTTCCGACCCGGTAAAGGTCGCGAACCAGATGCAGATCATTTACAGCGAATATGGCTTTGCCATCTGGGAGACGCTGTACTCCCTGGCGCTGGAGGTGCTGTTTGCCTATGTCATCGGCCTGCCCCTGGGCGTGCTGCTGGTGACGGGAGAGCGGGAGGGCGTCAAGCCCCTGCCCAAGCCCGTGATGACCGTGATGAACGTGGTCATCAACCTGCTGCGCAGCGTGCCGTTCCTGATCCTGATGATCATCTGCCTGCCCCTGTCCAAGGTCATTGTGGGCACCAAGGTGGGCACCATCGCCACCATCCCGCCCATGGTGATCGCCGCCTTCCCCCTGGTGGCGCGCATGGTGGAGGGAAGCCTGCGGGAGGTGAATCAGGGCGTGGTGGAGGCCGCGCAGAGCATGGGCGCATCCCCCTGGCAGATCGTCACCAAGGTCATGCTGCCGGAGGCGCTGCCCAGCCTGATCTCCGGCTGCACCATTACGGTGGCCACCATCCTGGGCTACGGGGCCATGGCCGGTATCATCGGCGGCGGCGGCCTGGGGCAGATCGCCATCAACTATGGCTACTATAATTTCAAGTTCCTGGTCATGTGGATTGCCGTCATCGGCCTGGTGGTGCTGGTTCAGATCTTCCAGAGCCTGGGCACCTGGCTGTCCGCCAAATGCGACAAACGCCTGCGGAATCGGAAATAAGTCAATAAACCTCCCCTGAAAGGGGAGGAGGGCCATGCATAGCATGGCGGAGGGGTTTGCGGTACGCAGAATACCAATTGGAATGCACCAAGGCGAATCCGCACAGGCCCTCTCGGCTTCCCCCGGGGGGAAGCTGGCGCGTCCCGTAAGGGGCGTGACTGAAGAGGGATGGCGTGCACCGAAAGTTTTGTGAAGGGTTCGGTGAGTGGAGCAACGTACTTGTTTCATGAAAGCCGTTCTCTATGTCGTAAATGAATCGAACAGAGAAAAGTAATCTACAATGGTTTTAGGCTGATACCATTGGACAGGGTGCAAACAGTATCTTTACCTGTCGCCATCCCTCTTCAGTCAGCCTTGCCGGTTCCGAAGAGCCGTCAAGCCTGCCAGCTATTAAATCAAGGTATGATTGCCACTGGCAACCATTATTGTTGAAAGATTCGCTGCGCTCTGCAACACCCCCGGGGGAGGCCAAGGAGGGCTTGTACGAATTCGCCCAAGATTTCAGAGAACCATAACTGCCTACCGCGAAACCCCTCAGTCAGGCCCTTTGGGCCTGCCAGCTCCCCTTTCAGGGGAGCCAAGGGAAAATATGTATTCTGGACGCGGAAGCGTCTGAAATAAAAAAGGAGACTTTACCATGAAAAAAATTGCTGTCATCGTACTGTGCCTGGCCCTGGTGCTGAGCCTGGGCGCCTGCGCCAAGAAAAACGACAAGGTCATCACCGTGGCCGCGTCCCCCACGCCTCACGCTGAAATTCTGAAGGCTGCCGCCAAGGTGCTGGAGAAGGACGGCTGGACCCTGGAGGTCAAGGAATACAGCGACTACGTGGTGCCCAACAACGTGGTTGAGGACGGCGAGATTGACGCCAACTACTTCCAGCATCAGCCCTACCTGGACACCTTCAACGCCGAGAACGGCACCCATCTGGTGAGCGTTGCCCAGGTGCACTATGAGCCCTTCGGCATCTACGCCGGCACCAAGAGCAGCATTGCCGACCTGGAAGACGGCGACGAGATCGCCATTCCCAACGACGGCTCCAACCGGGCCCGCGCCCTGCTGCTGCTGGAGGCCAACGGCATCATCACCCTGAAGGAGGGTGTGGGCATGGAGGCCACCGCCCTGGACATCGTGGACAAGAGCGTGGACGTGAAGGTCCGCGAGGTTGAGGCCGCTCAGGTGCCCAAGGTCCGCGACAGCGTGGCCCTGGCCGTCATCAACGGCAACTACGCCCTGCAGGCCGGCCTGAACGTGGAGAAGGACGCCATCGCCTCCGAGGATCCCGACTCCGTTTCCGCCCAGACCTACGCCAACGTGCTGGTGGTGAAGGAGGGCAACGAGGAGAGCGAGAAGACCCTGGCTCTGAAGAAGGCCCTGCTCAGCGACGACGTCCGCGCCTACATCAACGAGACCTACTCCGGCTCCGTGGTGCCGCTGTTCTAACCCATATCCCCCCTGCCCATGGCCCTCACCGGCCATGGGCTTTTTCATGTCCTTAAAAAAACGTGGACAGGTTCAGGGCGTGGGCCTCGGCCACGGCCTTCAGGCGCAGGAGGGTGTCGGCGCAGAGGGCGGAGAAATCGGCCTTTTCCTGCTCCCGCACCCAGACGGCCAGCATGGCCAGCTGGCTGTCGATGTCCTCCAGGCATTGGTGGTCGGCCAGGGCGGCGCGGAAGGTGCGGGTGCGGTCCCACTGCTGCCGGGCCTGGGCCACCAGGGCCTCCGCCTCCGGGAAGTGCTCCCGCTGTACCTGCTCCATTGCCTCCGCCAGCGACTGGGCCACCGGCTGCTGAGCAGCCTTCATGCCCAGCTGCGTCCCCACGGCCAGGGCCAGCAACACGGCCAGCAGCCCCGTGCCGATCTTGAATCGTCCCATTTATCCTTCCTCCTTTGGAATAAAAATCACCTGGCTGCCCACCACGGCCAGCAGGAAGGTATCCTCCTGTGCCGCGTCGTGCTGGCGCAGGGTCTGGCGCACCCATGGCTCGTCCCGGCCGCAGAGGGTCAGGTTCTGCCGCAGGAGCACCCCGTCCTCGATGAGGGTGACGGGCATTTTCTGGGGCGGCACCTGCTGCCCCGCGTCCTTGGCGGAGGCGGGGCGCTCCTGGGGATAGGGAAAGACGGACAGGGTGCCGTCGGTTTCCAGAATGGCAAACTGCACCTGGCGCACATCCAGCACGTCCTTGGCCCGCAGATGACCCATCAGCTCATCCAGGGTGATTCTGGTCTGCCGCAGGCGGTTCTGCAAAATGCGGCCGTTGTCAATCAGAATGACGGGCTTTCCGCACAAGAGCTGCCGGAATACGGTGCTGCGCAGGGTGCCCCAGGACAGCACCAGCTCCACGCCCAGCACCGTCAGAATGGGCACCAGGCCGGAAAACAGAGGGATGCCCCCATCCTGCATGGGGATGGAGGCCAGGTTCGCCACCAGCATGGTCACCACGAATTCCGCCGGTTCCATCTGCCCGATCTGCCGCTTGCCCATGAGCCGGATCACCAGGATCAGCACCAGATACAGGATCAGCGTGCGCAAATAGGATAAAATCACCTTGTTCACCTCGCAGAAAGCATTCCCAGTTTCGGGCGGAATATCCCGCAGGCGGCCCTCATAGGCTGGTGGGGAATGGAGGAATGCATATGCGCAGACGGGACTGGGTGATTTTGGCGCTGGCGCTGCTGGTGGCCGGGGCGGCGGCCTTTGGGGTCATGCGGGGGGCGGTGCTGCAAACCGGCTCCTGGGGGCTGTCCTTCCGGGAGCCGGGGGTCGCCCCCATCGGCAACGCCGGGGTGGATCAGCTGCGGGCGCTGGACGCGGCGTACCTGGGGGATACAAGCGAAAGGGTGATCTACCTGACCTTTGACGCAGGCTATGAAAACGGCTGCACAGAGCAAATTCTGGACGTGCTGAAAAAGCATCAGGTACCCGCCGCCTTTTTCCTGGTCGGCTCCTACATCCGCCAGCACCCCGATCTGGTGCGCCGCATGGAGGCCGAGGGGCACACGGTGGGCAATCACACCATGCACCACTACGACATGAGCAAGATCTCTGATCCCGACGCCTTTCGGAAGGAGCTGGAGGATCTGGAGGCCATTTATCAGCAGATCGTGGGCAAGCCCATGGAAAAATTCTACCGCCCGCCCCAGGGAATTTACAGCGAGGAGAATTTGAAGCAGGCCCAGGCGCTGGGGTACAAGACGGTATTCTGGAGCCTGGCCTATGTGGACTGGAAGCAGGATTCCCAACCCAGCCACGAGGCGGCCTTCGGCAAGCTCATCCCCCGCATCCACCCCGGCGCGGTGGTGCTGCTGCACTCCACCAGCCAGACCAACGCCGAAATTCTGGACGAGCTGCTGACCCGCTGGGAAGCCCTGGGCTACCGCTTCGCCCCGATCGCAGAGCTGTTTGGCCGGGGATAAAAATTTGGTTGCAGGGGACCGGAAGCGTGTACCGTTTTAATTAAGGCAACACCGCACAATTTGGCAAAAAGGCGGCTGCGGCTCGCAGACACAATTGCGCGGTGTTGCCTTAGGCCTCCTTGCGCTTCATGCGGATGACCACGGCGGTGGCGTCGTCGGGCTGGGCGCCGGTGCGCAGGATCTGGGCCGCCAGGTCGCCGGGCGGCGTGTCGCAGGCGATCCTGGCCCAGGCGGAGGCGTTGGCGGTGCCGATGCCGTCGCTGAGCAGCAGCAGGGTATCGCCGGGGAGCAGATGGACGCGGCTCACCGATTCCCGCCCCTGGGTCACCCCCAGCCCCGGCGGCGGGCCGGAGGAGCCCACCTCCACCCCCCGGCGGCGGCGGATCAGCCAGCTGGGCTGCGCCCCCCACTTATACAGCCACACCCGCCCGGTGTCCGGGTGCAGCTCCGCCAGGTCCACGGTCACCGCGCCACCCCGGCCCGTGAGGGCAAGCTGGCTGTTCACGCTGCCCAGGGCCGCGCCGGGGGACAGCCCGGAGCGGAGCATCTGGGTCATCAGGCCCGCCGCCTCCCGGCTCTCCGCCGCCGCCTCGCTGCCGGTGCCCATGCCGTCGCACAGCAGTACATAAAATTTTCCTCCCGGGGCGGCAAAGGCGGATACCCGGTCTCCGTCGGATTCCTGCTTGCTGCGGGAGCGGGCGGATACCTGCACCCGGTAGCGGGGGCGGGCGGGGTGCAGCCCGGGCAGCCGGTCGGCCAGCTCCCGCAGGGCGTCCGCCAGGAAGCCGTACTGCTGCACCAGGGCCAGCCGGTACTCCTCCTGCTTGGCGCGGAACAGGTGCATCCGCTTCAGCATTTTCCGGGTGCTGCTCAGCTCCGGCATGACGGCGGCGGATTTGCGGCACAGGAAGGGGGCGTCCCCCTCCAGCATTTCCGCCGTCATGGTCTTCTGCTCCATGCAGCCGGTGCGGCAGGGGCAGACGCCGCAGGTGCCCCGGCGCAGCTCCTCGGTCAGCCCCGCCACGTCCGGCGGCGGCGACACCCAGTCCAGCAGCTGCCGCTGGAGCCGGGTCAGCACCCGGGCCGCACCCTCCAGCTGCACCTGGGCCGCCCCCACCCTGCCCCGCCGTGGGGCCGGCAGGGGGACCAGCGCGCCCGCCCAGCCCCCCAGCACGGCAAGAAGCAGGAGCTGCCACTGCCGGTTCTGGGTGATGAGCATGAGCAGCACCAGCGACGCCGCCAGCGACGCGCCCCGGCAGCACTCCTTTCCCGGGAAGATGCGGCTCAGATAATAATTCAAGGATGTACCCAGGGTCAGAAAATACCAGCCGCTGCCCAGGTCCGCTCCCAGCGAGACGGCCAGCGCGCCGGGCAGGGGCAGGGCCGCCGCGCCGAAGCCCCCCGCCAGGGCAGCCAGATTGGGACTGCGGCACCCCAGGGCCATGACCCCCGCCCCCCAGGTGAGGTATTTGGTCAGGGGGCTGTCCCAGGCGGCCAGCAGGGCGCTCAGCGACGCCGCCAGCACCGTTCCCCCCAGGATCAGGCCGCCGGAGCCGAAAATCAGGCTGATCCCCGCCACCATGCAGATGCTCAGCGACGCCAGCCACAGCCGGGGCTGCTTTGCCGGGGTGAGCAGCGCCAGGATGAAGGCGCCCAGCACCCAGGCCGCCCCCTGCCAGCCCGCCTGGCCCCAGAAAAGCAGATATCCCGCCGCGCAGCCCACCGCCGCCGCGCAGCACCGCCAGCCCCGGAAGCGGGTCACCAGGCCCACCGCCGCCGGCTGCATCCGGCCCCACAGCTGCATCCCGCTGAGGACCATCCCGCCGCCGAAGCAGGCCGCCCCCGCCGAAAGCGCCCGCAGCGTCGGGTCCTCCCACACGCGCGCTCCTCCCCGCTTCACCCGCAGCAGCACCGTCTCCATCGATCCCAACATTCGCAAGTCCTGCCTTTCATTCGTGAATTTCCGGCCCACAGCAGCCTTGCGCGGGGGAAAAGCAGCATTTTTTACATTCCGAAATGGCAGCAAATCGCAACTTTTGGAATATAAAAGTATGGAATAATCCAGTCATTTTCCCGCATTTACCAAGCTCTGCCAGAGCTTTTCCTGCATTCTAGCACCGGCAAACAAAAGATGCAGTCGCAACGTGGAAAGCCGCTCCGAAAAGTTATGGCAAGCTTTTTACGGAAGACAAAAAACGCCCCCGGAAGAGGATTCTTCCGGGGGCATCATGTTCACAATCAGTCAGTGACGTAGGGCAGCAGGGCAATCTGACGGGCGCGCTTGATGGCGGTGGTCAGGTCACGCTGATGGGCGGCGCAGGTGCCGGTGGTACGGCGGGGCAGGATCTTGCCGCGCTCGGACAGGTAACGGCGGAGCTTCGCGGTGTCCTTATAATCAATGCTGGTCACTTTATCCACACAGAACGCGCAAACCTTCTTACGCTTGCGCGGACGCATACGCTGTTCATTGGCCATGGGGTTTACCTCCTTCGTAAGTTTCTTGATGAAAAAGTTCCGGGCATCACTGCACAATCTGGCAAGGAGCGTCAGCCAGGAATTTTGCCTCAATTCAAGGTTTCAAAAGTGCGGGAATACTGCATGTATTTCCCATTTTTGAAACTGCGGAAGTGAGGCAAAAGAACAGCTGAGGTCCGCCGACACAATTGTGTGGTGCCGCCCTTAGAAGGGCAGTTGCGCGTCGTCGTCGTCCATCATCGCGAAATCCGATGCGGGCGCGCTGGGAGCGGAATAGCTGCCGTAGCTGGGGGCCGGAGCATTGCCGTAGCCGGGAGCGGCGGGCGCGCTGCCATAGGTGGGCGCGGGGGCACTGCCGTAGGAGCCGGAATGCTGCTGGTCGCTGCTGCGCTTGCTGTCGCCGAAGTAGACATTGTCTGCCACGATCTCCGCGGTGCGACGCTTGTTGCCGTCCTTATCCGTCCAGCTGCGGATCTGGAGCCGGCCGGATACCACCGCCATGCTGCCCTTGGTGAAATACTTGGAGACGAATTCTCCCGTAGAACGCCAGGCGACACAGTCGATGAAATCGGTTTCCCGTTCTCCGCCATCCTTGGGGCTGAAGTCGCGGTCCACAGCCACAGAGAAGCTGGTGACGGCGATCCCGCTGCCGGTGCGGCGCAGCTCGGGGTCACGGGTCAGGCGACCCATGACAACAATGTGGTTGAGCATAAAATTACTCCTCCACAGCGGTGGTCAGGCAGCGCAGGACGCCTTCGGTGATCTTCATCACACGCTCCAGCTCTGCGGGGAACTCGGGCTTGCACTCGATGTTCATCAGAACATAGTAGCCCTCGACCAGGTCGTTGACAGGGTATGCAAGACGACGCTTGCCCCACTCATCGATGCTGGACAGAGTACCCTCCGCCTCCACCATTGCCTTGAACTTTTCCACAAGTGCTGCGATGCCCTCCTCGCCCTGGGCAGGGTCGATGATGTAGAGCACCTCATACTTACCGGTGATCTTAGCCATGTTGATTGCACCTCCTTTTGGACTTTTGGCCCACGGTCGCGCCGTGAGCAAGGATTTGTCCGCAATGCGGACCGTACTATATTATCGGATTTTTCCAATAATGTCAAGTGTTTTTTACCGCAATCGCACGTTGTTTGCAGGGGACGATGTGCCTCAATCGTCCCCTACAGTCACGTCGGACTGCATGCCATTCAACGTACCTATTTAACCAGCAGCTCGGCGATCTGGATGGCGTTGGTGGCGGCGCCTTTGCGGACCTGGTCGCCGCAGCACCACAGGCACAGGCCGTTGGGGTCGGTCAGGTTGGGGCGGATGCGGCCGACGAACACGATGTCCTGGTCGCTGGTATCCAGGGGCATGGGATACTGCTTGTGGGCCAGATCGTCCACCAGCTTGCAGCCGGGGGCCTTGGCAATGACCTGCCGGGCCTGCTCCACGGTGACGGGGCGATCGAAGTGCAGGCTGACGGAGATGGAATGGCTGCGCACCACGGGCACGCGGACGCAGGTGCAGCTGACCTTCAGCCCGGGCAGGTGCATGATCTTTCTGCCCTCGTTCTGCATCTTCATTTCCTCGCTGGTGTAGCCCTCGAACTGCTCGCCGCCGATCTGGGGGATCAGGTTATAGGCGATCTGGTGGGAGAACACCTTGGGCTCATAGTGCTCGCCCTTGGCCAGGGCCTCCACCTCGTTCATCAGCTCGATGGGGCCGCCCGCGCCCGCGCCGGACACCGCCTGATAGGTGGAGGCGGTCATGGCGCGGATGGGAGCGATGGCGTTCAGCGCGTTCACGGCGGTGACGGTGATGATGGTGGAGCAGTTGGGATTGGAGATGATGCCGTGATGATTCTTCACGTCCTGGGGATTGATCTCCGGCACCACCAGGGGCACGTCGTCCTGAAGCCGGAAAGCGGAGGAATTATCCACAAACACCGCGCCCGCACGGACGATGGCGGGAGCGAAGCGCTTGGCGATGTCATTTTCCGCCGCGCCCAGCACGATATCCACCCCGGCGAAGGCGTCGTCGGCAGCCTCACGGATGGTCACGTCCTGGCCCTTGAATTTTACGGTCTTCCCGGCGGAGCGGGCAGAGGCCAGGGGCACCAGGGTGCCCACGGGGAAATCCCGCTCGGCCAGAATCTTCATCATTTCCTGCCCCACGGCGCCGGTCGCGCCCAGGACGGCGACAGTATATTGCTTCATATTTTTCCCTCCTGAAAGTTGATGGATATTGGGTAAACGGTGTGCGCCACCGATTTTATTGTAGGGGTGCGTCCCGTTCAACGAGGAGCGGGGGCAAATTTTACCTCACGAAGCTGTCGTACAGGACGTGGATGGCGGTTTTGAAATCCTTGTTGTCCACGCCGAAGATGATGTTCAGTTCGTCGGGGCCCTGGTTGATCATGCGGATGTTGACGCCGGCCTCGCCCAATGTGGCGAAAATCTTGCCGGAGATGCCGGGGCGGAAGGCCATCTTGCGGCCCACGGCGGCCACCACGGCGATCTGGTCGTGGACGGTGAGGGTATCCGGCTCCAGTTCCTTCTGAATTTCAGCCATGATGGTATACAGGCTGGGGGCGATGGCCTCGGTGGGCAGGACGATGGAAACATTGTCGATGCCGTTGGGCACGTAGTCAATGGAGACATTGTGCCGCTCAAAGATGGTCAGCACCCGGCGCAGGCAGCCCACCTCGCCGGACAGGCCCCGCTTGGTCAGGGAGATGATGCTGAAATCCTTCTTGCCGGTGATGCCGGTGATGAAGCGGTCGGGGTCGGAATCGGTGGGGAAGGACTCCTTGATCATGGTGCCGGGGTCGTCGGGGGCGTTGGTATTGCGGATGTTCAGGGGGATGTTCTTCTCCCGCACGGGGAAGATGGTGCCCTCGTGGAGCACCTGCGCGCCGGAATAGCTCAGCTCCCGCAGCTCGTCGTAGGTAACCTCGGGGATGGTGGCCGGATCGTCCACAATCCGGGGGTCGGCCATGAGGATGCCGGACACGTCCGTCCAGTTTTCGTATACGTCCGCATCCAGCGCGGCGGCGGCCAGCGCGCCGGTGATGTCGGAGCCGCCCCGGGAGAAGGTGCGGATCTTGCCGTCGGGCATCCGGCCGTAGAAGCCGGGAATGACCATGCCGAAGCCCTTGTCCCGCTCTTTCAGCAGCTCATAGGTGGCGCTCTGGTCCACGGTGCCGTCGTATTTGAAGCGCACCCAGTCCGCCGCGTCCACGAAAGCGAAGCCCAGATAGGCGGCCATCAGCCTGGCGGAGAAATATTCGCCCCGGCTGGCCAGCTCATCCTGGCTGACCATCTTGCGGTCCAGCCCGCTTTTCAGGGCGGCGAACTCGGATTCCAGATCCAGCTGGATGCCCAGCTCATCCCGGATCTCCAGATAGCGGGAGCGGATCATCTCAAAAATATTGGAGCAGTCCACCCCATACTGGGTGTGGGCGTGGCACAGGTAGAGCAGATCGGTGATCTTGTGGTCGCTGCCGAAGCGCTTGCCCGCCGCGGACACGATCACCACCCGCCGCTCCGGGTCGGCCAGCAGGATATCCCGCACCTTGCGGTACTGATTGGCATCCGCCATGGAGCTTCCGCCGAATTTCACAACTTTCATATGATCTCCTTTAGGCCAGCGCCGCGATGAAGGCGGACGGGTGTTCTTTGAGCCAGGCGTGGATCTCGGAGACGGGGGTGGGCGGGGTGATGATGCCGGAGGACCAGGTTTCCTCTGCCTCGCCCTGCCAGTCGCCCCGGATGTAATAGCGCAGGGCGGTGCGGTTATCCGCCGCCTGGGGCGCGCCGTAGGGGGCGTAGAAGCCCTTGCCGCTCAGCACATCCACCAGATCCTGCACCACATTGTATGCGGTGGGATAGCGGCCTGCGCCCTGGCCGTAGAAGCTCATGCGCTCGGAGGTCTCGCCCACGAAGGTGATGAGATTATAGTTCAGGGGCACCGCGCCCTCGGGGCTGGCGGCGTCCACCAGGGTGGGCTGGACATAGGCGCTGATGCCGCCGTCCGTGCGGCTGCCGGTGGAGATCAGCTTGCACACCCTGCCGTGCTGCCGGAAGCACTCCACGTCGGCGGCGGTGATGCTGCGGATGCCCGCCACGGGGACGGTCTGCTTGTCCAGGGAGATGCCGAAAGCAATGTTGCTGGAAAGGATCAGCTTGTGCCAGGTGTCGATGCCGTCCACGTCGGTGGCGGGGTTGGCCTCGGCGTAGCCCAGGGCCTGGGCCTGCTTCAGCGCCTGGTCATAGCCCAGCCCCAGGCGGGTCATATTGTCAAGAATATAGTTGCAGGTGCCGTTCATAATGCCGCCCACGGCGGTGATCTCCTGCACCCGGCGGGAGCGCTCCAGCTCGCTGAGCCAGCCGATGCCGCCGCCCACGGCGGCAGTACAGCGCAGGGATACGCCCTTTTCCGCTGCCAGAGGGATCAGCTCATCGTAAAACGTGCAGACCATGGCCTTGTTGGAGGTGACCACGTTCTTGCCCGCCTTCAGCGCGGCGCTGACGAAATCGTAGCTGGGGTGCAGGCCGCCCATGGCCTCCACCACGGTGTCGATCTCCGGGTCGGCGGCAATGGCGGAGAAATCCTTCACCGCCTCGGCGTCGGGCAGCCGGATGTCCTCCAGGCACAGCACCTTGGAAACGTGCATATCCGCCCGCTTCTGCACGATCTCATACACGCCCCGGCCAACCACGCCGAAGCCGCAAAGACCAATCTTCATATCTATATCTATCCCTCCGTTATTCAATTTGCACTTCAAAACGCGGATCCGGGCGGGCGCTTTTTGTATGCGCCACAAAAACAAACATCCGCGGCAAAAGGTACTTGCAATTTGTTACGGTTCAGTATATCATATAGCTTATCAGATTTCAACTACAACAAAATTCAAATGATTTCACCGATTATCGCCCGCTTTTGTGCAATTTATCGGTTAATAAGGAGGAAACTATGCGCTACCACTCCACCCGAAACGTCAATGAATCTGTGGACAGCGCCCAGGCGGTGCTGTCCGGCCTGGCCCCGGACGGGGGGCTGTATATGCCTGAAAAAATTCCCGCCCTGGACTGGGTAAATATTCTGCATGGGACGAGCCAGGAGATCTCCTGCGCCATCCTCTCCGCCCTGCTGCCGGACATTCCCGGCATGCGGCAGCTGGTGTCCAACGCCTACACCGGCAAGTTCGAGACCGAGGACCTGACCCCCAGCGTGCAGGCCGGGGATGTGACGGTGCTGGAGCTGTTCCGGGGGCCCACGTCCGCCTTTAAGGATGTGGCCCTGTCCATGCTGCCCCAGCTGCTCACCGCGGCCAAGCGGGAGAAGGGCGTGCAGGAGGATATCCTGATCCTCACCGCCACCTCCGGCGATACCGGCAAGGCGGCCCTGGTGGGCTTCCGGGATGTGCCGGGGGTGAAGATCTGCGTATTCTATCCCGACGGCGGCGTCAGCCAGGTGCAGCGCGCCCAGATGGTGACCCAGGAGGGCGGCAATGTGGCCGTGTGCGCGGTACGTGGCAACTTCGACGACGCCCAGACCGGGGTGAAGCAGATCTTCACCGCCTTCCAGGACAAAGCCCTGCCCTTCCGCCTGTCCAGCGCCAACTCCATCAACATCGGCCGCCTGGCGCCCCAGGTGATGTACTATTTCCGGGCCTACAAGGACCTGCTGGTCGCCGGGAAGATCCGGCTGGGCGACCGGGTGAACTTCTCCGTGCCCACCGGCAACTTCGGCGACATTCTGGCGGGCTACCTGGCCAAGCGGATGGGCCTGCCCGTGGGCATGCTGATCTGCGCCTCCAACGCCAACAATGTGCTCACCGATTTTATCACCACCGGCACCTACGACCGGCGGCGGCCCCTGCTCAGGACCACCTCCCCCTCCATGGACATTCTGGTGTCGTCCAACCTGGAGCGGCTGCTGTATCTGCTCTCCGGCGACACGGAGCTGGTGGCCGGGCTGATGAGGCAGCTGAAGGAGAACGGGGTCTACCCCGTGCCTGAGACGCTGAAGGCGGCTATCGGGCGGGAATTCTGGGCCGCCTATTGCGACGACGACCGGGCCGCCGAGATCATCGGCCGGGTCTACCGGGAGGAGCACTACCTGTGCGACCCCCACACCGCCTCCGGCTTCGCGGCGGCGGAGGATTACGTCCGCGCCACCGGGGACAAGGCCCCCATGGTGGTGCTCTCCACCGCCTCGCCCTATAAATTCCCGGCGGCGGTGCTGCGCGCCATCGGCGGCGACACCGGCGGCACGGAATTTGAGCAGATGGCCCGGCTGGAAAAGATCACCGGTGTGCCCATTCCCGCGCCCCTGGCCGCCCTTCAGGGCAAGCCGGAGCTGCACACCGACGTGATTGAAAAAGAGGACATGCCCGCCTACGTGCTGGGCCTGGAATGAGGGAGCGCGCCATGAAGCAAGTGACCATCCGCGTCCCCGCCACCACCGCCAACCTGGGGCCGGGGTTCGATGCCTTCGGCTGCGCCCTGAGCCTGTATACCGACGTGACCTTTGAAGAGACCGAGGACTGCGGCCTGGAGATCACCGGCTGCGACGAGGCCTACACCGGGCCGGACAATCTGGCCTATACCTCCTACTGCGCCGTGCTGGCCTCGCTGAACGAGCCGGTGAAGGGCGTCAGGATCCACATCGACGCCCACATTCCCATCTGCCGGGGGCTTGGCTCCTCCGCCGCCCTGCTGGTGGCGGGGGCCATGGGGGCCAATGTGCTGCGGGGCAGCCGCCTGAGCACCCAGGGTCTGCTGAACATCACCAACGCCATGGAGGGCCACCCGGACAACCTGGCCCCCGCCTTCTACGGCGGCCTCACCGCCTCCATGGTGGATAACGGCCTGCCGGTGACGGTGAACTTCCCCCTCCACCCCGGCTGGGAATTCCTGGCCCTGGTGCCGGACTTCGACCTGCCCACCAGTCTGGCCCGCAGCGTCCTGCCGGAGCAGGTCAGCCGGGCGGACGCCATTTATAATGTATCCCACGGGGCCATGGTGCTCAAGGCCCTGGAATCCGGGGACGAGAAGCTGCTGCGCAGCGCCATGCAGGACCGGGTGCACCAGAAGTACCGCAAGAAGCTGATCCCGGACTACGAGCGCATTGAGGCCCTGGTGCGCACCATCGGCGCAGCCTTCTGCCTCAGCGGCGCGGGTCCCACCCTGCTGTGCATCACCCGCAACCCCGGCCTGGAGGAAAAGCTCTCCAAAAAGCTGAGCAGCATCACCGACCACACCTGGCAGATGCTTCCCCTCCACGTAGAATTCCAGGGCGCCCATGTGGTGCCTTCCTCGGCGCCCCTGAAAGGTTTAGCAGGTGTAGCCGACCAAAGGGCGGCATACAGCTGCT
>OLOV01001888.1_pt1 | contig 15445 bp, 15 predicted proteins | sample 1672931 | NCBI WGS metagenome assembly OLOV01 (sample SAMEA3136738, study PRJEB25190) | human gut metagenome | biome: human gut; feature: human-associated habitat; material: faeces | place: Austria | collected 2013
TCCATTTTCTCCAAGTTCCAGCTGAATCATCGAATGAAGATTTTCACTGCTTTCATCTTTCAAAAAAGATGCGTTGCAGGATTCTTTGAAGTACTGTTCCATCTGGCTTTTTACAGATGGCGAGGACGGATCTTCTGCCATGGCGATCAGTCCATAGGAATCTTTCAGTTTCTTGTCATAGGTGGACAGAGCTGCGTTCATCGTCAGATCTCCGGCACCTGAAATTACTGTTTTTGAAGCATAAAGACGGGAGGCATCTACGATGATCCCACTGAAAATTAATACCGGGACCAGAATCAATGTAAGAAATACGGATATCGCGCCCCTATTTTTTCCACAGAAAAATCGCATCTGTCTCCCTCCTCTGTTTTAAAATAAGCATTCTTTTACTTTATTAAAGCACTCCACAAATTTGTCTGCTTTATCCTGCAGTCCAAGTTTGTTCAGTAAAAAGTTCGTCAGATCCCAGGCAAGATCCACATTCCGGACAAAATCTGTTGTGTTCAGTACCGGCTGATAAGCTGCCGTGTACAAGGTTAGGCTGTCCCTGACACCTATATACCGCAGGATTCCCGGCGTCGGAATTTCATAACGCAGTTCTGCAAAGACTGACTTGGACATAAACTGACTGTCCACCTTTATGTATGCCTTTGCCGTTCCCAGGGAAAACAGCGTGCTGTATTTGCACAGGGATTCCTGATACTGCTGCAGTCTCCTGGCTGTGTTACTTCCCGTTCCGATGCGGTATATCTTTGACAAAGTGCCGTTGTACGAACCATAATAGGCCGATACCTGATCGCTGGATGGTTCTGTCCATGAAAAATCGATACTGGAATCTGACAATGGTTCCTTATCCTGAAATTCTTCATATCCCGGATAAGCCATTTCCTTTGCCAGCTGGCTGGCGGCACGCTCTACCTGAAAGAAGAAATAACTCTCCTGCATCCTGAAAAGCCCCAGATAGATCACTGCCATGACTACTGCTATCGTGATGGGAAAATATATTGCAGCCTCCACCACGATAGCACCTCGTTGATCTTGTCTGTCCATATTATTTAAATCAGTCAACCGTTGTCAGTTTTGTGGTTCCTCCACTTGTTGCATCCTCAGCACCCTTGAATACATTGTCTACAAGTGCTTTAAGCTTGTCCTTAAAAACTGCCACAACTACGATCAGCACTACAATTACCAGAAGAATCGCAACGATCTCCGCAGCACCTTTCTCCTCATGTTTGAAATCCTCGACAAAGCTGTTTAATCTGCACTTTGCTCCAATCCATAATTTGTCTAACATTTCTGTCATTCTCTTTTCCTCCTTCATGAAATGTTATATTTTATAATAAACGGCCTGCGCCTTTTATTATCCCAATCCGTTCATTACCGGAACCAGAACCAGCATCAAAATTCCGATAAAAATCAGAAATACCGGAAATAAAAGTTTTGAGTTGGCTTTTTCTCCACTTTGCTTTACTTCGTTTTTCTTTGCTTCCCACATTTCTGCAGACATATCCTCCAGAAACAGAGCCAGCTCCTCATTACCTTTCTGGAGATTCTGCAGGATCAGGGAAGTAAATTTCCTTACTTCTTTGATGCTGCAGCGATCCGCAAAATTGCGGTACGCTTCTGTCTCCATAATTCCATTCTCGATTTCCATGCTCGTATTCTGCATTTCCACATACAGGGCACGGTCCCCCGTCATTGCAGTCTTCTTCCATGCATCTCTCAGAACCATTCCAGAATTTACAAGCAATGTCAGCTTTGACAGTACCTGTGGCAGATCCATCAGGATTTCCTGTCGTCTGGCTGTAAGTTTATCCCGGAGTGACAGATTCAGATACATTACGCACAATACACTGAAAAGTACACCAAGAAGCAGTGCCTCTATACTGCCCACCAGAACGGAAAGAAGCATAAAGACCAGAAAGATCGTATATGCATACGTTATTTTGGCTCCCTGCAGGATATAATAATAATATTCTGCATATTTCTTTCCTTTGATCTCCGCAATCTCTTTAATCTTTAATTTCGCCCGTTTTGTCCTGCTTCCCATCCTCAGAACCGGGATCAGAGAAAAACCGATGCAGAAAAGAAAACTCATCTGAAATTCTTTTGCAAAAGAACTGTTTGTATAGGAAGCATATTTTTTCCCTTTGGTAACTGCAAGATAAAGCCACACCAACGTAAATGGTGTGCAGACAGTCACAAGAATCAGCTGAAAGTAATCATCCATTTTTTCACCTATACCCTGACATTAATTATTTTTTTGCCAATCATATATGCTGCGCCGAACATCGCCAGTGCTATGATCTTTGTCAGCACATTCAGCGGCGTGTTCTGTATGACAGACATACTTCCCATGCTGCTGAGTGTCAGCATGATCACAAGCGGCATCAGCATCATGATATTGAGCTCATTCTGATTAGCTGTCAGCAACGTTTTTATTTCCATCTCCATTTCCAGTTTCTCACTGATGATGCGGTATGTATCTCCTACTACTTTCCTGAGATTGCCGCCATATTCATTTGATACTTCAAAGATCGTTGCAAAACTTTCGATATCGTCAAGATGACTTCTTCTGGCAAAATTCTCCAGTAGATCCTCTACTCTCAGACCGTTATAGATACCGTCCACGATCAGTTTCAGTTCATTGACAATATCTGCTTTTTTGCCATAAATGTCTATCATATCTCCATAGGCATCCTCAAAAGCCCCCAGCGTATTCTTACCGGTAGAATAAGAAGCAGTCAGAGATTCCATCATATCCCTGAACTGGAAGAGAAGAACTTTACGGCGTTTCTCCTTGAGGAAGTTCTGATATTTACGAATACCCGGCACGATCATAACAACTCCTGCTGCCAGAGCCAGAATGTAACTTCTGAAAAATACCATGACCACAAAAGCCCCTGCCATGAAACCAGCCGCCCCTCCGACAAGGCATTCCAGAGGTTTCATCCGGTAGACATAATAATCATCTCCATTTCCAAAAAGCGGCTTCTGGGGAATATATCTGCTGGAAGTTTTTGTTATTTTCTTTTCTTTTTTTGGTTTTGAGATTTTTTCTTTTTTCTTCATACTTTTCCTATATTCTGCTGCTGATACCCTGCAGTTTCAGTTTGTAATCATTTTTGAGCGGGTTTCCTGTTCTCATTAATTTCCCTTCTACTTTACGAAGAGTCGTCCCTTCTGTTTCCTGGAATTTAAACAGAGGATTCAGCTGTATCTCTCCATTGACATACCCCAGAACCTCTGTAATCTCCATTGTTCTCCTTGATTTGTCACGAAGTCGCGACAGATGGATGATAATGTCCAGTGCAGAAGCGATCTGCTGTCTGATCGCAGGAAGCGGCAGTCCGGCATTACCCTGGAGTACCATTGTCTCAAGTCTACTCAGCATATCCCTTGTGGAGTTTGCATGTCCTGTGGACAGTGATCCATCATGTCCTGTATTCATTGCCTGAAGCATATCCAGGGCCTCCGCGCCACGGACCTCACCTACTATAATGCGTTCCGGTCTCATTCTGAGCGCAGATCTGATCAGGTCTCGGATTGAAATTTCTCCCCGTCCGGAAGTATTGGCATTTCTTGTTTCCAGACTTACTAGATTGGTAATATTATGGATCTGAAGTTCTGCCGAATCTTCAATTGTAATAATTCGCTCATCTCCTGGAATGAAATTAGAAAGTGCATTAAGAAATGTAGTCTTTCCTGAGCCGGTTCCTCCGCTGATAAAAATGTTATATTTTGCCTTTACCAGTTTCTGCAGAAAAGCCGCTGCTTCCGGTGTGATAGATCCATATTCCAGAAGCTTCTCAATTGTCATCGGTGTTTTTGAAAATTTTCGGATCGTTACGATAGGTCCGCTCAGAGAAACCGGCGGCAGCACAACATTAACACGCGAGCCATCTGGAAGCCGCGTATCTACAATGGGATTCGCCTGATTTACTTCCTTGCCGGCTTTTCCTACAATTCTCTGGATGATATCCTGCAGATACCGTTCACTCTCGAACTGCCGTTTTACCCGATACAGCTGACCGCTCTTTTCAACAAAAATATTCTGCGGACCATTGATCATAATTTCCGTAATGCTGTCATCTGCCAGAAGCTCATCCAAAATCCCAAGACCCCTGATCGAGCTGAACACAAGACGTGAGATCCGTTCTCTTTCCTGAGGAGTTATCTGATAATTCACCAGTTTCCGGTCTATGATCTCCTTAATCCTGGCAACAAGCTGCTCATCACTCGCACGGCTTAATGACGCTGCATCTTCCAAAAGAAACCTCTTTATCTCTCTTACAAGTCTGAATGTCATTTCCTCTGTAAGCATATTTCTGATCCTCTGTTCCTTTAGACTAATATATACAAATAGTTTAAAATTTTTTCGCAATTTATTCAATATGTGGCACTGTTCGTGGACAGATTTTTGTCATTTTTTGGCAAATTTATCTGCACATAATTATACACAAAAAAGCCGCATACCCAGGTCTGAACCTGAATATACGGTTTTTTCTCTTTCATACTCGCCGATTCGATAGTTAATATTATACATAATATTTTGTATGTTTCAATATGTGGCATTTTTTGTGGACAGATTTTTTTGAATTTTAAACAATTTTACTTATTATTGATAAAATATTTCAATTATTCAAATAAAGCTCCCAGTATTGTTATACTGAGAGCTTTATAAGCTAATTGCTTCCGTTATTTCGCTGGACGATATACCACAGTAAATCCTTCTGAAGCACTGCCCTGTACTTCTGCGGTATAACCAATTGGAGCCGCAGCTACAACATCATAGGTAATCGGAAGACCATCCTCATCCTGAGAATCCAGGAGTACCCACACATGTCTCCACTCGGTATCTGTGCCAAGTGTAATGCTGTCATATTCAAATCCATTGGAAAGCAGCTGAATATCAACCTGATCCGGACGAACGGTCAGTGCGCCGCTGTCTTCCCATTGTGTCGTTACAGATACATCCGTTGCCGGTGTGACTTTGATCTGGAGCGGTTCGGACTGAACACCATTCCCGGCTGCAACGATATCGGTTGTACCCGTACCGATGCCGGTAACAATTCCCTTAACAAAAAACACGAATGCTGATGGTCATTGGCTCGCCGGATACAGCTCCATTCTCATCTGTTGGCTAGTAAGTTCCGTTACAACAGCACCACCTGCCTTATGGCTTCTTAACTGTAACTGATCGTCAGAATCTGTATCAAAAATACTCACAACAGATTCATCACTGGATTCCCATGTCATATCTCTGACTGCAATTTTGCTGCCGCCCTTCTCACCATAAACCGGTACAAAGAGACTGGTTTCCTCAGAAACTCCATTAAATACAACATTACCGTCTATGATCTGACCGATAGAATTATCAGCAGGTATATCGCCAAGATAAAGCCCATCTGCGATTGAAGTCTCCTCTTCCACCTGAACTTCAGAAGTGAAATCTGCCTCAGACTGGAAATCAGCATCTGCATCTGTCTGTTCGTCTCCTTCGCTGGTCTCTGCATCAATATTCTCTGTGCTTTCATCTGTGCTGTCCTCAATTACAGTTTCCTCATCGCCTGAGAACTCCAGATCACTGGCTACATCATCAGCTTCGTAATTATCCTCAGAAAAAGCCTCGACTGCCGCTTCATCCCCCAGATCACCGGCGTATACTACTGTGCCTCCCTGAGCTATAAGAGCAGCCGACAACATCCAGGTTAAAGTACGATTCCATTTTGAATGTAACCCTGCACTCATTTTTATCCCTCTTTCTTCTTATTAAAAACATCTGTAAATAGTTTCTACTTTATCGTATGGTAAAATCCTCCACTATTGAGGTCATTTTATCACATGCTTCTTTCTCTGTAAAGTTTCGTGAATATTAATTTTTGCTTATTTTCTAAGTGCAGATTTTAAATTAACTTTGAAAAATTCAATTTTTCTCTTGCATTTTTTCTTCGTATATAGTATAATTCGCAACTGTCAATTGAATATGGTCTAATTGGAAACGCACATTCTCCCTGAATGATTAACGAACAACACATGCTCTTGTATCTTAATTTATTTATTCAAGGAGGATTTTTTTATGCCTAAAAACAAGTTTCAGGAAGTAGTTTTTACAGTTATTATGGTATTTTTTATGGTCTACAGCATGATCTGTTATAATATCAGACTCAATGTAGGTGAGATGACAAATTCTATATTTCTTTCCGCATTTCATGAACTGATCATCATGGGACCGATCGCGTTTGTTCTTGATTTCTTTATCGTGTCCAAGCTGGCTTTTGCCTGTGCATCACGTATGGTCGATTTCAGAAACTGTCATCCGTTCAGCATGATCCTTGCGATCTCTGTTGCATCTATCGCTCTGATGTGCCCACTGATGAGTTTTGCCGCAACACTTCTTTTCAAAAATGCCGGAAGTCAGTTCATCGCTGTATGGATTGAAACTACTGCCATGAATTTCCCGGCAGCATTTTTCCTGCAGCTCATTTATGTAGGGCCGCTTGTACGCTTCATCTTCAGACATATTTTCCCTGAGAAAGAAGGTGCGCGCCAGACTGCATCTGAAATGTAATAAAATTCCAATAAAAAATCAGGTTTTCGCACGATGTTATCTGTCGTGTGGAAACCTGATTTCGTTTTATTTAGCTCTTTTCGATATCTTTACATGAGATTACAGAAGATAAACCGGAAGTTCTTCATTTACCTGAACAGAACCCTGTACTTCTTCCGGTGTTTTGTCCTTGACAAAAGCTTTCTGAAGTTCTTCTGAATTCTCTGGTGTGAGAACGGAAGTTTTTACGGATTTTTTGCGGGTTGTGGTTTTCTTCGGTGCTGCTTTCTTGGCTGTTGTGGCTTTTGCCTTTGTTGCTCTCGGTTTTCTGGCAGGAGTTTTTTTGGCTGCCGGTTCTTTAGCTTCTGCCTTTGGTGCTTCTTTGACTTCTGCCGGAGCTTTTGCTTCTTCTGCTGGTTTTACTGGTTCTGCTTTTGTTTCTGTGTTTTTGGCTTCTGCGTTTGCAGCGCGCAGAATGCTGTCCTTACCTACTGACATAATCCATTACCTCCCTGGCTAATTCTGTATATTCCTTCGCGCTTCTGCTGGATTTCTTGTATTCTACAACCGGAATGCTGTTGTCCTGAGACCATTCAATGGTACTGTCAACGCGGATCAGGTTGTCAAATACATGAATATTGTCCAGCTGATGCAAAGTTTCCATGGTTTGTTTAAAATAATTCTTGCGAGTGTCGACTTTGGTCACTACGATACCCGCAACTTCGAGATCTGGTGCGATCTGCTTAACTTCGCCCAGAAATTCAAACATATTTGCAAGTCCGAACATTCCCCATGGGCTTGCCTCTACAGGAATGATTACCTTATCGGATGCACACAAAATGTTCATGACCCATCCGCCGAGGGTTGGCGGTGCATCGATGAGAATATAATCGTAAACGCCTGAATCCTTGATTTTCTGGATACATTTCTTCAGGATAAATTCTCGCTGCCATTTGGTAAAAAGTTCGTACTCGATGGAACTCATCAGCGTAGATGACGGAATCAGATCAAGACTTTCGTACGGTGTGTGTACGATGTAGTCTGTCAGGTCTTCCTGTTTACCAATTGCATGGTAGAGATTCTTCTCTCCCTGAGCGTGCTCCAGAACCCAGTCCTCTGGAAAAACTGCCAGTGAAAGATTCAGCTGCATGTCACCGTCAACCAGCAGAACTTTCTTTCCGGCGCGTGACATGGCTGCGCCGAGGTTTGAGCAGGTCGTGGATTTGCCGCTGCCGCCTTTGTTGTTGGTAAAACAGATAGTTATTGTCTTTGCCATGGGATTTTCCTCCCCTGTTTATCGTTTTGGGTATTTTTGTAAATTTATCTATGTCATATTATACGAAATTTCTTCAAAATTTTCAATGAGTTTGTCACTATTTATACCTTTTATCCAACATTTGTGCATGTCAGACCGTTTTTGTCACGCGGTAGTCGGGATAATGTTCTATCAGCTCTCATGAACAAGCCTTTGCAGAAAAAAAACCGGCAGATTTGCGGTCTGCCGGTAAGTTGTGAATCTTATTTCTGTGGAAAAACTACGGTCAGGAGCATTTTGAATGCCTCTACTGCATATACTGCGTGTGGGATCTTGGCTGGCATTACGATTGCTTCGCCTGCTTTGCACTGGTATTTTACACCGCCTACGGTGAATTCGCCGACTCCCTCGAGAACAGTTACCATGGCATCACCTGTGGAATCGTGTGTGCCGATTTGTCCAATGTTCCTTCTTATTTTTATGAATAAAAAATCAGTCGAGGATCTTTCCATCCACGGAGATGGTGGTTACCTGCCATGGGATGAATTTGCCACTGTTCTGGAGGGCTTTTTTGGCTGCCATTTCCAGACCACCGCAGCATGGAACTTCCATGCGGACAATGGTTACGCTGGCGATATTGTTGTTTCGGATGATCTCTTCAAGTTTTTCACTGTAGTCTGCGGCATCCAGCTTCGGACAGCCTACCAGGACGATCCTGCCTTTGATAAAATCTTCGTGGAAGTTTGCGTAGGCGTAAGCGGTGCAGTCTGCCGCGATCAGGAGTTTCGCGCCGTCGAAATACGGTGCATTTGTCGGAACAAGTTTGATCTGTACCGGCCACTGCTGGAGCTGGGATTGTGATTTTGTAGCTTTTTTCTGGTTCGCGAGAACGGCTGCTTCGTCATACGCCGCTGCTTCTCTCTCCACAAATGTGATCGCGCCGGTCGGACATGCCGGGAGGCAGTCGCCCAGGCCGTCACAGTAGTCATCGCGAAGGAGCTTCGCCTTTCCGTCAACCATGCCAATCGCGCTCTCATGGCAAGCCGCCGCACACGCTCCGCATCCGTTGCATTTTTCTTCATCTATCTGAATGATCCTTCTGATCATAAAAAAATTCCTCCTCATTTTGTCTGTATCTCTGACTCGGTATCGCAGGTGTTCTCACCTGTTGAGTACAGGATACTGGAATGAGGAGGAAAATTCCGTGGTTATGACAACAGAATTAAAAATATCTACAACTTTTCTGCAGAACTCATGGATTAAAATGTTTTGCAGAATCATTCCTTGACCTGTTGCCAGAATATGCTTACAATTAAAACAAATAAATTTCAGGAGTGACTGTTTATGGATTTCTCTCTCATCTCCCAGACTTCTTTATTTCGCGGATATACGCCTTCCGAAACAGAGGAGCTCTTACGTGGGCTTCGGGCTTCTACCCGGAGGTTTGTTCGGGATTCGGCGGTTTATACTGCCGGGAAACCGGTGTCGAATATTGGGATCGTGCTGTCTGGTACTGCCCAGATCGAGAATAATGATATCTGGGGAAATACCAGTATCCTGGGGCTGGTCAAACCCGGAGAAGTTTTTGCCGAGGCTTATGCCTGTGTGCCTGGAGAACCGATGATGGTGGACGTGATCGCCACGGAAGATACGGAAATTTTGTTTGTAAATGTCCCGGAAATCTTCCGTCTTGCCTCCAGCGGAAAGAGAAATTACACACGCCTGGTCCAGAATCTTGTCATCATCAGTGCCCGCAAAAACCTCACTCTCTCCCGCCGGATCCTGCACACCTCATCCAAAAAGATCCGTGGAAGACTGCTCTCTTATCTCTCCTATCAGGCAGAACTTCAGGGCAGTAACCGCATCGAAATCCCACTCAATCGTCAGCAGCTTGCCGACTATCTGAGCCTCGACCGGAGTGCTCTTTCCAAGGAACTTAGCAGGATGAAAAGCGATGGTCTGATTGATTATCATAAGAATATTTTTACCTTGCATCATACTTTTACGAAAGGATTTTGACTATGAATTTTAAAGATATGGCAGAACAAAATGAGACCTGGATCATTGAACAGCGCCGCTATTTTCATGCACATCCAGAGCTTTCTTTTGAAGAAAAAAATACGACTCAGGCGATTGGAAAACGCCTGGAAGAAATGGGTCTTACACCACATTTTTACCCGGATTACAACGGTCTCTGGGCAATGATCGAGGGTGGAAAAAGTACACCTGACAGTAAGACGGTCGCGCTCCGTGCAGATATTGATGCCCTTCCCATCGAAGAACACACAGGCCTGTCTTTCTGCAGCCAGAATCCAGGTGTCATGCATGCCTGCGGACATGACTGCCATATCGCAATGCTCCTTGGCGGAATCCGCATGCTGACGTCCCGGAAAAAGCACTTAAAAGGCAATGTAAAGATCATTTTTCAGGCTGCTGAGGAGTCCTGCCACGGTGCAGAATACTATGTAAAACATGGTTTTCTGGACGATGTAGATGCCATTTACGGGACACATATCTGGGGCGATCTCGATGCGCCTTATATGAATTTTGAGACTGGTCCGCGCATGGCAAGCTGCGATAATTTCCGCATTGAAGTAGAAGGGATTTCTGCTCACGGCTCTACTCCACATCAGGGGGTTGATGCGATCCTGACTGCGGCTCATATCATCACAGAGATCCAGGCTATCGTCTCCCGCATGAACGACCCACTGAATCCGCTTGTCGTCACCGTCGGCAAGATCACCGGCGGCCAGCGTTTTAACATCCTCGCTGACAAAGTTATTATGGAGGGAACCACCCGCACCCACTCCCCGGAAATGCGTAAAAAAACAGAGCCTCTGCTCCGCAAGATCGTCGAAAACACAGCCGATTCTATGGGAGCAAAGGCCACTCTTACCTTTGAATATTTTCCAGCTCCGATCATCAATGACCACGAAGATCTCGTCCAGATCGCAAGAAACGCCGCCACCAAAATGTACGGTCCGGACGCTCTGAAACCCTTCCCGAAGATGATGATCAGCGAAGATTTCGCCTACTTTATGGAGAAAGTTCCCGCCGTTTTCGGTCTCGTCGGAAGCCAGAATAAAGAACTTGGTTTCACCGCAAAAAACCACAACGACCACTACACTGTGGATGAATCCGTCCTCAAACGCGGAGCCGCAATGTACGCACAGTTCGCGTATGATTTTCTGGAAGAAAAATCAAAATAAATTTTCTATAATTTCCACCCTGCGGCCTGCATCTGTGTCTCCATCATATGCTGATAGATTCCATTCTTCCTGGAAAGTTCTGCCGGGCTGCCCTGCTCGGCTACGACGCCGTCCTTGAGGACTACGATCTTGTCAGAGTCCGCGACGGTTCGCATTCTGTGTGCGATGATCATGACTGTTTTGTTCCGGATCAGGCGGGACAGTGACTCCTGGATCATTGTTTCATTATCTACATCAAGAGATGCCGTCGCTTCATCCAGAAGAATGATCGGTGCATCTTTGAGGAAGGCTCTGGCAATGGATATCCTCTGCCTCTCACCACCGGAAAGTTCGGATCCATTTTCACCGATCATGGTGTTCCATCCATCCGGAAGTTTCTTCGCAAATTTATCGCAGTGAGCCAGTTTTGCCGCCGCAATGACTTCTTCATCTGTGGCATCCTGGCGGCCGATACGGATGTTTTCCATGATCGTATTATTGAACAGTGTAACATCCTGGAATACAATTGAATACAGTGACATCAGCGTTTCCGGATCGATCTTTCCGATATCCATACTGCCAACTTTAATGCTTCCTTTGTTGATATCCCAGAAGCGGGATGCCAGTCTGGAAACAGTTGTTTTACCACCGCCGGATGGTCCGATCAGTGCTGTTACTTCACCCTGCTTTGCGGTAAAAGTAACATCCTTTAAGACATCTTCTCTGTCATTATACGCAAATCCAACATTGGTAAATTCAATATCATATCCCTGATTTGTAAGTTTCTCACTTCCTGTCTGAATATCATGAGACAGGATCTCATCCATACGTTTGCACTGGACATCTGCAGATATGATCGCAGCAAGATTCTGCAGAGAAATCTGCAGCGGATCATATAATCTGGATACAAGAAGCAGAAACATGAAGAACGTCAGCACATCGATCTTTCCCTCTGCCAGAAGGACACTTCCCACTAACGCAGTCGTTGCAATACCGAATTTGAGGATCATCTGTGCACTTGCCACGAACACTGCCGTTGTCAGTTCCGTCACGATCGCATGCTTTTCAACAGCTCTGATCTTGCTGTCCAGGCCTTTGATGTATTCTGCCAGCGCGTTGTTTGCGCGAAGATCACGGACTGTCTCCAGGCATTCCTGAATACCGTCCGCGCATGCCATTTTGAGATCCATCTGACGGCCTGCTGCACGTTTCTGTACGTTGCCGGAACACCCTACGATCAGGAAAGATACCGGCAGTACCCACAGTGCTGCGATCGCCATTCTCCAGTCAAAAAAGAACAGGCTGACAGCTACCAGGGCAGTCGAAATACACGCTCCAACCAGCTCCGGGATCCAGTGTGAAGAAGCGGTTTCCAGCGTCGCACAGTCCGCCATGATCGTACTTGTCAGGTCAGAAAGATCCTTCTTTCCGAAGAATGAAAGCGGGATCTTGCGGAGTTTTTCTGCCAGTGTGATACGGCGCACACCGCTCTCTACATAAGTACTTAAGAAGGTCGCATTATACTGGATATAAGTTGTAACTCCGATCAGGGCCAGGCAGATCAGACAGCCTGCCGCGAACAGGATTCCCTTGCCTTCCAGTGTTCCTTCCATGTAATTTTTGACAAGCAGATACAGCATTCCAACTGGAAATATCAGTACAATATTGGATATCGTTGCGCTTATAAACGCATGGATCATATCCTTCGCGCCCTGCTCGGAGAGGGCATATTTATGCTGTAATTTTTCTTTAAATGTCATATCAAGCACCTACCTTCCAGCAGACAGACTGATTGTATGCCTCCCACATATGGGCATAAATTCCGCCGTTTGCGACGAGATCTTTGTGTGTTCCCATCTCTCTGATCTCTCCGTCTTTGAGGACACAGATCCGATCTGCATCTACAACAGATGACAGTCTGTGTGCGATCATGATAACGGTTTTTCCCTCAGATAGTCTGGAAAAAGCCGCCTGCACTTTTGCTTCGTTATCCGGGTCTGCAAATGCAGTTGCCTCATCCAGGATCAGGATCGGAGCAGCTTTAAGCATTGCTCTCGCGATGGAAAGTCTCTGCGCTTCTCCGCCGGAAACATAGGTTCCTTTGCTCCCGATCACAGTATCGATCCCGTTCGGCATTTTTGCAATAATGTCCTCGCACTGTGCATCTTTCAGTGCCTGAAGGACTTCCTCTCTTGTTGCATCTTTTTTGCCCATACGCACGTTGTCGTAGATGGACATTTTGAGAAGTTTACTGTCCTGAAAAACGAAGGAAACTTTTTCCATAAGTTTCTCTGACGGGATGTCACGCACATCCACGCCGCCGATACGGACAGTTCCTTCTGTCGTGTCAAAAAACCTTGCGGCAAGGCTTGCCAGAGTTGTTTTGCCGCCTCCGGATGGTCCGACAAACGCCACATGTTCTCCGTCTTTTATCTGAAGACTGATCTGATGCAGAGCATCCTTGGATGCGTTTTCGTAACGGAAGGAAACATTCTCAAATGTAACAGAACTGTCCTCCACTGCCCTGCCGTCTTTTGTTTCCGGAAGAGGCTGGCGGTCCAGGATCCCATCGATTCTTTCCAGGGCATCCGCAACAATCATCTGGTTTTCACTTGCGAACATGATCTTGTTCAGAGTTACCGTGATGATCGGTGTGATAATGATATAAAACAGCAGGTTCAGAAGGTATGCATCACTCGCCGTAAAGAAAAACGCAGTCGCGATCAGCACGGAAAATACCGCATTGATGATGGTCGTATAAAGTACCATCGGCATACGCAGATCTTTGGTGTAAGAGATCGTCCATTTCTCATAATTCTTGATGGAAGTCTGAAAACGTTTGAACGAAAATACAGACTGTCCGAATGTCTTTACAACCGGGATTCCTCTGACATATTCCACTGCTTCACTGGACATTTCCTCAAGCGCATTCTGATATTCTTTCATCTTCTGCTGCATCTTTTCACCGGTCATGGAGCCCATGATCAGGAATGCTGCAACAACCGGGACCAGACTCAGAAGCCCCAGCCTCCAGTCAAAAACGAGAAGCAGGACAAGAAGTCCGACTGGTGTCGCATAAGCCCCTGTCTGGTCCGGAAGCTGATGTGCCAGATAAGTTTCAGTCGCTGCACTGGATTCATTGACGATCTTGCGGATCTTACCGCTTCCCTCGCTGTCCATGAATCCCATCGGCAGAGTCACGATATGATGCATCATCTGAGAACGCATTTCTGCCTGTACGTGAAACGCTGCAACATGCGAACACATCAGTGATCCTACGTAGATAATCATGGACAGAAGCGCAAATCCGACTGCCGCCCATCCATAACCTTTGAGATTCTGTGCCTGGCTGTAATCCGGTGCCACCGCCAGAACTTCCTTTATGATCCTCCAGATATAATAAAACGGTACCAGTGCGATCCATGCGCTGACTGCCGAGAGTATCCAGGAGAGAACCGTCAGATACTTGTAGTTTCCTGCATACTCAAAAAGTCGTGATAATGAACTTTTTTTCTTCATAATATCCTCCCTTCCAAAGTTCGAAAACCGCTTTATTATTACATAACACTTACCGTAATTATACAATACTGACTTTTATTAGTATTATCTAACCAGTAGTTTTTAGAAAAGACTGCTCTTCTGTCGCTGCAAAAAGCAGTCTTCTTTACTGATCATCTGTTTTCATCAAAATTCATGATCGCGTTCCAGCCTCCGTAATGATATTTCTCCAGCATCTTCACATAATCCTCTGCCTTTTCTCTCGGCATCTTGTGACGGACAACCTCAAAGGCACTCTCAAAAAGAGCGGTCGTCATGATGTGAATGAATTCCTCCGGAATCTCCTTCGCACCTTCGTTCTGGAACTGGATCACCTGCATGAATTTGTAGGTATATTCCGTCTCGATCTCTACGAGATGCTCTACAAAATTCTGGAATTTCGTTCCATAAGAGGCATCCAGCAGGAGCTGAAACTCTTCAAAATGATCATACATACAGTCCAGCATTTTTTCCATTCCTGAGGTCACATATGCATCCATCAAACCTGCCTGTTTCTCCTCATCCACTGCATGAAACTCCTCCTGTGTACGAAGAAAAATGTCCGTAAATTCATCTGCTGCCGGCTGTACGATCGCACTGAACAGACCTTCCTTCCCGCCGAATCTGGAATAGATAGATCCGGTTGTAACGTCTGCCTTTGCCGCGATCGTCCGAAGAGAGGCATCGGAATAGCCCTTCTCCAGAAATTCTTCCCTGGCACATGCCAGGATTTTCTCTGAAACTCCTTCTACTGGTTTTGTCATCTGCTCCTCCGTAACAGTGTTATGTAACACTGTTATAAATATAATTCTGATTGTTTCTCCTGTCAAGTACCCTGTGTAAAATAACCGCCGAAAATTTGTGAACTTCCAGTTTTTTTCCGCCTAAATCGAGTGTCGCTATATCTGTGACTCA
>OLOV01001891.1_pt1 | contig 15411 bp, 13 predicted proteins | sample 1672931 | NCBI WGS metagenome assembly OLOV01 (sample SAMEA3136738, study PRJEB25190) | human gut metagenome | biome: human gut; feature: human-associated habitat; material: faeces | place: Austria | collected 2013
AACAGCACGTATCGCCTTGCGACGTGATATTCGATATAGCTCATACGATCTCCATCTGCTCCTCTTCGAGCCCGGAGTCGTGGTCGTGGTTGCCCATTATTGTCGCGAACGGAATCTTGCGCTCAACAACGGGTGCAATTAGCCGCTCGAACTGCCTTTTGAACGACTCCATGCCGATGTCGTCGCGCGACGCCGCGCATATGTCGCCCATATAAACCGCAAGATCGGGCTTGAGCGCGTCGAGCGCGGTCTCGTGAAATTTCAGCGTGTCCGCGCGCTTCGCCTTGCCTTTTTCCGAGCTGACATCGTCGTTCTCGTGCGGGTCGCCGAAGAGCAGGATTTTGAACTCTCCGTCCTCGTTGAATCTGAATTGCTTGTCGTACATCTCAGTGCTCCTTATCTGAAAACGGCTTCTCTTATCGCCTCGCTCACCGTGGGGTGGGGGAACGCCGTATTTTTAATTTCTTCAACAGTCATTTTGTTCGCGAGCATCGCCGCCGCACCGTATATCAGCTCCGACGCATTGCCGCCCGCAATGTGAACTCCGAGCAGCCTGCCGCTTGTATTTTCTGATATTATCTTGCAGAATCCGTCCTGCCCGCCCTCGGCGAAAAATCTTCCGCTCAAGCGCAGCGGCGCTTCGCCGCAAACGGCGTCAATGCCTTTTGCGAGCGCACTTTCGAGCGTCTCGCCGATCGATGCCGCCTCGGAAAAAGTGAACACGACCTGCGGAATCGCGAGATAGTCTATCTCGTCAGTCTTGCCGAGAATATTGTTTATCGCCGCTGCCGATTCGCGGTATGCTGCATGAGCCGACATGGCTTTTTGGTTCGCGTCTCCGGCGGCGTAAACGCCGGGGACGGCAGTTTGCATATGATTGTCCGTGCTGAGATTTTCAAGCCCGATGTTTTCGATTCCGAGCCCGTCATAACACGCCGCTCTGCCGGATGCGTTTATTATAATATCCGCTTCGGCCGTCTTTTCTTTTCCGCGCGTATCGGTATATTTAATGCTCCCTCTGTCCGCCGAAACGGCCCTGCACGAAGTGAGAATATTTATTCCGCTCTTTTTGAGACTGCGCCGCAAAAATGCGCTTATGTCTTTGTCCATAGTCGGGGCGATTCTCTTCGCCTGCTCGATTACAGACACTCTGCATCCGAGCGCGTTCAGATATTCCGCCGCTTCAAGCCCCGATGCCCCACCGCCTATAATCGCGGCGCTTCTCGGTATTGTGTCAAGATTATATACATCGCTCACATCCGTGATATCCGCGCCGGGAATTTCAAGCTCCTTTGGTCGTGAACCCGTGCAGATGAGCAGATTTTTTGAATATATATCATCTTCACCTGCGGCGGTTATGAACAGCCCGTCCGCCTTGCCTTTTATATGAGCTTCTGCATTTATGACTTTCACTCCCGCGTGTTCGAGCGAATCGGCGATGCCGCATTTCAGCTGACATATAACATCATTTTTATGCGCGAGCGCAGCGTCGAGATTGAAATCCGCTTCTTTGCAGGTAACTCCGAATTTTTCGGAATCGAGTGTTTGCCTGAAAATCTTCGCGCTGTGGAGCATGGCTTTCGACGGTATGCAGCCTCGGTTCAGGCACACTCCGCCGAGCTCGTCTTTTTCTATGAGCACCGTTTTCAGTCCGCTCTTTGCGGCTGTTATCGCCGCGCTGTATCCTGCGGGTCCGCCGCCGATAACGGCAAGGTCAAAGATATCCATAGGCGCTCCTTTCGCTTTTTTTCAATTATATCCGAAATTTGCCCTGCGGTCAATCGAACGCTCTGTTTTTTGTTGACTTTGAAGGCTGTAAGCATTAAAATTATCGTTGTATAAAATCTTTTGCTGTGAGGTATTCGATGAAAACACCGGCTTATCACAAATCTCTTGAAACGCTCCATGTAAACTGCCTTGAGCCGCGCGCTTATTTCATTCCCTTTGCGGATGAAAAGACCGCCGCTTCGCGCGAACGCAGTGAGTCCGATTATTTTGTTCCGCTCGGCGGCGAGTGGGATTTCCGCTTCTTCAAAAGCTTTGAAGATGTCCTGCGCGAGCCGCCCGAATATGTCGGCGAGGGCGGATTTGATAAAATATCCGTACCGCGCAGCTGGCAGACCTATACCGACCGCGGCTACGATGTCCCGCTTTACAGCAACCTCGAATATCCTTTCCCGACCGACCCGCCTTTTGTCCCGGATGATAACCCCTGCGGGCTCTATGTCAGAAAATTTACGCTCGATGAAAAGCTCTCTTCACGCGATTTATTTTTGAACTTCGAGGGCGTGGATTCCTGCTTCTATGTCTGGCTCAACGGAAAGTTCGTCGGCTTCAGCGAGGTCTCGCACTGCATGAGCGAATTTGATGTTACGGACTTTGCAGTCAGTGGCGAGAACACCCTCTGCGTGCTGGTTGTCAAGTGGTGCCCCGGCACTTATCTTGAGGATCAGGATTGCTTCAGATTCTCGGGAATTTTCCGCGAGGTCTATCTGCTCGCGCGCGGAAAAGAGAGACTTGATGATATCTTTGTCAAAAGCTATGTCTCCGATGATTTCAATTCAGCCGAACTTCGCGTTGAAGCGAAACTCAGCACACCGTGCGATATAAAATATAAGCTTGTCGCGCCGAACGGAGTTACTGTGTCCGAAGGCGTTGGCGGCGAAAAATTCAGCATAAGCGTCGATTCTCCCGTTCTCTGGAACGATGAACAGCCTGAGCTGTATGAACTCTGGCTGACCGTCGGCGACGAAATCGTTCTGCTCGATGCTGCGGTGCGCCGCTTTGAGATAAAGGACGGAATCTGCCTTCTGAACGGAAAAGCGGTCAAGGCTCGCGGCATCAACCGCCACGACTCAAACCCCGTCACGGGTCACGCCGTCACGCTCGACGATATGATTGAGGATATTATGCTCATAAAGCGTGCCAACTGCAATATGATCCGCACGTCGCATTATCCCAACGATCCGCGCTTCCTCGCGCTGTGCGATAAATACGGCATAATGCTGACCGACGAAGCCGATATCGAGACCCACGGCATGGGCTACGACTGGGAGGGCGAATGGGACTGGACGCGCTGGTCACATCTCTCGTCCGCTCCCGAGTGGCGCGAGGCTTATGTCGACAGGGCAAAGAGACTCTTCGAGCGCGACAAGAACCACGGCTGCGTCGTGCTCTGGTCGCTCGGCAATGAGTCGGGAGCGGGCGTCAACCACCGCGCGATGGCGCAGTATATCCGCTCGCGCGATGACCGTGCGCTTGTCCACTATGAGAACTCCCACCTCGAGTTCAAGGCTGTCCCCGAGGGCGAGAATTTTGCCGATATCTCGGATGTCGAGAGCCGTATGTACGCCGGCACGGAATATATAGAGAACTATCTCAATAATAAAGAATATAAGAAGCCTTTCTATATGTGCGAATATGTCTGCTCGATGAGCACGGGTGATGTCTATCCGTTCTGGGATCTTGTCGAGAAGTACGACAACAATTTCGGCGGCTGCATCTGGGAGTGGTGCGACCACGCGGTCAATGTCCCGGATGAAAACGGCAATGCCCGCTATTTTTATGGCGGCGACTTCGGCGATTTCCCGAATAGCTCCATTTGCTGCATCGACGGACTCGTCTATCCCGACCGCACTCCGCGCCCCGGCTATTTCGATATGAAGCGCGTCTATCAGCAGTATTCGGCTGCATATAACGGCGACGGCAGAGTGACTGTCACGAGCCGCAGACGCTTTACCACTCTCGACGATACGGCGATTAACTGGACTCTTTCAGAGAATGGCAATACCGTTTCAGAGGGCACTACCGCCGCGCTTTCAACACCCGCGCAGGGGAGTACGACTGTAAAGCTTTTCGACCCCGCAGATTTTGACTCGCTCCCGTCCTGCCTGCTGACTCTGAGCTTTGTCTCGACGAAAGATACCCCTTGGGCGGAAAAGGGCTTTGAAACGGGCTTCGAGCAGTTTGTACTCAAGGACTATACGCCCTATGTGCCAAAAGACGGCAGAGTCGAGCTCGGCGAAAATGACCGCTTTGCGGTTATCAAGGCGGGAAATATCGCCTATACTTTTGATAAACCCTACGGGCGCATATCTTCTATAATTTGCGGCGGCAAAGAGCTGCTGAGCGCACCCGTTGAGCCGCAGATCTGGCGCGCGCCCTGCTATAACAGAGGTTCGTCGGAGATGTGGAGGCTCAAGAACTTCAGATATGCCGCGCAGAAAACATATTCCTGCCTTGTCTGCAAAACTGACGGCGGCGTGTGCATCAAGACGAAGATAGCGATCGGCGGCCCGTCCTGCCCGCCCGTTATCTACGCCGATGTTGATTACAAATTCACGCCCGACGGCTGCGTGACTCTTCTGTTTGACGGCGACGTTATCGAGAAGTGCCCGATACTGCCGAAAGTCGGCTACAGGCTCTTTATGCCTGCGGAAAATGAAAGCGTCAGCTATTTCGGCTTCGGTCCGAGAGAAGCTTATGTCGACAGATACAAGTCTCAGCGTCTCGGACTCTGGAACACAACGGCGACGGATAATTTTGAGCATTATATCCGCCCGCAGGAGAACGGCGCGCATTACGGCACCCGTTTTGCCGAGGTTTATTCAAACGCGGCGGGACTCAGATTCGAGCCGTTCGGCATGGAACATTTCAGCTTCAATGCCCAGCATTTCACGGCGCAGATGCTCGAAGATACGAAGCATGATTTTGAGCTTGAGCCCCTCAAAGATACCGTTGTCAGCCTCGATTGGCGCATGACGGGAATCAGCGAGGCGGAGTATCACAACGACCCTGAGCGTGCACTTCGCCGTATCGACGAAAAGAAACTCAATTTCGGCTTTGTTATAAGACCGTTTGAAAAATAAGACTTCACGGGAGAGATACAATGTTTCTGAAAGAACTGCTTGAGGGCACGACCGTTGCGGGTGATTATCCGCAGGCGGATATATGCGATATAGTCTACGACTCACGCAAGGCAAGACCGGGCACGGTATTTGTCTGCATGAAAGGCGAGACGACCGACGGACATAAATACGCAAAGAGCGCATATGACCTCGGCTGCCGCGTGTTCGTTGCGGAAGAGGCGCTCAGCCTGCCCGATGATGCAATCGTGCTGATGAGCGAAAACACGCGCCGCGACCTCGCGCAGATGAGCATAAACTTCTTCGGCCACCCTGCGGATGAGCTGAAAATGATAGGTATAACCGGCACGAAGGGCAAGACAAGCATAACTTATATCCTGCGCAGTGCGCTCGAAAACTGCGGCATAAAAACAGGCGTTATCGGCACTATCGGCGCGTTCTACGGCGACAAAAAAATACCGACCGTCAACACGACCCCCGAATCATATGAGCTTCAGAAGATTCTGCGCGAGATGGCAGACGGCGGCTGTGAGGCTGTCTGCATGGAGGTCTCATCGATAGGGCTCAAGATGAGCCGTGTCTACGGCGTCGAGTTCTACGCCGGGATATTCACAAATCTTTCGCCCGACCATATCGGCGGAAACGAGCATAAGACGTTTGAAGAATACGCCTATTGGAAAAAGCAGCTCTATGTCCACAGCGGCTTCACCGTCGCCAACCGAGACGATGCGTTCTTTGATGATATCGCCGCCGCGTCAAAAGGCGAGGTGATAAGCTACGGACTCGACGAAAAATGCGATTACTATGCAGAAAATATAAATCCTCTGCGCCGCCCGGGCTTCCTCGGAATAGAATTCGACTGCAAGAGCAAGTTTGATTCCCCGTGGCACGCGCAGGTCAGTATGCCGGGATTTTTCAGCGTCTACAATGTTCTTGCGTCCGTCGCGCTCCTGCGCAAGATGGGCATACCCGTTGAAAAAATGCGCGAGGCGTTTTCGCATGTGAGCATCGACGGCAGAATGCAGATAGTCCATGTCAGCGATGATTACAGCGTAATTATAGACTATGCTCACAACGGCCTTAGTATGGAGAATGTCATTGAGACCGTCCGCGATTATAAACCCAACCGCGTTGTTGCGCTCTTTGGCTCGACAGGCAACAAAGCGACTATCCGCAGGCAGGAGCTCGGTCTTGTCAGCGCAAAGATGTGCGATTTTATTATAATCACGAGCGATGACCCGGACTTTGAAGATCCCGATGCGATAATAGACGAGATAGCCGGATGGGTCGAAAAAGGCGGCGGAGCGGGTAAGTATGTCAAGATAACCGACCGCGCCGAAGCGATAGAATATGCCCTCGACCATATGCAGAAAGGGGATATCCTCCTCCTGCTCGGCAAAGGGCATGAGCATTTCATGAAAGTGAAAGGCGAAAAAATATATTTCAGCGAGCTCGACTGCATTGCGAATTATATGAAAAAACACGGGATGAAGTAACTCTTATAAAAGGCACATATAAAAACACAAAACCCCGGAGGGTATTCCCTCCGGGGTCGCTTGCTTTTTATCAGCCGATTTCGATCCTTCTCGATGTCGGCACGTTTTCTTCTTTCTTGGGCATCGTCAGGGTCAGAACGCCGTCCTTGTATTCGCCGGTGATGTCCTCGGTCTTGACGGACGAGACATCGAAGCTCCTGCTGAACGAGCCGTAAGACCTCTCGCGGCGGACAAAGTTGCCTTTATCATCCTTCTTCTCGGTCTCGTTGCTGCGCTCTGCGCTGATGGTCATGTAGCCGTCTTCAATGTCGACGTGAATGTCTTCCTTCTTGAATCCGGGCAGCTCTGCCTCGAGCACATATTCCTTGCCGTTGTCCTTTATATCGGTCTTGAAGTCTGTTGCGGCCATGTCGCCCCAGAAGTTCTTCTCGAAGTTTTCCATATCTCTGAAAGGATTAAAGAGTGCACGCTGATGTCTGCGTTCATAAGGTGTAAGTTCAAACATAATTGATTCCTCCGTTTGATGTTTATTGTTATTCATATTGAAGTGGTTGTTTTATTTGTCTGACTGCTCTCCGATTTCCATCGGACTCACTCTCTTTCTTCTCCAGGGGCTCTTGCTCCCTTCGTTTGATTATATAGTACCCCTGCTTTGTTAAAAAAGAATACAGTGATATGTGAACAAATTGTAAATACTTAGCAATCTAATTAAAAGAGTGCTAAAATGCGTTTGAAAACACCGCGCAGGTTTTTATCATACGCGGGACATGGGAGGAATATAAATGCATTGACATTTTCTGTTAAGGAGAGGAATGCGATGCAAATCAACGTTATAACGCAGTCGGTCGGTGTCGAAGAGACGCTCGGCAGCTGCACTGCGGAACAGCCGATAGATGCCGATATAACCCTGCCGGATTATTGCCCGGATATCAGGCGCGTGCTCAAATGCCTTGTCACTCCGCGTATAACCGCAGTCCAGACCGCGGGCGACAGAGCGACGGCGGATGGTTCAGCCGGCGTGTGCGTCATCTATGCCGACGAGCAGGGGACGGTCTGCTGCTTCGAGCAGACATACCCGTTTTCAAAATACGCCGATCTCAAGGGTGCGGATGAAAACTGCTGCGTGAATGTGCGCGCCTATACTCAGTATGCCAACTGCCGTGCCGTCAGCCCGCGCAGGCTCGATATCCACGCCGTGGTCAGCGTGGCGTTCGGCATATCCGGCGTAAAAGAAGAGGAGATAATAACCGGAGCAGAGGGCGCGGGAATCCAGCTCAGATGCTGCGACAGCCGCACCGCAAGCCTCGTCGCCTGCACGGAAACTGCGTTTCCGATGAGCGAGACCGTGCCTCTGCCCGACGGCGACCCGGCGGTGTCCTGCGTGCTGAGCGCGCAGGCGGCGGCGCTCGCGCAGGAGATAAAAGTCATCAGCAACAAACTGCTTGTCAAAGGCGAACTCACCGTCAGCGCGGTCTGTCGCGGCGAAGGCGGCGAGATATTCAGCTTCGGCCATTCCATGCCGATAAGCCAGATAATAAATCTCGAGGGCATTGACGAGGACTGCACCTGCTGCGTCTGCCTGCCCGTCACTTCGCTCGAAGTCCTGCCGAAGGCCGACCAGGCGGGCGACAACAGACTGATTGATATCAGCGCGCGCGTCGGCGCGGGAGTCAAGGCTTATCGCGAGCTGAGCTTCACGACCGTCACCGATGCCTATTCCGTCTGCTGTGACCTTGAAACAAAGAGCCGCAATGTCGATTTCGCGGTTATCGCCGATAAGTTCAACGACACTTTCACCTGCCGCAGCACGCAGGATCTGCCGGAGGCGAGACAGATTTTGGCTCTCTGGTGCTCCGATTTATCCAAGAGCGTGGCGCAGGACTCCGACGGAATAATAATCTCCGGCGAACTGACGCTCCATTTTCTCTATACCGATGCCGAATCCCAGCCATGCTACGCCCAGCGGCAGACGAACTACGAATACCGTCGGGCGGTCAGAAAGTGCGGCGATCTCAAGTGCTCGCCGTGCATCGAGATAACCGCCGCGAGCGCCGCCTGCGCTTCGGGCGGTGCCGATGTCAGGGTCGAGATGAATATCTCGGGCTGTATCTTCGACAGCGTCCGCCGCAAGACCGTCACTTCAATAGAATGCTCCGATTCCGACGGCAAAAAGACGGGCGGCGCCGCGCTGACAGTCTATTTTGCGGATGCGGGCGAGGAAATATGGAATATCGCGAGGCGGTATAACACGACCGTTGAAGCGGTGGAGCAGGAAAACGGCATAACGGGCGAAACGGTGGCGCAGAAATGTATGCTGCTGATACCCGGAGTCTGAGGAGGGATAACCGTGCAGGAGAGAAATATTTACAGCGACATTGCAAAGCGCACTCAGGGCGATATTTATATCGGCGTTGTCGGCCCTGTCAGAACCGGAAAATCAACGTTTATAAAGCGTTTCATGGATGCCCTCGTTCTGCCGAATATCGAGAGCCAGAGCGTGCGCGACCGCGCGACCGATGAGCTCCCGCAGTCTGCGGCGGGGCGCACAATAATGACCACCGAGCCGAAATTCATCCCCGAAAACGCCGTCGAGATATCGCTACAGGCGGAGGCGACATTCCGCGTGCGGCTCATAGACTGCGTGGGATATATCGTCCCGAGTTCCCTTGGCTATATCGAGGGCGAGAGCCCGCGAATGGTAAAAACCCCGTGGTTCGAGCATGAGATACCGTTCAATATGGCGGCGGAGATAGGCACACAGAAGGTCATCAGCGAACATTCGACAATAGGTCTTGTCATAACGACCGACGGCTCGATAAGCGAGATTCCGCGCAGCGAATATGAAGAAGCCGAAGGCAGGGTAATATCAGAGCTCAAAGGGCTCAAAAAGCCTTTTGTTGTCCTATTGAACAGCACGAATCCGGAGTCCGACGAAGTCAAAAATATGGCGGCGTCGCTGACCGATAAATACGGCGTGCCCGTCATGCCCGTGAACTGCCTCGAGATAGGCGAGGAGGAGATAAAAGAGATTCTCACTCAGGTGCTCTTCGAGTTCCCCGTCAAAGAAGTCAGCGTCGGTCTGCCGGGTTGGGCTATGACTCTCAGCCGCGATCATTGGCTGCGCTCGGGACTTTGCAGCGCCGTGAGCGAAGCGGCGCAGAACCTCCGCACCCTCCGCGATGTAAAACATCTCGCCGAGGATATCTGCGCGTGTGAATATGTGACGGGCGCAAAGATAGCGAAAACGGATCTGTCCTGTGGCGCGGCGCGGATAGAGGCGCAGATAGACGGCAGTCTCTTCTATAAGATACTCGCCGAGGAGACGGGACTCGATATCTCCGGTGAGCAGGATCTGATGAGCTGCATGCGCGAACTCGCCGCCGTGCGCCGCGAATATGAGCGGCTCAAGGGCGCGCTCGACGAAGTTGAAGCGACGGGCTACGGAATAGTCATGCCGTCGCTCGATGAATTGAGCCTCGAAGAGCCGGAGATAATGCGCCAGGGCGGCAGATACGGCGTGCGCCTGCGCGCCTCCGCTCCGTCGATACACATGATGAAGGCTAATATAACAACCGAGGTCGCGCCGATAGTCGGCTCGGAATCCCAGTCAGAAGAACTTGTCAACTATATGCTCAAGGAGTTCGAAGAGGACCCGACAAAGATATGGGAGTCGAATATCTTCGGCAAGTCTTTGCATGAGCTCGTCAACGAGGGACTGCACAACAAGCTCTATCGTATGCCCGCCGCGGCGCGCATGAAACTGCAGGAGACGCTCGAAAAAGTCATCAACGAGGGATGCAGCGGACTCATCTGCATCATCCTATAAAATAATATCGGCTGTGCCCGAAGTTTAGGCGCGGCCGATATTTTTTATATTAGCTCTTGACACAAACAAATGTTCTGATGTATAATGTGTACGAACAAATGTTTGAAATCTGGTGAGAACGTGGATCTGTTTGACAAGCTGGAGATACTTTCCGATTCGGCGAAATATGATGTCGCCTGCACGAGCAGCGGAACGGACAGATCCTCAGGCGGCGAGGGGATAGGCAACGCCGCCGCGTGCGGCATATGCCACAGCTTCGAGGCGGACGGCAGATGTATATCTCTGCTGAAAGTTCTCATGAGCAATGCCTGCGTTTTTGACTGCAAATATTGCGTCAACCGCGTCTCCAACGATGTCCGCCGCGCGACATTTTCGCCGCGTGAGCTCGCGGAGCTGACGATGAATTTTTATCGCCGCAATTATATCGAGGGGCTTTTCCTCTCGTCCGCCGTCGTCGGCAGTCCCGATTATACCTGCGAGCGTATGATTGAGACTCTGCGTATCCTGCGCGAAGAATATAAGTTCGGCGGATATATCCACGCCAAAGCGATTCCGGGCGCGGATAACGCGCTGATAACCCGCCTCGGTATGCTTGCGGACAGAATGAGCGTCAATATCGAGCTGCCGTCGAACAACAGCCTGCAAACTCTCGCGCCGGACAAAACAAAGGAGTCGATACTCCGCCCGATGGGACTTATTACAAATAAGATAAAAGAGAGCTCGGCAGAGCTTGTCAGATATAAGCACGCGCCGCGTTTCGCCTCCGGCGGTCAGAGCACTCAACTGATAGTCGGCGCAACGCCTGACAGCGACTATCAGATAATGTCGCTGTCCGCGGCGCTCTATAAAAAATACGAGCTCAAGCGCGTGTTCTATTCGGCGTATATCCCGGTCGTCGAGAATCCGCTTCTGCCCGCGAAAACAACGGAACCGCCGCTTCTGCGCGAGCACAGACTCTATCAGGCGGATTGGCTTTTGCGCTATTACGGCTTCGATGCGAACGAACTGCTCGATGAAAAGCACCCGTTCTTAAACCCCTATGTTGACCCGAAATGCAACTGGGCGCTCAATCATATGGAGCTGTTCCCGCTTGAAATAAACCGCGCAACAAAGGAAGAACTGCTGAGAATACCCGGCGTCGGCGTGCGCAGCGTTCAAAGAATTTTGGCGGCTCGGCGTGTTTCGCCGCTGAGCTTTGAAGATCTCAAAAAACTCGGCGTGGTGCTCAAACGTGCCCAGTATTTTATAACCTGCAAGGGCAAACATTTGGCAGGACTCAATGTCAATCCCGACAGAGTCCTCGGCTCGTTAATTTCCGAGCGGTGTCAGTCGCTTTTACCGAATATGCAGGGCGAACAGCTGAGCCTGTTCGACAACAGGATAACAAGGGAGGATGTAGTACAATGTCTGCACGGTCAGATGTAACATATGTATATGACGGCTCGTTCGAGGGACTTCTGACGGCTGTTTTTGAGAGCTTTGAGAGCCGCGAACTGCCGTGCTCTATAGTCGCGGAGGATGAGTTCGTGCCGACTCTCTTCGCGTGCAAAACCGTTGACACCGATCCGCAAAAGGCAGACAGAGTCCGCCGCGGGCTCAAAAATGTCAGCGCCGATGTCTGGAATGCCGTGCGGCTCGGGTACCTGACCTGCGTCGAGGACAGGGGAACGCTCATCAACGATTTTGTGCATATGGTGATGCACTACGGCGCGGGTGTCATGCGTATGCTCGCCGACGACACCGTTTCGCGCCTGACGAAAGCCGTCCGCGCCCTCAAGCAGGAGAGCCATAAATATACCGGGTTTGTCCGCTTCAGCATCAGCGAGGATAATACCCTGACTGCCGTAATCGAGCCGAAAAATTCCGTCCTGCCTCTGCTCGCGCCGCATTTCTGCGACAGATATCCGAACGAATCATTTCTCATATATGACAAGACCCATTCGCAGGCGCTCGTCTGGCATAACAGGCAGAAAATGATTATCCCGTTAGACGGCTTCGAGCAGCCGCAGGCGGGGGACGAGGAGCTGTATTTCCGCGCGCTGTGGAAGCATTTCTATGATACGGTAGCTATCGAGGCGCGGTATAATCCCCGATGCCGCATGAACTTCATGCCCAAACGCTATTGGAATCAGCTCCCGGAGATGGATGAGAGCAATTCTCCCGATGCTGTGCGCGGAGTCAAAAGAATCGGAGCATAAAAAAGCAGGAGCCGTGGGACTCCTGCTTTTGATATTTTTTTAATCCTGCGCGTGATTCGAAAGCTTTATCTCGTTGTCGTCCGTGAACTCCGCTATAATTCCGTTTTCGTCAACCGTTGCGAAAATCGCGCTGTGGCTCTTCATTGTGAGCGTCCATTTGACATCGGGATATATCTTCCCGAGCCTGTTTGTGACTATCGCTATCTTCGGCGAAAGTCCCTTTGCGAATTTCCACGAGGTCGAGCCGTAGTAGCCGTGGTGTCCGACCTTGAGCAGATCCACCTTATGAAGCTGCGGCAGAAGTAAGCCCTCGAGTCCGGTGGTTCTCGTTATGTCCGCGGCGAGGAATGCGCTTTTTTTGCCCTTTTCGACCATCGTACCGACCGATTCGGCGTTTTCGCCCTGTCCGTGAAGCCGCGCGTCATCGAGTGCTGTATTGTAGAAAGTAAGCGTGAAGTCGCCGAATTTGAACGGCTCGCTCGGTATCTCGGAAGTAACAACTGTGCCTCTGTTCTGAAACGCCTTTACCGTGTCTGCGTATGTTGTTTCGATGCCCCAGCCGTTGTATTCATATTCGTGGGCAATCTCGCGGTTGACGGGCTTTATGTAGAATGTCTTTACCGTGATATCCGGGTCGTTGGCTATCGCCTCAAATGTGCCGACATGGTCGTAGTGATTGTGCGTGCCGAGCGCAAATTCAAGCGTTACTTTGCCCTCTGCGTCGCCGGCAGCCTTTTTCAGATATTTTATAACAGCCTCTTCGCTGCCGTTGTAGCTGAGCTTCCTGCGCGGATTGCGGTCGCCCTCGCCGGAGTCGATGAGCGCGAATTTTCCGTTTGATTCTATGAGTATTGCGTCGGAGTTATAGGTGTTTAGAAAATGTATTCTGTCCGCCGTGCCGTCCGACGAAAACTGCGCCGGGGTGATTTCAAATTTATTCTGATATCTGTTGCACATCGCAACGCAGATTATATCCAGCAAAAAGACCGAAAGCATTATCGCCATCATTATCCATGTCGCAATTTTTTTGATTAGCTTGTCCCTTGTCATATTCCCTCCGAAGCGCAAAAATAAAAACACTTTTAAAAGTATATCATACTTTTTTAGTAAATGTCCATATGCAGACGCGCCAAAAAGCGCCGAATTTAATTGTATTCGGCGCTTTTTTGTGATATCATATACATATTAAGTGCGATACTAATCCTGATTTTCACCCTTGGGGTCGATAGCCTGCATTATCAGCGAGCCGAAGAGCATGACTCCCATGCTCGGGCGGATGCAGTCTAGCGCGTCCTTTGCGAGATATATGCATCTCCAGTAGTCGAATCCGCGCCCCGCGAGCAGCAGCGCGCAGACGGCGAGAGTGAAGAGCAGCTCAAAAATAATGACCGCGCCGAGCAGCATCCTGCGTGAAACGGGATTTATGTAGCTTAAATTTTCTGCGATTTTTTCTTTTATGCCGCGCATATCTTCACCTCCGTTTGTTTGATTCTAACCCGGAGTGCGATTTTTCGCAATGCAAAGATTTTTACTTTTGAGGAAAGGAGAGGAAAACGAATGTCCGTCGGAATATCCACCGCTTGCTTTTATCCCGCGGCGACCGAAGAGGCTCTGCACTGCGTCGCCGAAGCGGGAGCAAAAGTTACCGAGGTGTTTTTTAACTCGCCGTCGGAATTGGAGCCGGATTTTCTCCGCCGCATTTCGTCTATAGCCTCTGACAGCGGCATACGCATCCGCTCGATACATCCGTTTACCTCGTTCGCCGAGGGGTATATCCTCTTCAGCCAGTATGAGCGCCGCTTCGACGATTACAGGGAGTTTTACAAAAAATATTATGCCGCCGCATCTGCGATAGGCGCGAAAATAGTCGTGCTCCACGGCGCAAAGATGCCGGTGAATATCAGCACGGACGAATACGCCGAGCGTCTTAGCTTGCTCGTCCGCGACGCGCAGGAACAGGGGATAATTCTCGCCCAGGAAAATGTTGTCCATCATAACGGGCAGACGCCGGAGCTTATGAATGAACTGAAAGCGCGCCTCGGTGCAAATTTCCACATGGTGCTCGACATCAAGCAGGCGTACCTCGCCGGAGTCGACCCGATAGAATTTTTCAGGGAATTTTCCGATAATATCTGCCACATACATCTGAGTGATCACGACGAAAATCACAAGTGCATGCCGCCGTTTGACGGAAAATTCGATTTCGCCGCCCTCTTTTCGCTCATGAAAGAAACCGGATATTCCGGCGACTGCGTTATCGAGCTCTACCGCTCGGGCTTCGAGCGCATAGATCAGCTGACCGATTCGATGCGAAGACTCGAAAAGCTTGACATTTGACCGTTTTTGTGCGATAAATATTATATGTTCATCAGGGAGTGATAGCTTTGAAGTGTCCGTTCTGTGGTTTTGAAGAGAGCAAGGTCATCGACTCGCGTCCTACCGACGAGGGCGAGAGAATACGCCGCCGCCGCGAATGTATCAGCTGCGGCAAGCGTTTCACGACATATGAGATAATCGAGACCGTGCCGATAGTCGTCGTCAAAAAGGACAAGTCGCGCGAGGTCTTTGACAGAAACAAGCTTTTCAACAGCATGCTCAAAGCGTGCGAAAAGCGTCCGGTCTATATGGAACAGCTCGAAAAGGCAGTCAGCGAGATTGAGGCTGTGCTCCAGAATTCGCTCGACCGCGAGGTGACAACCGTCTATATCGGAGAGCTCGCGATGGAGAAGCTCAAGAGCATCGACGAAGTCGCATATGTCCGCTTCGCCTCCGTCTATAGGCAGTTCAAGGATATCAATACGTTCATGGATGAACTCGCAAAACTGCTCAAAGAAAAATAAAAAAGCAAGGATCGCTCCGGCGGTCCTTGAATTTTTATCGCAATATAAATTTTACTTCGACTCCCTTGCGTAAAGGAAGACGGTTCGGCGTAAACCAAGACCGATGAATTGTTTTGCTTTGCTCAAAGTAATACTGAAATTTGGAGAATTCACACTCAAGAGCGGAAGAAAGTCTCCGTTTTTTAT
>OLOV01001906.1_pt1 | contig 15269 bp, 13 predicted proteins | sample 1672931 | NCBI WGS metagenome assembly OLOV01 (sample SAMEA3136738, study PRJEB25190) | human gut metagenome | biome: human gut; feature: human-associated habitat; material: faeces | place: Austria | collected 2013
CTTGCCCTGCTGGGCTTTGTCGGGTATTCGATCTATAACCGGGACAATATCCAGTATTGGGGGCGCAGGAGCCTGCTCCTGCTGGTATTCGGCCTTGTGATCTGCTGCTTTGCGGCGACCCGGGACGGACTGGACAAGACCATCCAGTGCGCCATTGACGGAAGCTGTGCACCGGGGCTGTTCCCGTTGGTCAGCGTTCCTATCGTCATCGGCTGCATCGGTGCGCTGGTGATTATCGCTGCCGCCATTGCCGCGCCCATTGCGAAAACGCAGCGTCGTTTGCAACCGGTCAGCCATGTCGTTGAACTCGGCGGCGAGCTCGCTGATCTCGTCGTGCCCGCCGACCTCGGCGCGGTGGCTGTACGAGCCCTCGCGCATCTTGCGGATGGCGTCGGTCAGTACGCCGAAGCGCCGCGTCAGCACACGGGATAAAAGTACGCTGATCCCGCCGGCGAACACCAGCACGACCGCCGAAATCGTCAGGAGATTGCGCTGCAGGGACAGCAGCAGCTCCGCTTGCTCGGTGTCGTATTCGTAGGCATACACCGCGCCGATGGTCTGGCTGTGGTAGATGACCGGCGAGGCCGCGCGGCTTTTGAACGCCTTGTCCGAAAATTCGGTGTAAAAGACGTCTTCTCCGCGAAGCGCCTGCACAAGCTCTGTATAAAAGGCGTAGCGGCCGATCGCGCCGTCGGTTTCGCGCGTGTCGTACAGCACGCGGCCCGAGGCGTCCGTCACAAGCACGCGGGAGATGCCCGTCTCCTCCACGAGCGTCATCGCACCCGCGACGTTTTCCTCGCTCAGCTCCTCAAGGCCGGAGAGCGCCGTCACCATCACCGAGACGCTGCCCTGCAGCGAGCTCTGCTTAGAGCGGAACGTCAGGTTTTCCGACGTGATGAGCGGATACGTGTTCAGCAGGATCAGCACCGCCAGAATGATGGCGATATAGCTGAAGCTGAATTTTCGCTGCAGGCTCGCATGCATCTGCACGGCACTGCCCCCCTTCTCTTTCTTTTAGTGGGAAATCAGTCCTTCAAGTAGTACCCCACGCCCCATTTGGTCAGGATGTGCTGCGGCGCGGCGGGGTTTTCCTCGAGCTTTTCGCGAAGCCGCCGGATGTGCACATCCACTGTGCGGTAGTCGCCTGCGTAGGTGTAGCCCCAGACGAGGTCCATCAGATTTTCGCGCGAGTAAACGCGGCGCGGATTCTTGACAAGAAGCTCGATGAGGTCGTATTCCTTGGCCGTGAGCTCGACGATCTCGCCGTTTTTGACGGCGACGCGCTGCTCGGGGTCGAGCGTGATGCCGCCCGCGGTCAATAGGAGCGTTTCAGGCTGCTTTTGCTGCGGTGCGGCGTTCGCGCGGCGCAGCAGCGCGCGGATGCGCGCTTTGAGCTCTAAGATGTTGAACGGCTTTGTGATATAGTCGTCCGCGCCGGACTCAAGGCCGATGATCTTGTCGGCGTCCTCGCTGCGGGCGGTCAGCATGATGATGGGCACATTGGAAAATTCGCGGATGCGCATGCAGGCCGTCAGCCCGTCCACCTGCGGCATCATCAGATCGAGGATGATGAGGTCGAACCCGCCGCTTTTCGCCATGTCGATGGCGGTCGCGCCGTCGTAGGCGGTCTCGACCGTGTAGCCCTCGTTTTCCAGATTGAATTTCATGCCCTTGACGAGAAGCTGCTCGTCGTCAACCACCAGAATTTTCATTGCCATCCTCCTCCGTGAATGTGATCTCCGCGCGGAATCCCTCGAGCTTCGCCTCTCCGATGCCCTTGACGTTCAAAAGGTCCTCCGCCGCCGTAAAATCGCCGTGCTCTGCGCGGTAGTCGATGATCGCCTGCGCGAGCGACGGGCCGATGCCCGTCAGCGTTTCAAGCTCCTCCGCCGTCGCGGTATTGACGTTCACAAGCGTCACAACGCGCGTGGGCGCGGTGATCTCGTCGGTCTTGTCCTGCGTCGTCACGGTGTAATTCCCGTGCGAGGCACCCTCGTAGGCCGTTTTGTGCAGAAAAACGAGCGAAACGGCGAACAGCACCGTCAGCGCGGCGAGCACAAGGTAGACGCCGCTGACTTTGGTTTTCTTTTCTTGCTTTTCCACGGTTGCGCTCGCCTGCCTTTTTTGCTATACTGATGTCGAAGCGTGCCGAACGGCGCGCTCCTCTTCACTGTATTCTATTTGATTGTATCATACAACGAGGTATATTTCCATGAAAAAACGCCGCTGGTTTTCACTTTTTTTATCTTTTGCGCTCCTGCTCCCGCTCTTTTCGCTCACGAGCGCTGACGCCTATGAGGACTTCACACTCGACGCGAAGGCCGGCCTTCTCATTGAGGCCGACACGGGCGAAATTCTCTATGAGAAAAACGCCCATCAGGAGAACTTCCCCGCGTCGCTCACAAAGGTGATGGTCGCGCTGCTGGTGTTTGAAGCCATCGACGAGGGCAAGATCGCGCTGACCGACTCCGTCACCGCGACGGAATCGGCGTTCGAGGGGCTCTCCAGCGACGGCAGCACGGCGAACATCGTCCCCGGCGAAACGATGACGGTCGAGCAGCTGCTCAACTGCATGCTCATCGTCTCGGCGAACGAGGCGTGCAACATTTTGGGCGAAACGCTCTACGGCTCGGTCGACGCCTTTGTCGCGCGCATGAACGAGCGCGCGGCGGAGCTTGGCTGCGAGCACACGCACTTCGCCAACGCCACGGGTCTTCACAATTCCCAGCACTACACGACCGCGTGGGACCTCTACCTCATCACGCGCGAGGCGCTGAAGCATGACAAATTCATGGAGATCTGCAACTCCAAGAGCTACACCGTGCCCGCCACGAACATGACCGACAAGCCGCGTGAGCTGCATTCGACGAACTTTCTCATTTCCAACTGGCGCGCCCGCGGTTATGTGTACCGCGACGCGCAGGGCATCAAGACCGGCTCGACACCCGAGGCGGGCTACTGCCTCATTTCGTCCACCCTGCGCGGCAGCCGCCACATGATCAGCGTGGTGCTGGGCGCAGAGCGCGTGACGCTCGAGGACGGTGTGACCATCCAGACGCGCAGCTTCTCCGAAACGTCGCGCATGTTCGACTGGGGCTTTGACAACTTTGTCCTCCGCGACATTCTCTCCTCCTCCGACCTTGTGCAGGAGGTGCCCGTCGCGCTTTCGAGCGAGGCGAGCTACGTTTCGACCCACGCGGCGGAGGATATCTCCTGTCTTCTGCCCGACAACGTCGAGCCCGACATGCTTGAGCGCACCGTGACGCTCACGAACGACACGGTCGACGCGCCCGTTTCCGCGGGCGACGTGCTCGGCAAGCTGACGCTCTCCTACAATGGTAAGGTCTACGCCGAGACGGACCTCTTAGCGCTGAACGATGTATCGGCCTCGTGGTTCCTGACGGCGCAGCGCAGGGTGTCTGACTTTTTCGCAAAGCCGCTCGTCCGCATTCTGTTGATCGTGGTCGTACTGCTGATCGTCGCGCTCGTCGTCTATGTGACGATGTTCTCCCGCCGCCGTCGCTACGGCCACCGCCGCCGCGGCGCGGCACACGGCGGCTACCACGGGCGGAGAAGAAGATTCTAAGTACTTCAAAAAAGCGGTAAAGCCGCTTTTTTGAGGAAGGCCACACTCCGCTTTGTGCCTTGCCGCCGCTGGCGGCTGCGACACGCGCGGAGCGAGAGGTGTCGATCACCACGCGCTGGTCGCGGCGATCGACGATCAAAATTCTTTGCGTCTGCGAACGCAAAAGCAAAAATGAAGGGACGCGAAAGCGTCCCTTTTTAGTTGAGTGTGATCACGTTGTTCCCCTGCGGGAACTCCACGAAGCGGATGGAGTAGATGTCGGCGGTGATGTAGGCGCTGCGGCCGGGGTGGAACAGCGTGATATAGTCGTTTCCGACCTCCTGTAGCGTACCGACCGCCACGACCGTGTTCTGCGAACCGACGAGGAAGCTCACGATGACTGCGCGGCCGATGTTGCGCGCGAGCATCCCCTTCCACGAATTGTAGGCCATCTTGTCGACGGTCTGCGACTCTTCGATCTTGTCGGGCGTGGGCTGGAACTGCCCGCTCGCGCCGCCCTGCGGCACGAGCGACATGCCCCCCGCCCCCGACGATCCTCCAAGCATTTCCTCATAGCTCTGGCTCGCGTTGTTGTTACTGTTGTTATTACTGCTATTATTGCTGTTGCCGCTCTGCTGCACGCTCGCCATGGCGGGCACGGCAGCCATCTGCTCATAAAGGCACGGCATGCTTTTTCCCATCTGGATCATAAAAACGTCCTCTCCCTTTCCCGTTGCTGCTGATTTGCTTTTCTCAGGTGTCGTAATACGCGGCGGTGGGGTTATAAAAACAGTGGTCGCCGATACGCATGACGAACGTCCCCACATTTGAAGGAAAATTCGCGCGGCAGGACGGCGAAAACGGGTTAAAGAACCACAGCGCCGTTCCAAGGCCGTTCAATCGGTTGCCCGCGATGGCCCAGTCCGCGATCTCGTAATGGATATCGGTCGGGCGCATGTTGTAGATGTTCTGCGGGTTGTAGCTGCCGCGCTCGGTCTCGCTCGCGCAGACGAACTGCCCCGGCTGAAAGATGATATTGCGGATGCTGCCCTGCCCCACGCGCGCGTATTCGCCGCCCGTCGAGCGCACACGGTTCATCACGACGCTCGCCACGGCTTTCATCCCATTCTCGCCCTCGCCGCCCGCTTCGCACTCGATGAGGCGGGCGAGCAGTTCCCTGTCGGAATAGGCCATGTCGATCTCCTCCCCCATTTCTTCTTCCCCGACAGTCTATGCGACTCCTGTGCGCGGGGAACCAAACACGCGCAAAAAAGCACCGCAGATGAATTTCATCTGCGGTGCTTTCGCTTTGTTCAGTTTTCCTCGTCCGGCGGCGGAAGCTCTTCCGCTTCCGGCGGCGTCGCGCCGTAGGCGCCCTTCATCTTGAGCTCCTGCCACTGCTCCTTGGTGATAAGCAGCTGGCGGGGCTTCGAGCCCTCGAACTGGCCCACGATGCCGCGCGTCTCCATCTCGTCGACGATGCGCGCCGCGCGCGAATAGCCGAGCTTCAAGCGGCGCTGGAGCATCGAGACGGAGGCCTGCCCGGTCTCCATCACCACATCGATCGCGGCGGGCAGCAGCTCGTCGCCCTCGTCGGCGGCGTTCTGCTCGCTCGCGGCATTGCCGCCGCCCTTGGTGCCGCCCTTTTCCTTCTCGGCAACGGCGGCGTTGATCTTGTCGATGACGGATTCATCATAGTCCGTTTCGCCGTTTTCCTTGACGAAGTTGACCACGCGCTCGATCTCCTCGCTCGAGATGAAGCAGCCCTGCACGCGCTTGGGCTTGCCTTCGCCCAGCGGGGCATAGAGCATATCGCCGCGGCCCACGAGCTTTTCCGCGCCCGCGGTGTCAAGGATGATGCGCGATTCCATCGCGGAGGCGACCGCGAACGCGATGCGGCTCGGGATGTTGGCCTTCATCAGGCCCGTGATGACGTCCGCCGACGGACGCTGCGTTGCAATGACCAGGTGCATTCCGGCGGCGCGGCCCATCTGCGCCACGCGGCAGATGGACTCCTCGACCTCCTTCGCCGCGACGAGCATGAGGTCGGCCAGCTCGTCAATGACGACCACGACGCTCGGCAGCTTCTTGAGCGTTTCGTCCGCTGCGGCAAGGGCGTTATAGCCCGCAAGATCCTTGACGTTGCGCTCGGAGAAGAGCTTGTAGCGCTTCATCATCTCGTAGACCGCCCACTGCAAGGCGCCCGCCGCCTTCTTCGGGTCGGTGACGACCGGAATGAGCAGGTGCGGGATGCCGTTGTAGGGCGCAAGCTCGACCATCTTCGGGTCGACCATGATGAAACGCACCTCGTCCGGCGTGGACTTATAAAGGAGCGAAACGATGAGCGAATTGGTGCAGACGGATTTGCCGGAGCCGGTCGTGCCGGCGATGAGGACATGCGGGAGCTTGGCGATGTTGCCGATGATGTTGTTGCCCGCAATGTCCTTGCCGACGGCAAAGGCGACACTCGATTTGTGCTGTGTAAACTCGCGGGACTCCAGCACGTCGCGGATGTGGACGGCGGAGACGAGCTTGTTCGGCACCTCGATGCCGACGACGGAGATCTTATCGGGGATGGGCGCGATGCGCACGCCCGACGCGCCGAGCGCAAGGGCGATGTCGTCGGCAAGGTTCGTGATCTTGGAGAGCTTCACGCCCTGATCGAGCGTAAATTCGTAGCGTGTGACGCTGGGGCCGCGCACCACGTCGCCCGCGCGGGCGTCCACGCCGAAGCTCTTGAGCGTTTCGGCAAGGCGGCGGGAGTTGTTGCGCAGCTCCGCGCCCGCCTCCACGGCGTTGCCCGCGCCGCCCTCGTCGAGCAGCGTGATGGGCGGGAAGGTGTACTCGGGAATGTCCTGCTCCAGCTCGGATTCGATCTCACCGGCGACCTTCTCGGCCTCGGCGGCGACCTCCTCCGGCGCGGAGGGCCTTGCGGACACATTGGCTGCGGGCGCAGCAGACACCGCTGCGGGAGCGGCGGATACGACCGGCGCGGCAGATACGACCGGCGCGGCAGGTGTGCGAGCGGGCGCGGGAACCGTCTCGGTGAGAGGCGCGCCGGCGACCACCGTGTAGGTCGGCTCCGGCGCGGGAGCGGGAGCGCTCCCGCCCGCCGGAGCCTTGGCGGTCAGCAGCTCGTCCGGCGTGCGGACGGCGTCGGATTTATGGGTGAAGAACCCGGAGAGCTTGCCCTCCTTTTTCGGCGGCTCGCGCGTCTCGCCGTCGAGCGGAATGTCGATGCACGCCTTGGACTTCTCCGCGCTCTTCGTCGCGGTGGCGCGAGTGGGCGGTGCTTCCTCCTCGTCGTCCTCCGGCTCATAGGGCACGCGCTCATGCGAGCGCACCGCCTCGAGCACGGCGGCGGGCGTCAGGCGGAAGGCCAGCATCAGGCAGGTGACGAGCAGCACCGCGAGCAGGATCATCGCGAGCGTCTTTTTCACCAGCTTGACGAGCATGATGGCAAGCGTCGCGGAGAGGACGCCGCCGGATTCCATCGAAAGGCCGCTCTGCCAGAGGAGCTTTGCAATGCCGTCCACGCTGTTGTAGTCCGTCTTGCACAGTACGAGGTGGAGCATCGCGCCGAGCAGCACCGGCAGCAGCGCCGCGCCCACCACGCAGGCGGTGACGTTCCGCCCGCGGTGGAAGAGCAGGATATAGCTCACGAGCAGCAGCACGGGCGCGACCGTATAATAGCCGTAGCCGACGAGTCCGCGGCACAGCGCCGCGGGGCGGTCGAGCAGCCAGCCGCCCTGCTGGAAGTAGCTGAACGCGATGCACAGCGCCAGCACAAGGCACACCACGCCGCCGACCTCGCGGCGGATGGGACGCTTCTTCGGCGCGGCGGTGCGCTTGCCGCCCACCGTCGTCTTTTTGCCTGTCGTCGTCCGCTTGCCGGACGAGGATCTTTTCTGCGTTGCCATAGCTTACCCCTTTATACGATCGTAAAGATGAGCACCAGCGCGCCGACGGTCCAGCAGTAGTAGGCGAACGCGCCGAAGCGGCCGCGGTCGGCGATCATTTTCAGCAGCCGGATGCAGAGATAGCCCGTGACCGCGGCAACGGCTACGCCGATGAGATACATCGGCATTTCCGACCAATTGATCCCCGCGTCGACAGCGTCCTTGATGCTCAGGATATTCGCGCCGAGGATGGCGGGAATGGAGAGGATGAAGGAAAAGCGCACGGCGAATTTCCGCTCAAAGCCCACAAAGCAGCCGGTGGTGATGGTCATGCCGGAGCGGGAGACGCCCGGGCAGAGCGCGATGGCCTGCCCGATGCCGACCACGAGCGCGTCGGCGAGCCTGGCGGTCTTTTCCGTCTTGCCGCCGCGGCGCACGCGGTCGCTCACGAAAAGGAGAACGCCGGTGAAGAGGAGCGCGCCGCCGATGAAATACATATTATCGCTCAGGCCTTCAAAAAAACGACGGAACGGCACCATGACGAAAAGCGGCAGCGTGCCGACGATGACGAGCAATATCATGCGCCGCGCGGGCGGCACGACCCTGGGCGTCGTGTGGTGGACGAGATCGCCGACGCCCGCAAAGAATTCCACGATCATATCGTAGATCTCATCCCAGTAGGCGATGAACACAGCCACCAGCGTGCCGAGGTGCAGCAGCACGTCGTAAAACTGCGGGATCTCCGAGGCCCCCTGCATATTCAGCAGATGCTCGGCAATGGCCAGATGGCCCGAGGACGAGATGGGCAGAAATTCGGCGATGCCCTGCACCAGTCCCATGATGATGGCGGAAAGCCAGGTCATAGCATTCACGCTCCTTTACGCAAAAATACAGATACGGTATAAGTATAGCACGGACGGGCAGAAAATTCCAGTAGGAATTTGACGTTATGTAAAGGAAAACCGCCGGGCTCCGCCCGACGGTCGTTTTCTTATTCCAGCCGCTCCAGCGCCGCGCGGGCGGCCATCTGCTCGGCTTCCTTTTTGCTGTGCCCCTCGCCGCGCCCGACGACCGCGCCGTTGAGCAGGACCTCAAAGGTGAAGGTCTTGTCGTGGTCGGGGCCGGACTCCTCCGCCATGCGGTAGACGAGCGTGCGGTTCGGCTCACGCTGCACGAGCTCCTGCAGCACGGTCTTATAATCGCGGCGGCGCTCCTCCACGACCTCCTCGCGCTCACAGTCGAGCAGCACGCGGTGGATCAGACTGCTTGCGGCGGCAAGCCCGCCGTCGAGATAGACCGCGGCGATGACCGCCTCGGTCGCGTCCGCGAGGATGGACGGACGGGTGCGTCCGCCGCCGGCCTCCTCACCGTTGCCGAGCTTGAGGTAGCGGCCCAGCTCCAGCTTCTGCGCGACCTCATGCAGGCTCTCCTCGCAAACGAGCGCCGCGCGGATGCGCGTCAGCTCGCCCTCGGGCGAGTCGGGATGCCGCGCAAAAAGATACTCCGCCGTGACGAAGCCGAGCACGCTGTCGCCCAAAAACTCCAGCCGCTCGTTGCTCACGCTCTCCGCGCCGCGGTGCTCGTTGGCATAGGAGCTGTGGCGCAGAGCCTCGGCGAGCAGGGCTCCGCTGCGGAAGCGGTAGCCCAGCTTACGTTCCAATTCCTGCAAGGCGTTTCGCCTCCTTTTTCATAAGTCCGCCCCGCCGGAAGCGGGGCGTTATCCGTTATTTCAGTTGAGCTTGGCCGTCAGGTAGCGCACGCAGTCACCGACGGTCTTGAGCGTGAGCAGGTCCTCCTCGGGGATCTCGTCGATCTCAAATTCCTCCTCCATCGCCATGACCAACTCGACCAGGTCCACGGAGTCGGCGCTCAGATCATCCTCAAAGGAGCTGTTCATCGTCACATCGTCCGCATTCACAGCGAACTGCTCCGCGATCAGGTCCTGCATTGTTTTGAAAATTTCTTCCGAAGTCATCTCATCCAGTCCTCCTCAGGAAACGTTTGGCAAAATGATACGGCAAGATAGCCGGTCTGTCAATAGGCTTTTTGTAAAATCAGTCCTTTTCGGGCGTGACCTTCATCTTATTCACGTTTTGCGTGATGTCGGCGATGATGCCGCTCTCCGCGACGGCGATGGTCTGACGCACCGCGTTGCAGAAGGCCGCGGCGTTCGACGAGCCGTGCGCCTTGACGACGGGCCGGGAGATGCCGAGCAGCGCCGTGCCGCCGACCTCGTTGGGGTCGAGCATTTTCTTGAAGTCCGCAAGGCCGTCCTTGAGCAGCAGATACGCGAGCTTCGTCTTGGCGCTCTTTGTCAGCATTTTCTTCAGCTCGCCGCTCATCAGCTTTGCCGCGCCCTCGACGCTCTTAAGCATGATGTTGCCGCTGTAGCCGTCGGCGACGATCACATCGCAGCCGCCCGCGAGCGCGGTGTTGGCCTCGATGTTGCCGATGAAGTTGAGGTGGCCCTGCTCGCCGGCCTCCTTAAGGCGGGCGTAGGTCTCATGACGGAGGGTGTCGCCTTTGCTCGGCTCGGCGCCGATATTCAAAAGTCCGACGCGCGGTTGCACGATGCCGAGCACCTTTTCGGCATAATAGCTGCCTAAGTAGGCAAATTGCAGCAGATATTCGCTCGTGCATTCGGCGTTTGCGCCGCAGTCGATCAGAACGGCCTTGCCGGTCATGGTCGGGATGGTCGGCGCGAGCGCCGCGCGGCGAAGCCCGCGGATGCGCTTGACCACGAGCGTCGCGCCCGCGAGCAGCGCGCCGGTGGAGCCGGCGGAAATAAAGCCGTCCGCCTGTCCGTCGCGCAGGAGGTTCAGTCCCACGGTGAGCGAGGAATCCTTCTTCTGCTTGAAGGCCGTCGCGGGATCGTCGCAGATCTCCACGACCTCCTCGGCGTTGGCGATCTCGATGCCCTGCGGGACCTCCTTGCAGCCGGCCTTTTCCAGCTCGCGCAGGATGTCCGCCGTGCGGCCGGTGAGAATGATGTCCGCGCCGTATTTCTCGCGGGCGAGCAGCGCGCCGCGGACGGGAGCCTCGGGGGCGAAATCGCCGCCCATCGCGTCAATGATGATCTTCATGGTTTTCCTCCTTTACGCCGTCGAGGACGCTCTCGCGCAGGCTGTCGATGATCTCCAGCGAGCGGCGGGAGAGCTCCGCGTTCTTGTTGCGCTTTCCCTTGATGCGGCAGCCGAGCGGCGGCATGATGCCGAAGTTGACGTTCATCGGCTGGAAATTGGCGACCGTCGTGTCGCTCACATACAGCCCCAGCGCGCCGATGGCGGTCTCGCGCGGGAAGTCGATGGGGGCCTGCCCCAGCAGCCGCCGCGCGGTCTCCACGCCCGCAAGGAAGCCGGACGCGGCGGACTCGACGTAGCCCTCCACGCCGGTCATCTGCCCGGCAAAGGAAATACGGTCGTCCGCGATGAGGCGGTAATAGCGGTCGAGCAGACCGGGGGAGCTGAGATAGGTGTTGCGGTGCATGACGCCGTAGCGCACGAACTCCGCGTTCGCGAGCGCGGGGATCATGGAAAAGACGCGCTTCTGCTCCGGAAAGCGCAGATGCGTCTGGAAGCCGACGAGGTTGTAGATGCTGCCCTCGGCATTGTCGCGCCGGAGCTGCACGACGGCATACGGCTCGTGCCCGGTCTTGGGGTCCTTGAGTCCGCGGGGCTTGAGGGGACCGTAGCAGAGCGTATCGTGTCCGCGCCGCGCCATGACCTCAACGGGCATACAGCCCTCAAAAACGTGCTTATCCTCAAAGCCGTGGACGGGAGCCTCCTCCGCCGTGGTGAGCGCGTGCCAGAAGGCGTCGTACTCCTCCGCCGTGAGGGGGCAGTTGATGTAGTCCGCCGTGCCCTTATCGTAGCGTGAGGCGAACCACGCGCTCGACATATCCACGCTCTCGTAGGTCACGAGCGGGGCGGCGGCATCGTAGAAATTCAGCGTGTGACCGTCGCCGAGCTTCTCCGCGATGGCGGCGGAGAGCGCGTCGGAGGTCAAGGGGCCCGAGGCGACGATGACCGTCCCCTCGGCGGGGATCGACGTGACCTCGCTCTCGATCACCGTGATGTTCGGATGGCTCCGCACGCGCTCGGTGACGAGGCGGGCAAAGCCGTGTCGGTCAACGGCGAGTGCGCCGCCCGCCTCCACGCGCGTCTCGTCCGCGCAGGCGAGGATCAGCGAGCCGAGGCGGCGCAGCTCCTCCTTGAGCAGTCCCACCGCGTTTTCCAGCTGGTCGGAGCGCAGGGAGTTCGAGCAGCACAGCTCGGCAAAATCGTCGCTGTGGTGCGCCGGCGTTCTCTTCGCCGGCTTCATTTCATAGAGCGTGACCGCAATGCCGCGCCGCGCGAGCTGCCACGCAGCCTCGCAGCCGGCAAGGCCCGCTCCGATGACGGATACCTGCATCAGTTCTCTTCCTTCTTTGCCGTCTTTTTGGCGGCGGTCTTTTTCGCCGCGGCCGCTTTCGCGGACTTGGCGGCGGGCTTCGCCGCCGTCTTTTTCACGGCAGTCTTCTTCGCGGCGGTTTTCGCGGTCGTTTTCTTCGCGGCGGACTTCTTTGCCGGCGCTGCCTCCGCCGCGCTCTCCTCCGCCGCTTCCGCGTCCGCGGCCTTTTTGCGCACAAAGCCGCGCTTGTCCTCGGGCAGGAAGTTCTCACACGCGGGGTTGATGCAGAACGGCTTCTTGAAGCCCTTGCCCGCCTTCTTGAACATCGTCTGTCCGCAGACGGGGCAGTCGTCCTTGGTGGGCACGTCCCACGTCATGAAGTCGCACTTCTTCTCCTCGTCGCGGCTCGTGCCGAACTCGCAGCAGTAGTAGGTGTACTGCTTGCCGGTCTTCTGGCTCTTGCCCGTGCGCTTCATCAGCCGTCCGCCGCACTTCGGGCAGCGGCCCGGCATCTCGACCACGAGCGGCATGGTGAAGCTGCATTCGGGATAGCCGGGGCAGGCGAGGAAGCGGCCGAAGCGGCCGGACTTGATGACGAGCTTGCGTCCGCATTCGGGGCAGACCTCCTCCGTCTCCTCGTCGGGCACCTTGAGATGGACGCCCTCGAGCTCCTTTTCCGCCTTTTGGAGATTGGATTCAAAGCCGCCGTAAAATTCACGCAGAACGTCCTTCCACGCGATCTTGCCCTCCTCGACGGTGTCGAGCTCCTTTTCCATGCGGGCCGTGAACTTCGTGTCCACGATGTCGGGGAATTTATCCTCCATCAGCTTCGTCACGACGCTGCCGAGCGGCGTGATGCGCAGGAATTTGCCCTCCTTGACGACGTACTCACGGTCGATGATGGTCGAGACCGTGGGCGCGTAGGTCGAGGGGCGGCCGATGCCGTTCTGCTCAAGCGCGCGGATGAGCGTCGCGTCGGTGTAGCGCGTGGGGGGCTGGGTGAAGTGCTGCTCCTCGTCGAAGCCCTGCAGCTCCAGCGTCTGCCCCTCGGTCAGCGGCGGCAGCGGGGAGGTCTTTTCCTCCTTGTCGTCGTCGCGGGCTTCCTCATACACGGCGGTGTAGCCGGAGAACTTCAGGCTGCTCGCGCTCGCGCGGAATTCATGCACGCCCGAGGCGATCTCGACGGCGACGCTGTCATAGACGGCGTTCGCCATCTGGCTGGCGAGGAAGCGGCTCCAGATGAGCCGGTAGAGGCGGTACTGCTCGCCCGTAAGGTCGCCCTTGAGGCGCTCGGGCGTGAAGTCCACGTTGGAGGGACGGATGGCCTCGTGCGCGTCCTGCGCGCCGGCCTTGGCCTTGAAGCGGCGGGTCGTAGCGGGATAATAGTCCTTGCCGTAGCGGCCGAGGATGAAGCTCTTCGCGGCGGCAAGCGCCTCCTCGCTGATGCGCAGCGAGTCGGTACGCATATAGGTGATCAGACCCACGGTGCCCTCGCCGGCGACGTCCACGCCCTCGTAGAGCTGCTGGGCGATCGCCATGGTGCGGCGCGGGGTCATGTTGAGCTTGCGGCTGGCCTCCTGCTGGAGCGTGGAGGTGGTGAACGGCGGGGAGGGCGAACGCTGCTTGTCCGCGCGCTTGACGCTCTTGACCGCGAACACCGCGCTCTTCGTGTCAGCGATGACCGCGTCGATCTCCTCGCGGGAGGAGGGCTCGAACTTCTTGCCGTTTTTGCCGTAATAGTGCGCGGTGAAGGTCTTATGGCTCCGCTCGTCGAGGAGCTGCGCGTCGAGCGTCCAGTATTCCTCGGGCTTGAAGGCTTCGATCTCCTTCTCGCGCCGGTGTATCCACCAATGCGCGCGCCGTCCAGAGGCTACAGTTCAGGTTTGCGCCCATTTGCTCCAGCGCCGTGGACATCGATCCGTCAATAATCATCTGTCCGTTTTTTTCCAATAATTCCTTAATTTTGTCTGCCATGTTTTTCCCCCTTTTTTCTTTTGTATTGTTCTTATTTTAAAGCATTTCAAAAGTTTTCTTGCCATTATATCACAGATAATTCGATTTTCCTACCTTTATTTCTCCGCTATTCTGCTATTTTTCAGTCAAAATGCTGTTCTTTTGCATGACATCCTTATAAAAATCAAGAAATGCGTGAATGGCAGGGGAACGCCACTTATTTTTATGAATCAGAAGCTGTGTCCAGACTGTCTCCATGGAGTCCTCCACCGGCAATCGTGTCACCTGCCCTGTCCGCACATAGTCCTCCGTAACGAAATCCGGCAGAAAGGAGAGCAGATTGCTTTTTTTCACCAACTCGCAAATCTGAATCGGATTCCCAATTTCCAGAATCGGACGAATTTCCATGGATTTGGACGCAAGTGCTTCATCCAGAATGGCACGATAGCTCATTTTTCGCTCCGTCAGCACAAATTCATTTCCGCATAATTCCTGCAACGTCAGCCGCCGCTTCGCAAGGGGATGATCTGTCGCCGCAATGAAATGCGCCTGCTCCTCCTGCTCCGCGCAGATGATAAAATCGGAATCATAAATATGCCTGTCCAATGTAAATACAATATCCGCCTCATTTTTCCGCAGCATATCAAACATCTGCTCCGTGCCGCCCTCCTTGATTTCCGCCCGTATCCCCGGATATTTACGGCGAAACTGCAAAAAATCCTCTTTAAAATAGCGATTGCAGATGGAGCTTGACATCGCAAGGCGAATCTCTCCCTCAATCCGTTCCCCGAATTTCAGGGATGCCAGCATTTTTTCCTGCGCATTGAGGATATTTCGCGCCTGTTGTAAGACCAGAATCCCCTCCTCTGTCAGGCTGACTCTGTGATAATAGCGGTCAAACAGCCGCACCTGCAATTCTGCCTCCAGCTGCTTAATCTGCGAGGAAACCGTAGACTGCGTATAGCCCAATTCCTTTGCTGCCGCGGAAAAGCCCGCATGCTCACAAACGGCAATGAACGTTTTCAAGCTGTTGGTATTCATTGTAACACCCCTTTTGATACAAACGATTTTTTCGTTAGTATACAGCAAAACAATCAATTTTACAAATATTATGTTTTTTTATATAATATTCTTTATGGATGTATTATCAATTTTTCATGAAAACAAGAACAAAAAATGTCCTGTTCTTTGCAAAGCAGACAGGATCGTGTAAAGGAAAGGGGTATTCTCTCGTGAAACGTGAACAACTCGGAAGCCGTTTGGGCTTCATCATGCTTTCCGCAGGCTGTGCCATTGGCTGCGGGAATGTCTGGAAATTTCCATGGATGTGTGGACAAAATGGCGGCGGCAGCTTCATGCTGGTCTATATTCTCTGTCTGATTCTTCTGGGGATTCCCGCGCTTGTTCTGGAATTTTCCATGACGACGTCCCCTTCCGCCGCCTGTTCCGGGAGCGGTTTTCCT
>OLOV01001910.1_pt1 | contig 15233 bp, 9 predicted proteins | sample 1672931 | NCBI WGS metagenome assembly OLOV01 (sample SAMEA3136738, study PRJEB25190) | human gut metagenome | biome: human gut; feature: human-associated habitat; material: faeces | place: Austria | collected 2013
TTCGTTGTTGTGAAATTGTATCAACCTATTCTATCTCTATTTCGGCTAATCCTTTTTTCTTTTCACTTACCTCGTTGTAATCTCTCAGTATTGTCAATGAACTTATTTTTGTACCGCTTCTTCCGAAACGGGCTGCAAAGATACGCACTTTTTCTTTACCTCCAAATTTTTTTTGACATTTTTTATAAAAATTTTCGATGAGTGGGGATTTTCACCTTAATATAGTATATTTGTTTTTTGTCGGTGCGCTTCGACAGGCTCAGCGACCGACACCGGACCCTGAGCCTATCGAGGGGGCCGGACGGAATGACAAGAAAGAAATGAAAACAAAATAACGATCAATGGAAGAAAAAAGAAATGCTTTACCGGAGAACGCTCAAAGGGAGCTGGCACCGGGCGAGGAGTACAAGCCGCTCTTGGGGGCGGAGAGGAAATGGGCGGAAGTCACGCCATATTCAGTGACCCTTGGATTGCTGATGGTGGTCATCTTCTCCGCGGCGGCGGCCTATCTGGGGCTGCGCGTGGGACAGGTGTTCGAGGCGGCGATCCCGATCGCGATCATCGCGGTGGGTCTGACAAGCGCACTCGGCAAGAAGGAAGGTCTGGGACAAAACGTCATCATCCAGTCGATCGGAGGCTGCTCCGGAGCTGTGGTGGCGGGCGCTATATTCACACTTCCTGCCATCTACATTCTTGGAGTTGATGTCAACTTTATGCAGATGTTCCTCTCGTCGCTGCTCGGCGGTGTTTTAGGAATATTGTTCCTCATCCCTTTCCGGAAATATTTCGTGAAAGAGATGCACGGGAAATATCCTTTCCCTGAGGCCACGGCCACGACACAGATCCTCGTTAGCGGCGAAGGCGGCGGCAAGGGAGCTGGAACGCTTCTGGTGAGTGGTCTCATCGGAGGTCTTTATGACTTCATTGTCAGCACTTTCGGTGCGTGGGCGGATACGGTCAGCACCACCGTGATGGGATTCGGACAGACAATCGCTGACAAGGCGAAGGTCGTTCTGAAACTGAACACCGGAGCGGCTGTGCTGGGCCTCGGCTACATCGTGGGCCTGAAATATGCCTTCATCATCTGCTGCGGCAGTTTCCTGGTGTGGCTGGTGATCATCCCGCTGATGAACCTCATCTGGGGCGGACAGGTGATTGATCTGATGAACACCGGAGTGACAATGACAATCGGAGAGATGAGCCCTGACCAGATATTCAAGGATTATGCAAGGCACATCGGCATCGGTGGCATCGCGACCGCCGGAATCATCGGCATCATCAAGTCGTTCGGTGTGATCAAGTCGGCTGTGGGACTGGCTGTCGGCGAGTTCGGCAAGAAGGGAGGAAAGGTTGAGAACACCGAGAGGACACAGGAGGATATTCCTATGAAAACCATTGTGTTCGGCATTGTGCTGACGCTGTTGGCTGTGTTCGCTTTCTTCGCGTTCGGAGGAGTTGTGAACAACATCTGGCAGGCAGTTGTCGGGCTGCTGATCGTGGCGATCATCTCGTTCCTGTTCACTACCGTGGCGGCCAACGCCATCGCCATCGTGGGAACAAACCCAGTGAGCGGAATGACACTTATGACGCTTATCATCGCCGCGCTTATCCTTGTGGCTGTGGGACTTAAGGGCAACGCTGGTATGGCAGCGGCCTTGATCATCGGTGGAGTTGTCTGCACGGCGCTTTCGGTCGCAGGTTCATTCATCACCGACCTCAAAATCGGTTACTGGATCGGAAGCACGCCAAAGAAGCAGGAAGGCTGGAAGTTCATGGGTGTGGCTGTCGCGGCTGCGACAGTCTGCGGCGTGATGCTCGTGCTGAACAAGACCTACGGATTCGTCGGCGACCAGGCTCTCGTGGCTCCTCAGGCCAACGCCATGGCGGCGGTGATCCAGCCGATGATGAACGGCGGAGGCGCTCCGTGGCTGCTTTACGGAATCGGTGCGGTGCTGGCCATCGTGCTGACTTTCTTCAAGATACCGGCATTGGCGTTTGCGCTTGGAATGTTCATTCCTATCGATCTTAACCTGCCGTTGCTGGTCGGCGGCGCGATCTCCTGGTACGTGAGCACACGCTCGAAGGACAAGGCTCTGAACGAGGCGCGTCTGAACAAGGGTACGCTGATCGCTTCGGGATTCATCGCCGGCGGCGCGTTGATGGGTGTCGTGAGCGCGCTGCTGAAGTTCTTCAACGTGGATTGGTTCATGGCGGATTGGAACGCGCAGTATGGCGAGGCCATAGCGATCATTCCGTTCATCGGAATCATCGCCTACACGGTGATCGCTTCTTTGAGGGCTAAGGAATAAACAAACGGCCGCTGAGCCTACCGAAGTGCCGTTATGGAAGTCGCTTCGACAGGCTCGGCGACCAGAAAATAACAACAACATGGAAAAAGTTTTGGACAGGTTCCTGAGGTACGTCAGCGTTGACACTCAGTCGAACGAGGAATCAGAGAGCCAGCCTTCGGCGGAAAAAGAGCTCAATCTGCTGCGGATGCTGCGCGACGAGCTTCAGGCTCTCGGAGTGGAAGCCACTCTGGATGAATATGGTTACGTGATGGGGTCGATCCCTTCGAACATCGAGGCGAAAGTGCCGGCGATCGGCTTCATCGCCCACGTGGACACCGCTCCGGACGCATCAGGCGCGGACATCAAACCTCAGATAATCAATGAATATGACGGCGGGGATATTCCTTTAAAAGGTGTGCCGGGCCTGGCGCTGAAGCCTTCGGAGTTCCCGGAGATGCTTCACTACGTGGGTCAGACGCTCATCACCACCGACGGAACCACGCTGCTTGGCGCGGACGACAAGGCCGGTGTGGCGGAGATTATGGACGCGGTGCAGTACATCGTGGAGCATCCTGAGTTCAAGCATGGTGAGATCAAGATCGGGTTCACGCCAGACGAGGAGATCGGACGCGGAGTCGTTAAGTTCGATGTCAAGAAGTTCGGGGCTGAATATGCCTACACGATGGATGGCGGCGAGATCGGAGAGCTGGAGTTCGAGAATTTCAACGCGGCTTCGGCGAAGATACATATTCAAGGAAGGAATGTTCATCCTGGCTACGCCAAGGGCAAGATGAAAAACGCCATTCTGATCGCGACTGAACTGAACGGACTGCTGCCGGTCCAGCAGAGACCTGAATATACCGAAGGGTACGAAGGGTTCTTCCATATCGTCGGGTTCAACGGAACGGTCGAGGAGGCTGACATCACCTACATCATCCGTGACCACGACCGCAAGGAGTTCGAGAGCAAGAAGGCTATTATGCAGAAGTGCGTGGACTTCATCAATGTAAAGTACGGTGAGGGCACGGCGACGACTGTGATCAAAGATCAGTACTACAACATGCGCGAGCAGGTGGAACCGCATTATCACGTGGTGGAGAAAGCCGTGAAGGCTATGGAGATGGCAGGAATCAAGCCTAAGATCCAGCCGATCCGTGGCGGTACCGACGGGGCTAACCTCAGTTTCAAGGGCTTGCCTTGCCCGAACATCTTCGCCGGCGGCCTGAACTTCCACGGCAAGATGGAGTTCGTTCCTCTCCAGAGCATCGAGAAGGCCTCTCAGGTCATCCTAAACATCATCTCGCTCTACGCGGAGTAAATTTCCGTGGCAGATAACCAACTGGTTATCAACAATAAAAGCATTCTCGTGGTGGACAAAACCGAACCACGAGAATGTTTATTTTATTGGTTACTAAGCAATTAAACGCCACGCAGGCGCACTCCCTCGGTCCCCCCCCAGACTGTCTGAAAAGTCTCGGCGAGAGTAGAAAAGTCTGTACCCCTATACAGGGGCGACAACGAATTTTCAATCCTCACTGGGGGTACTTTTACTTTTAAGACAGTCTCCCCCTTTGAGACTTCGGCAAGCTCAGCGCACCGTTGGCTCAGGGACTGCCTTGATCTTCAGCTAAAGGTAAGCCAAAAGCCCCGGGCGCTTCGACTGGCTCAGCGTCCGGGGCTTTGGTTCCAGTTGGTCGCTGAACCTGTCGAAGCGACGAGGGAGGCTCAGGGAGGCCGTCGGGATATTCAAAGAAAGGTTATTTGATGACACCGAGTTCCTTGCCGACTTTGATGAAGGCGGCGATGGCTTTGTCGAGGTGCTCGCGCTTGTGGGCGGCTGAGAGCTGGACGCGGATGCGGGCCTGGCCCTTAGGGACAACCGGATAGTAGAAGCCGGTCACGAATATTCCTTCCTCGGCCATCTTGGCGGCGAACTTCTGGGACAGAGGAGCATCGTAGAGCATCACGGCGCAGATGGCGCTCTGGGTCGGCTTGATGTCGAAGCCGGCGGCCAACATCTTGTCACGGAAGTAGTTCACGTTCTCCTGCTGGCGGTCGTGAAGCTCGTTGCTTTCCTTGAGCATCTTGAACATCTCGATGCCGGCGGCCACGATCATAGGCGGCAGAGAGTTGGAGAAGAGATACGGACGGGAGCGCTGGCGGAGCATATCGATGATCTCCTTGCGGCCTGTGGTGAATCCGCCGACGGTGCCACCGAACGCCTTGCCGAGGGTGCCTGTGAATATGTCAATGCGGCCATAGCAGTCATATTGCTCCGCGACTCCGTGGCCGGTCTTGCCGACAACGCCGGCGGAATGGCTCTCATCAACCATCACGAGGGCGTCATACTTCTCGGCCAGCTCGCAAATCTTGTCCATCGGAGCGACGTTGCCATCCATTGAGAAGACTCCATCGGTGCAGATGATGCGGAACCTCTGGGCCTGAGCCTCCTGGAGACAACGCTCAAGGTCGGCCATATCAGCGTTGGCGTAACGGTAACGGACAGCCTTGCAAAGACGCACTCCGTCGATGATGGAGGCGTGGTTCAGGGAATCTGAGATGATGGCGTCGTCAGCCGTGAGCAGAGGCTCGAACACCCCACCGTTGGCATCGAAGCATGATGCGTAGAGGATGGTGTCCTCTGTGTGGAAGAAGTCGGAGATGGCAGCCTCAAGCTCCTTGTGAAGATCCTGGGTTCCGCAGATGAAACGGACAGAGGACATTCCGAATCCCCTCTCGTCCATAGCCTTCTTGGCGGCCTCGATGAGCCTCGGGGAATCAGCCAAACCTAAATAGTTGTTGGCGCAGAAGTTAAGAGCCTTGCTGCCGTCCTGGAGAGTGATCTCGGCGGATTGTGCGGAGGCGATGTTTCTCTCGTTCTTGTAGAGTCCGGCTTCCTTGATGGAGGCAAGCTCTGCCTGTAGATGTTCCTGGAATTTTCCGTACATATTGATAAAATTTTAAAACGTTTCGATTTCGCACTGACAAATATATTAATTTTTGACAAAATCGATAATATTTTATTATAAATAAGGGCTCTTGTCAGAAAATAATGTAAATTTGCACTTGCTAATTTAGCAATAAACAAGCGATCCGCAATGAAAAATGTACTAGTGATAGGTTCGACCGGACAGATCGGTTCGGAGCTGACAATGAAAATCAGGAATATGTACCCGGAGGGCAACGTTGTCGCCGGCTACATCAAAGGTGCTGAGCCAAAGGGTGTTCTGCTTGAGAGCGGCCCCGCCGAGGAGGCTGATGTCTGCAACGGTGAGCAACTTCTGGGCATCGTGAAGAAGTACAACATCGACACAATCTACAATCTCGCCGCCCTGCTCTCGGCTGTCGCGGAAAGGAAGCCGCAGCTGGCATGGCACATCCAGATAGACGGACTCATGAATATTCTTGAGATCGCGAGGGAGAACAATGTCGCTGTGTTCACACCATCCTCGATCGGTTCGTTCGGCCCTGAGACTCCGCATCAGAACACTCCTCAGGACACGCTCCAGAGGCCTCGTTCGATGTACGGCGTGACCAAGGTGGCCACCGAGTTGCTGAGTGACTATTATCACACCAAATACGGTGTGGACACCCGTTCGGTAAGGTTCCCTGGACTTATCTCCAATGTGACACTTCCTGGAGGCGGCACGACAGACTATGCCGTTGAGATCTACTATGCGGCAGTAAAAGGCGAAGAGTTTGTCTGCCCTATCGCGGCCGGGACATTCATGGACATGATGTACATGCCTGACGCGCTGAAGGCCGCCGTGGACATCATGAACGCGGATCCTTCCAAGCTGAAACACCGCAACTCGTTCAACATCGCCTCCATGAGCTTTGATCCGGAGATTATCTACCACAAGATTCAGGAACATATTCCTGGATTCAAGATGCGCTATGAGGTGGATCCGGTACGTCAGGCGATCGCTGACTCTTGGCCGGACAAGATGGATGATTCCTGCGCCCGCGAGGAGTGGGGATGGGCACCGTCCTATGATCTGGAGACCATGACCGTGGACATGATCGACGCCCTCAAGAAGAAACTTCTCTAAAAAAGGATTCTATTATAAAGGATCAAGGACTGGCCTTCAGGTCAGTCCTTATTTTTTACCGGCTTTCCGTGCGGCTTTTCTGGCTTTCTGTTTTTCGTAACGAGCCTTGTAGCGTTCAAGCATCCTCTCTTCCTTAGCACGACGTTTCTCCATCGCCTTCAATGTCTTGAGGGTCCTCTGACGCTTCTTTTTCAACGCTTTCTCCTCCTTGGCCTTAGCCTTGGCGGCATCACGGGCGTCAAGTTCAGCCCATCTGGCCTCCTTGGCCGCCTGACGATCTTTTCGCGCCTTCTCTCTCTCAGCCTTTTTGCGTTCTTGCTCAGCCTTCTTTATGGCCGAAGGATCATTGGCCAATGAATCGGCCTTGCTGACCGACAACGAATCTGAAACCACAAGGCTGTCCTTCACGGCAAGGCTGTCCTGTCGCGCCAAAGAATCACGGCTGGCAAGGCTGTCTCTCAGAGCCAGACTGTCGGCACGGGCAAGGCTGTCCGCCAAAGCAAGGCTGTCGGCGGCGGCAACGATCCTAAGGCTGTCGGCAATCCTGGCAGCCTCAGCCTTGCGCTCGGCCTCAAGCCTTCTGCGCTCAGCGTTACGGACCCGTTTCAAGGAATCCTGTCTGGCCAGCATCTTATAGACGCTGTTCATGTGGCCCGGGAAGTAGATGTCCGTCTGCGCGAATTCGGCTCTCGGCACATTCTCATAGACTTTCCTCTGGGACTCCCGCGGCTTATATGGCGTGATGTCCTCCGGTCCCTTGGGACGTTTGTCCGGCTGCCAGTCGAATCCCTTCAGAATCTTCTCGTCCTTTTTCATCTGGACGACCGGGTAGGCATCTGTCTTCACGGCATCGAAGTAGTTCAAGTCCTGAATATTACCGTCCTTCAATGTCGCGGTCAACATCTTTGACTCGAACTTGTTGACGGTGGCCAGACTTCCGTTCTCCTCGATGTAGAAGACTCCGGACGCGCCACCCATCGAGTCGAACCGCCTCAACGCACCGGTACTGTCAAAGTATGCCATCATCTCTGTTCCACGGATCTGGTCATAGGACAAGGTGTCCTCCTGCACTATTATAAAGGCATTGGACATCAAGCTGGCGCGGTCAATGGACCGGTTCTTGACAATGACGGTTATACTGTCGGCACTGTACTGCCGCTTGATCTCATTCCAGACAATCGGGTTTTCATACAACCTTATCAAAGAGTCAAGATCCGTGTAGGCAAGAGAGTCGCATGCGACCTGCATGTCGTTACGGAACACCTTGACGTTACGTATGCCATAGATGAAACTGATCTTCGTGGAATCCTTGGGGGCCAAAGACAAAGAGTCAGTGGGAACATGCAGGGAATCACCCGGCACGGTAAGGGAATCCGTAGGCACGGTAAGGGAATCCGTAGGGACGGTAAGAGAATCCGTAGGCACGGTCAGGGAATCCGTAGGGACGGTAAGGGAATCCGGTGATTGCGGATTGGTCACTTCGGCAGGCTCAGTGACCGAAACAGGTTCAGTGACCGCGGAAAGGGTCTTCGCCGCCAGACTGTCGCTTGGAACACGTACAGTGTCGGGCGACGTTTTCAGGGTGTCCGGCAATTGGAACCGTGGAGGAGCATATTCAATGACATCATCCCATGGAGCGGGAAGGCCTTGACGGCCTTTCGTCACAGGATCGCCGATCATCGCGTCACCTGACAGTTTTCCGGATTTCGAGATCGCCTTTCCTCCTGAATTATCACCTGTCTTTCCAGCCGTTGTTCCCGCCGTCTTTCCTGTAGCCGTTCCAGTTGCCTTGCCAGCCGGTTTCCCGGTCGGTTTTCCACCTGGCTTGACAGTCGGTTTCCCGGTCGGTTTTCCACCTGGCTTGACAGCGGAGGCGCCTCTGTCGGAGGCTCCGGCGGCGTTAGGGTCTTCCTCTTCCCGCTTCTTGCGGGCCTCTTCGGCCGCGGCCTTGGCTGCCTCGTAGGCCTTGCGACGGTACTCCGTGACAGGATCCACGTTTATCTCTTTCAGACGGCTTGCCGAATTGGAAATCTCCGATGAATCCACATCACATTTCGGTATGGAGCGCAGAATCAATGTGTCCGCACCGATGTAAGCTGTATCTCTCTTTTCCCCTTGCTCGCTGATCGCTATCACAGCCGGCTCACGGGTCAACTTTATGAATGACAAGGAATCTATATACTGCACATAACCGGCCACCGCGGCCACATTGCGAGTCGTGTCAAGCAGTTCCACATGGCCAAACATCTCCACATTGTTCGGAACCCGGTAATATACCAAGGTGTCAGCCCATGCCTCCTGGTTCTCGGTAAGAATATGCACGTTCCTGAAGAACGTGAACTTTTCCAAAGTCCGCTCGTAAAAACCGGCCTGAGAAGAAAGCATGTTGTTGTCCCTCCATGCGTTGGTGCCGGTTCCGAAAGTGGCTACGTTCGTGCCTGTGTTGTAGTCCAGATCATCAGTCTTCACGAATATCGAGTCAGTGTACATGTTGACGTTGTTCGTGAAACTGAACGTCTTGAGCTTGGAATAGTAATGGCCGTCATCGCTCTCGATGATCTGGCCGTCCTTGTCGCGCAAGGCACCGCCGTTCCTGAACACGGCCACACTGTCCTTGGTGTTATAGTCCAGGTCAGTGGTACGCAGGGTGTTCCCGTCCTTGTCCCTAAGCTGGACCAGCGCGCCTCTGAACTGAGCGAGGTTCTGGTCGATGAGATAGTCGAGGCTCTCGCTGCTGAGCACTGTGTTGTTCTGAATGATCTGGACGTTGCCGAAAGCGTTTATAACATTCTGGTTGACATTCCACAAGGCGGTGTCGCAGATCAGAAGAGTTGAATTGTGCTCGAATCTGGCATGTCCCAAAGCCTTCCTGTAGCTCTGGCCATATTCCTCGACCTGCTGAAGCTCATCACATCCCAGCAGGCGCACAAGACTGTCCTTCTGCTCGGTGTTCTGGGCGAAAAGGCCGAACGAAACCAGCAGAAGGATTAATGAATATGCCAGACGTCTCGCAAGCATCAGTCTTCAGAGAACTTTGAAGCCCAACCCGGACGACGGAACTCGCAGTCCTTGAACATCGGGTCGATGACAATGTGGGTCTCCTTGATCTTGCCGGCGAGGAAGTCATCGATGGCCTTCATCTGCTTGTCTTGACGGACTTGCTCCTGAAGCTGGCTGAAATCCTCCTCAAACGACGCAGTGTGGGCCGGAATGATCTTGTCAACACGGATGATCTTGTAGATGGTCTTTCCAACGACATAGTCTTTGACCTGATCCTGACGGCCATCATTGTCAGTGGACTCCACAGGCTCGGAGATCTCGCCCTCCTTCAAGTCCTTGATGGCCAGATAGTCCTCCGGCTTGAGCTGGTCAATCTCGAAATATGCCGAGCCGGTGTTCGGATCGGACATCTGACCGCCGTTGGTCCTGGTGGCCGGATCCTGTGAGTAGAAGTTCGCCGCCATCTGGAACGTCACGGCGTTATTGTTGATCTCGGTACGGAGGCTGTCCAGAGTCTTGAACGCCTTATCCCTGTCGTCATCAGTGTATTTAGGCTTCATCAGAATGTGGCGGGCGTTGAACATGTCGCCTTTCTTCTCGATGACCTCGATGATGTGGAATCCGTCAGGAGTTTCGACAATCTGCGAGATAACACCCGGCTTCAAAGCCATAGCGGCGTCTGAAAACACAGGCCAGAAGATTGACTTCGAGGCCATTCCAAGCTCGCCACCCTTACGGGCGCTACCCGGATCCTCCGAATATATTCGAGCAAGAGTGGAGAACTTCTCTCCGTTGATGATCCTCTCGCGGAGGTCCAGCAACTTCTCGCGCACGGCCATGTTCGCGGCCTCGCGGTCCGGATAACGGCAGATCTGACTGAGCTGGTACTTGATAGGAACTATCGGAAGGTTCTTGGTGTCAACCGTGTCAAGATATTCCTTTACATCATAAGGTGTCATCTCCGGGATCTTCTTCATGATCTCCTGCTGGGCCTGCTGTGTGAGGCTCATGTCCTCGTACTGCTTGCGCCATTCCTGACGGAGGCGGTAGAGAGGCTTGCCGAAATATTCCTCAACCTTGTCCTCGCCGCCGAGGTAGGTCAGCATCCTGTCCGCCTGCTGGGAAAGGCTTCCCTCAACCATGTCCTGATTGACCGTGAGAGAGTCGATCCTGGCCTGCATCAGGAATATCTTCGATTCGAGAATCGATTCCAGCACCTCGCAGCGGACATTCCTGTCTGATGAAAAGCCCTGGGCGCTGCGGTCCTTGACCGCCCCTTCGATGTCGGAGATCATGATCGCCTCGTTGCCGACAACGGCGACGGTCTTGTCAACGTACTTGTATTTCTGGGCAGAAGCCATCGCGCAGGTCGCTGCGAGGGCGAAGATGGTGATTGCTGTTTTCTTTATCATTTCGAATATATTTCAAAATTCTCCTTAACCTTGGCGTCTTCTATCAAGTCCCGTTCCAAACCGGCCAGGAGCTCGTGCTTTCTTCCGCTGATGATGATGTCCTTTATCCTGTCCTCACAGTATTCCACCGGAGCGATCTCCCCGGCCCTCCGGTAATCCACTATGAACGCGACAGAGATGTTGGCATCCCCGTCCGGCATCTCTATGAAGTTGCCGCTACGCTGTGAGAGCATCTGAACATAGTCCACACCGAACTCGGCGGCCAGTTTCACCGCGTCTATCCAGCCATTGGAATAGTCATGGTAACGCTGGGTCGAATTGAAGGCGATGCTGTCAGCGGCCACCACGTCCTCAACCTTGTCCGAAGACATCAGCTTCTTGATCTTCTGAAGATTCGGAGAATCTTTCGGAATATTCATAAAACGGGCTTTGAGGATCGGCCGCTCCAGCTTGAAGGACTCTTTGTGGGAGCCATAATATTCATCAATCTGCTTTTTTGAGACGGTGGTGTCGAGGCGCTCGTTGATGTAGCGCTGCTCGTAGCGGTACCGCAGAAGCGACTGGCGGTAGGCCTCAAGCTCCTTCGAGACATCCTTTTCCTCCTTGGAGAGACGCTGCTGGGCTATGTCGAGGAAAGCCTTGTCCTTCACCCACGAGTTGATGTAGAGGTTCGCAAGGTTCACGCTGTCCTCCGGAGACGTGCCCTTGGGGATCACATCGTCCAGTTCCGAGCGATAGAGTTTATGGTCTCCCAGCCTGGCGACAACCTCCCCGTCGTGAATCAGCGAGGATATTGCCTTGCAGGACGGAAGGGCGGCAACGGCGACGGCCATCATGAATATGCGGAACCTCCTGAGCATCATTGATTAGCGGGAATAGTTAGGGGCTTCCTTGGTGATGGTCACATCGTGTGGGTGGCTCTCAAGGAAGCCGGCGTTGGTGATGCGCACGAACTGGGCGTTCCTGAGTTCCTCGACAGTATGCGCTCCGCAGTAGCCCATTCCGGCCCTGAGTCCGCCGACAAGCTGATAGACAACCTCTGAGACGGTCCCCTTGTAAGGCACCTGGGCCACGATTCCTTCTGGTACGAGCTTCTTGATGTCGGACTCCATGTCCTGGAAATACCTATCCTTCGAGCCTTGCTCCATCGCTTCGAGGGATCCCATTCCGCGGTAGGACTTGAAACGGCGGCCGTTCATGATGATTGTCTCGCCTGGGGATTCCTCCGTTCCGGCGAGCAGGGAGCCTGCCATGATGGTGCTGGCACCGGCGGCAAGCGCCTTGACGATGTCTCCTGAATATCTTATACCGCCGTCAGCGATCACAGGCACGCCCGTTCCCTTGAGGGCATATGCGGCCTCCATTACGGCCGTCAGCTGCGGCACGCCGATTCCGGCGATGATTCTCGTGGTGCAGATCGAGCCCGGGCCGATTCCGACCTTCACGGCCTTGACTCCGGCATCGGCGAGAGCCTTGGCACCGGCGGCGGTGGCGACGTTTCCGGCTATGATCTGGAAATCCTTATAGGCGTCGCAGGCCTTCTTGATCATCCTGAGCACACCTTCGGAGTGTCCGTGGGCGGTGTCGAGGACAACAGCGTCGGCTCCGGCGTCGATCAGAAGACCGATCCTGTCGAGCGTGTCGGACTTGATTCCGGCGGCGGCGGCGACGAGGAGGCGGCCCTTGCTGTCCTTGGAGGCGATAGGGTTGTCCTTGATCTTCATAAGGTCCTTGTAGGTGATCAGGCCGACGAGCTTGCCGTCATTATCAACAACAGGGAGCTTCTCGACCTTGCTGTGCTGGAGGATCTTCGTGGCGTCGGCCAGGGTGATGCCCTTAGGCGCGGTCACGAGGTTCTCCTTTGTCATAACCTCGGAAATCGGCAGCTGCATATCCTCCTGGAACCTCAAGTCACGGTTAGTGACGATTCCGATGAGGAAGCCGTTGGCGTCCACGACAGGAATGCCGCCGATGTGATGCTTCTTCATCATCGCGAGGGCGTTGCCGACATTCGCGTCCGGGCTGATCGTCACAGGATCGTAGATCATTCCGTTCTCAGCCCTCTTCACGTGACGCACCTGCTCGCACTGCTGCTCGATGGTCATATTCTTGTGAATCACACCGATACCACCGGCCCTCGCCATCGCTATGGCAAGATCGGCTTCTGTGACTGTGTCCATCGCGGCCGACACGATCGGGGTGTGGAGCTTGATGTCAGTCGTGAAATTTGTTGTGACATCCACGTCACGAGGAAGTACATCGGAATGTGCCGGAACCAGCAAAACGTCATCGAAGGTGAGGCCTTCAGGAATCTCTCGGTTTACAAACTTCGCCATTGTAATCAAATAAATTTGACAAATATAAGAATTTTCACGCAATAGTTGGCTTGGCCGGAGGGTTGTTCTGCCTCTATGGCCTCAAAAAATTCGGCTTCCGGCCCGACAGCCGGCCTTCCGGCAAGCGAAAGTTGTGCCAGCCGATTAATCAAGGCTTTGAATATAAACGGCCTTGCCACGTGTCCCGTTCCTCAAGACGTTTGTCCAGAAGGCGGAGGATCTCGAAGTTTCGGACGAGTCCCCAAGGGGTGTCGTTCACGAAGCGGGGCGGGACCTCGCCGGCGACCCGTTCGATGTAAAGGTCGGGGCGCAGGCGTTCGAGGATGTCGATGACAAAGTCAAGATATTCATCAAGACCGGGACGGTAGAAGGCTGAGGGGTCGGCGGCATATTCCTTTTCCATCACTGTGCCTCTGACGATCTGGAGCTGGTGGAATTTGACGGAGCGCAGCGGGAGGGAGGAGATAAGGCCGCATTGGTCGAGGAGCATCTCTCTGGTCTCGCCGGGGAGGCCGAGAATGAAGTGGGCTCCGGTGTCGATGCCTCTTTCGGCGGTCATTTCCACGGCTTTGCGGGCGCACTCGAAGCTGTGGCCGCGGTTGATGTGGCGCAGGGTGCTGTCGTGGCAGGACTCGATGCCGTACTCTACCACCACTATGGGGGCGGTGAGGGTATCCGGAACCGGGGCCTGGACAGTCGGTCCCGGAGCCTGCCGAAGGAATCTTTGCCACCCTGAAAGGACACGCCCCGACGCCAAGCCAGCCAGATAGTCCAGCTTCTTCTCATCGACACAATCCGGACGCGTGCCGATCACGATCCCCACCACCTCCGGATGGCTCAGGACCTCCTCATAAAGAGCCTTCAACCGATCCAACGGACCGTATGTGTTTGAATATGCCTGGAAATATGCCAGGTAGTGCCTCGCCCTCGGATATCGCACCTTTTGGAACTCTATTCCTTCGTCAATCTGTGTCAGAAGCGGCTTCCCCGGAGTACTGTAACCAGGATGGAAAGCGGCGTTGTCGCAGTAGGTACACCCTCCCCGCCCCACGGTTCCGTCCCGGTTAGGGCACGAGAACCCTGCGTCCAGAACAAGTTTCTGGAGCCGCTCACCGTACCTGCGGCGGTAATAACCCACGAACGAATTGTATCTTTTCCCTTCTGAAAAACCAAACATAATGCAGCCGTTACTCCTTCTTCCGATTCACCTTTCCTTCGCGTCCTCTTCAGTTCCACGTTCAATTGTGATTGTCCTATTCCGGGCATTCGGTTTTCAAAGAAATCCATTAAGGAGAACTCCTGTTCCACGTCCGGATGTGATTGCCCTATCCCCTTTTCCCGACACGTGCCACCGAAAAGTACGACATATTCCTTGCAAAACTAATGAATTGTGAATATTTTTACAAGTTGGATCCGTCATTGGTTCCGGAAAGAGAAGGTTTTTGATTGGTTTGAACCACAAAAGGGCATTTCAAGCAGAACAGTTTATTGATTATAAACAGATGTCGATATGAACATATTCCTGAAAATTTTGTCTTCGGCGGCCGCGGTCGCTCTGTCATTCAATTGTGCCGCCTCAGCGCAGGAAGCCCCTAAGAAATGGGCTGTGGTTGAGTTTTCCGCCAACTTTATGCGCGAGGCACCGGACTACGCCGCCGAGCTTGGAGACCAGGCGCTGATGGGGACGGTGGTCGAGGTCCTGGATAAGTCAAGCTACTGGGTCAAGATAAAGAGTCCGGAGCCTTACACGGCCTGGGTCAACGAGATGGGGCTCGTGCCGATGAGCGAGGAAGAGCTTCAGGACTACCTTGAGGCTCCGAAATACATCTGCACAGCGGCTTTCTCACACATTTACGAGGAGCCTTCGATGGATTCCAGGATTGTCTCCGATTTCGTGCTCGGAGACATCGTGAGAATCATGTACAGTGTCAGGACGCATGCCGGAGGACGTTACAAAGGCTATGAGGAGGGGCAGGCGGTTCTGAAGAAGAAGTTTGTCGGAGTCGTGCTGCCGTCAGGCAAGACCGGTTATGTTCCCGCTAAAGATGTCGCGGTGTTCTACAAATGGGCCAAAGACCGCAAGGACAGAACCACGGCCGGGAATGATTTCAGGCAGGATCTTCTGACCACGGGTTACAGGTT
>OLOV01001911.1_pt1 | contig 15217 bp, 12 predicted proteins | sample 1672931 | NCBI WGS metagenome assembly OLOV01 (sample SAMEA3136738, study PRJEB25190) | human gut metagenome | biome: human gut; feature: human-associated habitat; material: faeces | place: Austria | collected 2013
GAGAAAAGGGCTTGGTAATATAATCATCAGCGCCTCTCTCCAGTCCGTCTACGATGTCCAGATCGGTGTCATTGGCAGTCAGCAGAATAACAGGAATCCCGGGCGTGTTTTCCTTGATCTCCCGGAGCAGCTCAAGCCCGCTGCCATCCGGCAGATTGATATCCAACAGGATCAGGGATACACCGCCGCAAAGCAGTTGCTCCTTTGCCGTTTTTAGGTCTTGGCAGGAAATGATCTGCCGAGTATCTGCTTTCAGTGCTTTGCATAATCCTTGATTCAAACCGATATCATCTTCAACAATCAGTAATTGCTCCATATATTTCACTCCCTCGTTATTCAAATGCCACTATTATTTCCTTGGGCAATTAGCAAGCCGGATGATCTCTGCACCGCTGGCAGTGTTGCCATCAAACATAACCGCCGATTCCTCAAAGGTGGGGCGGTCTGTTTTTTCACTTTCTTAATTGTATCATGCTAATGCAAAGAAATCTACATCTATCAATAAGTTGTCCTGTTTTTTGAAACGGGGCAAGCGGAGTGGACGGAATCGGAACGGAAAAAATTCGAGAGTATCTGATAGAGAACCGGGAAAAGAGTCGAGAGAAAAACAAGAGAGGGATTGTTTGGTGGTGGTAACTTAGCAAGACGACATAATTTCAAAAACTGCCATTCTTTTTTGAAAAATATTTAGAACGGTATACTGGCTATCGTGCCGGCGATTTGGTACAATATACATATATTGTATTTGCATGGGAGGGCAGAAAAGTGAAAAGAAGAAATTTATTTATAGGAATACTGATAGTTGCATTTGTACTTTCCTTTAATACAGGTGTATTTGCGGGTACAAAAACAGTAAAGCCTTCAGTGCCTGTGATTAAGAGCATAGAGAGTATGGACAAAGCGTATGTTAAGGTTAAATGGGGCAGAGTATCTAATGCGCAGGGGTATCAGGTATATCGTTTGGATTCTCAAGAAAACAGCTTCAAAAAAATTGCGACGACTAAAAGTACAACTATTAAAGACAAGGGGGTTGTGCTTAACCGGAAGTACAGCTATAAGGTAAGGGCTTACACTAAAGTGGCCGGAAAAACAAAGCATAGCAAATTCAGCGCAGCAGAAGAAATTGTTTTTGAAGATACATTTCAGAAACTCCTTGATGAAGCTGACAGAACACATACAGAAATGAATACAAAAAATGACAGCTTTGAAAATCTGAACAATTATGCCGTTTCAGACACATCAACTGCAAATCTGCTTTCAGATTCAGAAATAGAAAGTTTGCTTCAGGAACGTGAGCCTAAAACTGTTAACAAGCAGGAGGCAAAAGCTGATATTAACCTTTATTTCCGTACAATGAAAAGCAGTTATGCTGCATATTACTATTTTGGAGCAGACAATTTCGAGAAAGCCGAGAAAAATCTTATAAGCTGGATTGATAAGCAGCAGGGAGTAATAAACCCTGAGCGTCTGTGCAAGCAGATTGATAAGGAGTTATCATTTGTACAGGATGCGCATTTCAGCGCTTCAAACACATGGTATAATTCTATAAATGACAGATTTTATTATTACTATTATTCGTATAAGAATGTTTTTACGAAAGAGGGAAACAAATATACGGTAAGGATTAATGGCAAAAAATATACTTTTAAATCTTTTAATAAAAAAGATGTGGAATTAAAGAAAACACTTGTTGAGGATGGCAGAATTGTATACACCCCTGCAATCTTGTGCAGAGAAAAACAGCTCCCGAACTGTACTATGACTGTAACAGATAATGCAGGCAGGAGCAAAAAGATTAAGATAGAATGGAAAAAGAGTAAGCCATATAGTGAAGATACATCGGGACAGGATTACCATTACCTTGAAGAAACAGGGGTTTCGTATGTTTCAATAAGATCTTTTGATTCCAAATTGGACTCTGATATTTTCAGGCAATTTGAGGAAAGCTCTTTAAAGATGAAAAACAGCGACCTCATTATATTTGACATCAGAGCAAATAATGGGGGAAATGATGCATACGGGCGTAAGTGGATTGAAAACTTTTCAGGGCAGAGTCCTGTTATTAACGCAGCTTATGCAAGGAGAAATTCAAAACTTTCATCAAGGATCTTTGGAGGAGGCGGTGATTTCGGAGTATACAGTACAAGTAGAGTTCAGGGAAAAACAATCCCGAATGATATCCCGATAATTGTGCTTGTAGATAACAGGTGCGCTTCATCAGGGGAAAGTATGCTTAACTTTCTGCGTTGTCTTGACAATGTTGTAATTATCGGGTCAAACTCCGCAGGATATCAGCTTAGTGGTAATGTACATTCACTCTATCTGCCAAATACAGGGATACAAATGGCGGCTACAATGGGTGCGTTGAATTTTAATTACAGCACAGAGCCGGTGGATTATAAAGGGTATGAGCCTGATATATGGTGTAATCCAAAGGATGCGCTTGATGCAGTATTTAATATGGTGAAACGTAATGCGATAGCCGATAAGAAGACAATTGAGGCATTAAAGTCTGCAACAGATGAAAACACAAATCCTATTACATTAAAGTTTGACAAATACACTATAAGGGAGGATTTTGTTTTTGGTGCTAACTTCTCAAAAGATGAAATACCTGTATATTATGGTGATAAGAAAATCGAAGATTACACTTTTGAGTATGAAAAGAATGGAGTGTGCGTTTGTACCAGGACCGATGGCGGAAATCTTAAGGTGAAGGTGACAGGAAAAGGAAAATGCAAAATTACAATTAAATATAAAGGGAAAACAGCCTCATTCATATGGGAAGCGAAAACTGACCCTATTGTTCTGAAATCAGCTGAAGATGTATTTGTTAAAGATGAGAATATTAAAATAAAAAAGGGAATTACTGAACTTTCAGTATGCAAAGGAGGCAGTCAGCTTAACGATTATGAAATAAGCTATGAAGGAAGCGGTAAGATAAAGTGTGCAAAGGCTGACAATGGAAAATTAAGAGTTGATGCGTCTGGTTCCGGAGGAGGAAAAGTCACCATAAAAAGCGGAAACAAGAAAGCTCGTTTTAATATTAGAACAGATGGTGTTATTATTTCTTTGAAATTCTCCAACAGGATGCTGGACGATGGCGCAAGTGTTAATATAGGCGGAACCGGTGTGTTTCTGAGTGTTTGTGATAATGATAAGACAATTAAAAACTATACCGTTAAATGCGAAAAGGACAGAAACTGTACATTTACTAAAACCAGTGATGGCAGACTTGAAGCACAAGTGAAGAAAAAAGGAAAATATAAGTTTACAATAGCATACAAAGGTGAAGAAGCAACTTTTTATATTAATGCTATATGATTTTGGACAAATTGAGAGACTGTGAAAGTTTTTCTGTAAATTATCCTTCTATGGTAATTAGATAGCTTTCGCACTCGCATTTCAGCAGGTGTCTTGCTTGCTGACAATATAAACTATGATTCAAAAAATGTCAAGGGCTCCTTCGATTTTCGGAGGAGTCCTTGCTTATCTCTCAGTTAGTTTAGCACGGGATGCGCCCCTCGTACATGACTGTAAATTCTCCGTAAACCTTGCCCCAGTCTAACTCGTCCAAATGTTCACGCAGGACGTCCAGCGGAATATTGCGGAAGCCGTCCAGATGGCCTCGCTGATATTCCTCCACGGTACGGACATCCAGCAGCGTCACGCCGCCTACAATCACAACTTTCATCTTGCATCCCCCATCATTGCGGCGATCTCTGCCTTTTGTCGATAGCCGACCGATTTGGCAACGACCTTTCCATCCTTGAACACGACCAGCATCGGGATGCTGGACACCTGAAAGCGAGCAGCAAGTTCTGTTTGCTCGTCCACATTGATCTTGCCTACCTTGAGCGTGCTGCTATTTTCTTCGGCAAGCTCATGCAGCACGGGAGAAAGCATTTTGCACGGACCGCACCAAGCGGCATAGAAATCCAGCAAAACGGGCTTGTCGGAACGCAGCACCTCATTTTCAAAATTTGCAGCGGTAATTTTTAATTCAGCCATAAGAATAACTCCTTTCGTTATTTTCAATTATTTTTGCTTTTTAATTTGCAAATACTTTGCGTCATGGTTCCCATCGGACAAAATGCACACCATGTGCGGGGCTTGTAGAGCACCATAACGATCATGCCCAGCCATGCAAAGAGGATATTGAAAAAGCCCAGTGCAAAGTAGACTATAGCATAGACCCATAGATAATCGTACCAGTGTTTTTTCTTCATGCCTCGTCCCTCGCTTTAATCCTGCAAGGATTTGTAGTAGAGCATGCAGTGGCAGAATCCCTCGAAGTCCGGGTCTGCAATTTCATGTTTACCACCTCTTTCTTGATTGTGGCTTTATCATACCACATGACAAAGCACTTTTCTGTGACGAAGTCACATTGATAAAGAAAAAAATCGGTGCTGAAAAAGCACCGGTTTTAAATAGTTCTATTTATTTTAGGCGATAGAGTCCGTCTGTATCCCGCAGCGTGATTGCACCGCGTTTCATTTCCACCAGACCGTCCTTTTTACTTTGCATTATCGTTCCTCACGAATCGCTTTCACCATACGGGCAAGACCTGTTTCGATGATGCTGCGGGGCATGGCCAGATTCAAGCGAATGTATCCGGCGGCATTGCCCACAAATAGTGCGTTGCCGCCCTCCAGCAGCACACCTGCCTTATTCGCAAAGAAGTCTGGAAGGTCGGTGCCATCCGGCAGGTATTTACCCATGTTTACCCAAGTAAGATAAGTGGCCTCCGGGATGTACATGACTGCCTCCGGCAGCTCGCGGGAGAGGAACTCCTTCGCAAAGACGAAGTTCCCGTCCAAATATTCCTTCAGTGCTTCGTGCCACGCGCCGCCGTACTCATAGGCAGCTTTTGCCGCTGTCAGGGACAGAGGATTCACCATACCGAACAGCTTGTCTCGATCTTTGAATCGGCTACGCAGCGGCTCCGACGGACAGATTTTTCAGGGTCGTGTCCAAAAACACATCGCCGACAACCAACTTACCGTCCGGAGTCACATCCTTAAAGGCTACGGGCACCACATTGGGCTCGCCATCGGCGCAGGTAGCCAGATCCCACATGCCGCTCTTAAGCAGCTTAACAACATTTTCATTCAGCATGATAAGTTCCTCCTTGTATCTTGAGCTTTATAGCTCGTTTGTTGCACTCACCGCTGCGTCAGCGTCTCCACTGACACCGCCATAGAGCTTGATGCCCGTCTCGACGAGTGCTGCCTGCGCACTACCGCCGATACCTCTGCAGATTAAAGTGTCCACTGTTATGGGTATCGTATAGGCATTATGATCGAGAAAAGGGAAAAAACAAGTGAAAGTTCCCATTTTCTCAGGTTTTGAACAAAAAGATGTAATGCTGCGGCTGTGTCTCTTCCATTTCACATGCCGTGTTTAGATTAAATGGATGGAGTTTCCATGCTGCGCCTCCAAAAAAGTGATCGGATCCAAGCGTTTTAATAAAGATTTGTGTTTTTAAACAAAAAATAAAAAGGGTATTCCTTATATTTCCAGAGGCGGCGAAGGCAAAATCTAATGCGTTACATCTTTGGGCACTTTTTGACCCTAAAAGCGGCGCTCATGCGTGAGCGCCATGTGCGCATAGAAATCTCTGATTTCGTTAGTGGAATATAACGGAAAATTCTGAAAATTTAACGAGAAAATGAAATTCGCTGATGGTAATCTCCCTGAAACTATGTTAGAATAGTGGTTGCCTGTGTTTGCGCAATAGGCGCAGGACATCAGGAAAGATACAAAAGATATCTGGGAGAAGAGGAGAATTTTAACATGGGGAAACAACATACAGACAGGTCCAAAAGCTTTGGCAGCAGGTGGGGCTTCATTTTGGCGTCGGTGGGCTCTGCTGTCGGCATGGCAAACGTTTGGGGATTTCCAAACAAGCTGGGGAGCAACGGCGGCGGCGCCTTCCTGTTAGTGTATTTATTCTTTGTTATCGTATTCAGCTATGTCGGACTTCCGGCGGAATTCGCGATCGGGCGCCGCGCGGGAACCGGTACCCTGGGCGCTTATCAGTACGCTTGGGCGACGCGCGGTGAAAAGGCCGGAAAAGCGGGAGGTCTGCTCGCGTGGCTGCCGCTCGCAGGTTCCCTGTGTATTGCCATCGGCTACGCCATCATCATCGCGTATATCCTGAAAGCCTTCGCGGACTCGCTTTTTGGCAATCTGATGACGGTGGATACCGCGGCATGGTTTGAAAGCTTTTCGATGACCTCGTATTCGGTCATACCGTATCACATCATCGTCGTAGTCGGTACGCTGCTGACGCTGTTTCTCGGCGCGCGCAGCATCGAAAAGACGAATAAGATCATGATGCCGCTGTTTTTTATCATTTTTTTGATTTTGGCAGCGCGTGTCGCGATGATGCCGGGCGCATGGGAAGGCTATAAGTTTATTTTCACTCCAAAGTGGGAGGAACTGATCGACCCGATGACATGGATCTGGGCGATGGGACAGGCGTTTTTCTCCCTTTCGGTGACAGGCAGCGGGATGATTGTCTATGGCGCGTATTTATCGAAGGACGAAAACGTCATTAGCGTATCGCAGCATACGGCGTTCTTTGATACCATCGCGGCGGTCGTGGCGGCAATCGTCATCATTCCTGCCTGCTTCGCCTATGGTACGGATGTCGGAGCCGGCCCGAGCCTGCTGTTCGTAACCCTGCCGGCCATCCTGCAGGATGTGCCGATGGGACAACTGTTCGCGGTGATTCTTTACGCGGCGATGATCTTCGCGGGAGTCAGCTCCCTGCAGAATATGTTTGAAGCTGTGGCGGAATCCCTGCTGCATAAGTTCCCGAAACTGAGCAGGGGCGCTGTGCTGATTCTGCTCTGCGTGCTGTGTCTGGGCTTCGGTATCGGCATGGAGGCAATTCCAAAATGGGGCACCTGGATGGACTGGGTATCCATCTACATCATTCCGATCGGCGCTACCTTCGGCGCGATCTCGTGGTTCTATGTCATGAAAAAAGACGAAATCATGGACGCGGTCGGTACCAAGAGCAAATTCTGGTACGCGGTCGGACGTTATCTCTATGTGCCTGCGGCGCTGATCCTGTGTCTGGTGGCGCTGTTTATGAAGGTAGCATTCTAACATTCCGCAGAAAATGTTTGCGCGGCAGTTTATTTGGCGCAATGAAAAAGATCTCTCTGCGCGCATCGGCTTTTGCCGATGCCGAGGGGGATCTTTTTTGTGTTGATAAATGGCGTGTTTCGGTGAAAAACAGATGAAAACAGCGTCGGAACGCTTGACATCCCGCCTCAGTCGTGCTAACATTTGACGGTGATAAAAGATAACACTGTTAAATAATAACCATGTGGCGGAATTAGCCAAAAAAATAAGGAAGCTAAATACTCCGGAGCAAACCCACCGCGCCTTGACGTGAGGGAAGCAAAGCGCGGGGCGAACATCCGGGGAAAGCACGAAGGAGAAAAAATGGAAGATTTGTATATGGAGCTGTTCAAGACCATGAACCAGTTCCGCAAGCTGCATATCGCCGATATGATGCCGGACCAGCTGAATCAAGGCGATTTTTTTACGCTGAATCATATCATGGATGCCGAGGACGGCAAGATCACGATTTCCAAGCTTGCGAGCAAGACCAAGGTCCTGCCGTCGGCAATTTCACGCACGCTGCGCGGACTGGAGGCACTGCATTATGTGGAACGGACGGTGGATCAGGGAGATCGGCGCAATACCTATGTGACACTGACCGAGACGGGTCGCGCAGTCACGCTGGAGTGTCGGCAGATCATGCATGATTTCGGCATGGCTGTCATGAGCCGTCTCGACGCAAACGACATGAAGCAGCTGATTGGCTATCTGAGCGAAATTTACAACATCTCAAGGACAGAGATCGAAGCAAGAAAGCTCAGCAATAGCGGAAAGGGGAAAACGGATGAGTAAAATATTCAAAAACATGGCGCCGTATTGGAAGACTGTCTTTGTGATTCTGGCGCTGCTTTTGATTCAGGCCATGTGCGATCTGGCACTGCCGTCCTATACGTCGGACATCATCGATGTCGGCATTCAAAAAAGCGGTGTGGAGCATGTCGTGCCGCAGGCTGTGACAGCAGAGGAATTCGAGACCGCACAGCTGACGATGACGGAGGATGAGGGCCGCCTTTGGCGGAATCTCTACGAAAAGGAAGGCGAGGTTTACAAGCTGACGGAGAGCGCGCAAAAACGCTGGGATGAAATGGATGAAAAACTGGTGCTGCCGCTGATTCTAAACTATCAGATGAGCGCCATGGAGGAGTCCGCGTTTAAGTCCTACGCAGCGGCACAGAGCGGTATGGACAAGGCAAAGATTGACGCGATGAGCGTGGAAGAACTCGGCAGGATGCTGGGCGTTTCCCTGACACCGTTCGAACAGCAAAAAGAGGATGAGGACGGCAATCCCTACACCGCAGTCTGCGTGGATGTCCGTCCGGTATTCACGGCAATGCGCGATGCAGGCAGGATGCAGGAGGACGCAATTCTTTCGATGCGGCAAAACCTGCAAAAGACCATCGACACGATGGGAAGCTCCATGGTCAGGTCCATGGGCGTCGCCTACGCAGTTGCCTGCGATCAGGCAGCCGGGCTGGATGTCAATGCGATACAGACCTCTTACCTGTGGAGAGCCGGTCTGAAGATGCTCGGTATGGCATTGATCATGGGAATCGCGACTGTTTTGGTCAGCTTCTTTGCCTCTCGCGTCGGCGCGGGCATCGGCAAAAACCTTCGAGACGGCGTCTTCAAGCGGGTCGTTGGATTTTCCAACGCGGAGATGGACAAATTCTCTACTGCCTCGCTGATCACCAGAAGCACCAACGATATTCAGCAGATTCAGATGGTATCGGCTATGCTGCTGCGGATGGTCGCGTACGCGCCGATCATGGGCATCGGCGGTGTCATCAAAGCGATGCAGACCGGAGCAGGGATGGGCTGGATCATCGCGCTGGCGCTGCTCGTCATTTTAGGCTATGTCATGGTGCTGATGTCAGCGTCCATGCCAAAGTTTAAACTCATGCAAAAACTCGTTGACAGACTGAATCTGGTTTCCCGGGAAATCCTTACCGGACTTTCGGTCATCCGCGCGTTCAAGCGTGAGGACAAAGAAGAAGAACGTTTCGATGAGGCAAATCGCGCGCTGACCAGGACCATGCTCTTTACCAATCGCGTGATGACCTTTATGATGCCCGGCATGATGCTGATTATGAACGTGCTGACTGTTGCGATTGTCTGGTTCGGAGCGCATCAGATTGACGCGGGGAACATGCAGGTCGGCGCGATGACTGCTTTTATCACCTACGCGATGATGATCGTCATGTCTTTCCTGATGCTGACCATGATGTCCATCATGCTGCCGAGAGCGGCAGTCGCGGCAGAACGTATCGATGAAGTTCTGCAGACAGAATCTTCTATCAAAAATCCGCAAACGCCGGAGCACCTTACAACCTGTGAGGGCGTGCTGCGTTTCCATCACGTTTGCTTCCGTTATCCGAACGCGGAGGAGGATGTGCTGCACGATATTGATTTTACCGCGACGCCGGGGACTACCACAGCGATTATCGGCAGTACCGGATGCGGCAAATCCACACTGGTCAATCTGATCCCGCGTCTGTATGATGTGACGGCGGGCAGTGTTGAAATTGACGGCAAAGATATTCGCAAGCTGTCGATGGAAGAACTGCGCGGGAAGATCGGTTTCGTGCCGCAAAAGGGCGTGTTGTTTTCGGGAACCATTGCCTCAAATCTCCGTTTTGGCAACGACAACGCGACTGATGAAGAAATCCGCCGTGCGGCTAAGATCGCACAGGCAGAGGATTTTATCGAAGAAAAAGAAGAAAAATACGACAGTCCAATCGCACAGGGCGGCAGCAATGTTTCAGGTGGTCAGAAGCAGCGCCTGGCAATTGCCAGAGCGATCGCCAAGAATCCGAAGATTTTTATCTTTGACGACAGTTTTTCAGCCCTGGATATGAAAACCGACGCGGCGCTGCGCAAGGCGCTCGCCGAAAACGTCAAGGACAGTACGGTCATCATTGTGGCACAGCGGATCAGCACGATCCTGCACGCGGAGCAGATTTTGGTACTGGATGAAGGCCGCATCGTCGGCAGAGGTACACATGAGGAGCTTTTGACAAACTGCGAAGTCTACAGGCAGATCGCAAAATCGCAGCTTTCGGCGAAGGAACTGGGGCTGCCGGAGGCGGCAGGAAGCAAAGCGTATGAACCTGCGGGCAGCATGGCTGCTGCGGCAGACGAACCCGCGGACAGCGCGGCAGCCATGCAGCAGCGGGAACAAAACGAAAAGGAGGTGCGTGAAGATGCGTAAACAAACACAATTTTTCCAGCCGGAGCAGACACGTATGAACCGCGCGCCGAGAAGACGGGGACCGGGCGGCCCGCTGGGCGGACCGGGCATGATGCCGGGTGAAAAACCGAAGAACTTTAAAAAATCTATCGGAACGCTGCTGCGCTACATGGGACGTTATCGTTTTGGAATCTTTGCTGTGATGATTTTCGCTGCTTGCTCGACGGTATTCAGTGTCGCAGGCCCCAAAATTCTGGGTAAGGCGACCACCGAGCTGTACACCGGCCTGATGGCCAAGATTCAGGGCACCGGCGTGATTGATTTTGACAGGATCGGACAAATTCTGCTCTTCGTATTGGGATTGTATTTGTGCAGTGCTTTGCTCAGCTTCCTGCAGGGATGGATCATGACCGGCATCACGCAAAAGGTATGCTATCGCCTGCGCAAAGAGATTTCTCAAAAAATCAACCGCATGCCGATGCAGTATTTTGAAAGCAGAACCTACGGCGAGGTGCTTTCTCGGATCACCAATGATGTCGATACGCTGGGGCAGGGCTTGAACCAGAGCATTACGACCATCATTACCGCAACAGCAACCATGATTGGTGTGTTGATTATGATGCTGAGCATTTCGCCGCTGATGACGTTGATCGCGATCATCATTCTGCCAGTTTCGATGACGCTGCTCGGCCTGGTGACAAAAAAATCCCAAAAGTTTTTCCGCGCGCAGCAGGAATATCTGGGGCACATCAATGGGCAGGTCGAGGAGGTCTACGGCGGGCACATGGTCATCAAAGCATTTAACCGCGAAAAAGATACCATCGAGGAGTTTGAAAAAACAAACGAGATTCTCTATGATTCCGCATGGAAGTCACAGTTTTTGTCCGGCATGATGCACCCGATCATGATGTTTGTCGGCAATCTCGGCTATGCCTGCGTGGCACTGTCCGGCGGGCTGCTGGCGATTCGCGGCGTGATTACAGTCGGTGATATTCAGGCTTTCATTCAGTATGTAAAAAACTTTACACAGCCGATCCAGCAGATCGCGCAGGTCATCAATCTGGTGCAGTCGATGTCGGCGGCATCCGAGCGTGTCTTTGAATTTTTGGATGAAGCGGAAGAACAGCAGGTTTTGGAACACCCCGCAGACATTACGAAGATTACCGGAGAAGTTACGTTTCGTCACGTGCGCTTCGGTTATGATCCGGATCAGGTCATCATCAAGGACTTCAGCGCACACGTGGAGCCGGGTCAAAAGATCGCGATTGTCGGACCGACCGGAGCCGGCAAGACTACCATGGTCAAGCTGCTGATGCGCTTCTATGATGTGAACAGCGGAGAAATCCTGCTGGATCATACGAATATCAAGGACTTTAACCGCAGAGATCTGCGTGACGCGTTCGGCATGGTTCTGCAGGATACTTGGCTGTTTAAGGGAAGTATTATGGAAAACATTCGATACGGCAGATTGGATGCCACCGACGAGGAAGTCATCGAGGCAGCCAAAGCGGCACGCGCGGATCATTTCATCAAGACTCTGCCGGGCGGCTATCAGATGGAGTTGAATGAGGACGCAAGCAACGTTTCTCAGGGGCAGAAACAGCTTTTGACGATTGCCCGCGCGATTTTGGCGGACAATAAGATTTTGATTTTGGATGAAGCGACCTCCTCTGTCGATACCAGAACGGAAGTCGAGATTCAAAAGGCGATGGATCGTCTGATGCAGGGCAGAACCAGCTTCATCATCGCGCATCGGCTTTCTACGATTCGAAACGCCGATCTGATTTTGGTCATGAAGGACGGGGACATCATCGAGCAGGGTACCCACGAGCAGCTCCTGGCCAGGGGCGGCTTCTACGCCAACCTGTATAACTCTCAGTTTGAAGACGTGGAGTAGAAGCTGCGCGCTTTTGCGCGGGAACCTGCGGCATTATTCCTCCGCGGGGCGCGCCATCGCGTCTTCCAAATAGATTCGTCTTACATACAGCTGGCACGCGAAGGCGTTGCAGGCGTTCCAAAGAAGCAGGCGCGGGTCGCCTGCTTTTGTGTCTCTTTCCATGGTAGTCTGATGAAAGGCATGGCTGACGGCAGCCTCCGCGCAGTCGCAAAAATCATCGTAGGCGGCCTTCGGATCGGAATGCCCCAAAGAGAGCCGAATCAGATAACCGATTTCCTCAATGGTATATACGGGTTTCAGCACCGCAATCACGAACAGAGAGGCTACGGTCAAGCGATCATATTTGCGGCGGATGGGCGGCTGGACAAAATGCAGTTTTACGTAATTGTTGATCATCGTCTTTGTCAGAATGGTTCCGTCCTCTTTTCCCAAATAGGGGCCCAGCCATTCTTCCAAAAGCGCCAGCACCTGTTCGAGGTACAGCGGCATGGACGGCAGCTGCTGCCAACGCGGAAGATGAAAATCCGCCAGACTTTTCACTTTGTTCATCTTTTTGTCTCCTTTTCTCTGTCTCTGCTGCTTTGTTAGCTCCATTCTACACGATTTGATTCGTTTTCACAACAAGAAATTATGGTTATGATAAAATATTTTTATAGTTTTTATAACTATAACTCGTCGTATGGTCTTGACTTTTGCTCGCACTTGCGCTAATATGGTTATCGAAACTATGTAACAAATAGTCGATAACCAAAATTACTCGTTTTGAAATTTTTTTCCTTTCGATCTGAAACGCTAACCGAAGGAAACTGACAAGAAAAGTGATACAAAGGAGACTTGATATTTTGATGAAAATCGGAGAATTAAAAAAAGTTTTTTCGGCGGTGCGCCACGAAAACCTGCGCGCGCTGCTGCGCTACAGCGCCGAGACCTTTGGGAAGGAGGACGCGTTCGTCATTAAGAAAAAAACCGGAAAGGATGTCAGCTACGAGCATGTTTCCTTCGCGGATTTTTATGAAAGAGTCTGTTCGCTCGGCACAGGCATGATGCTGCGCGGCATGCAGGGAAAACGCGTCGCTGTCATAGGAAAAAATCGGGAAGAGTGGCTGGAAGGTTATTTCGCTGTTTTGGGCGGCCTGGGCATCTGCGTGCCGTTGGATAAGGGACTGCCCTACGAGGAACTGGAGACTTCTCTGGCAAGAAGCGCGGCGGAGGTTTTGATTTTCGACCCGGCGCATCAGGAGCAGGTTGAAAGGCTGCGGGCCGCGCAAACGACAAAGGTCAGCGAGTTTATCTGTATGGATGAGTCAGAGGACTATGTGAGCGTGGCGCAGCTGCGAAACGAAGGAAGGCAGGCGGACGCGGAGGCGATTGCGCGATATCAGACCTTGCCCATCGACGCGAAAGAATTATCTCTCATTCTTTTTACATCCGGCACCACCTCAATGGCAAAGGCAGTCATGCTGTCACAGTACAATATTGTCGAAAATGTTTACGCGCTGCAGCTTTGCGAGGATATCCGCAGAGGCGACATCAACATGGCTTTTTTGCCTTATCACCACACCTTCGGTGCTACCGGACAGCTTGTCATGCTGGCGGCGGGCGCGGCGACAGCCTACTGCGACGGTTTGAAGTATCTGCAAAAAAACATCGTGGAATATCGGATTTCTGTCTTTTTCTGCGTGCCGCTGCTCATCGAAGGCATTTATAGACGAATCATGCTGACGGTGAAAAAGGAAGGGCTCGAACGCAAGGTGCGCTTCGGACTGAAGCTTTCCGGGCTGCTCTTGAAGTGCGGGATCGACGTACGCCGCAAAATTTTCAAGCAGATTCTCGATCAGCTTGGCGGCAGCCTGCGGCTGGTCATCAGCGGCGCGTCCGCCATCGACCCGGAGGCGATTGAGGGATTCAACCGATTTAGCATTACCGCGGTGCAGGGCTACGGGATGACAGAAGCGTCTCCGGTCCTGGCCGCGGAAAATTCTCAAGAGCGGCGTCCCGGCTCGATTGGCAAGGCAATTCCGGGCGTTACGCTGATGATCGACGAGCCAAATGAAGAGGGCATCGGGGAGTTGATCGCGCGTGGACCCAACGTGATGTCCGGCTATTACAAAAATCCGGAGGAGACCGCGAAGATGCTGGCAGGCGGCTGGCTGCATACCGGCGATCTGGCTTATGCCGACCGGGATGGCTATCTGTTTATCTGCGGGCGTAAGAAGAATGTCATCGTTCTGAAAAACGGAAAGAACGTCTATCCGGAGGAACTCGAGCAGCTGATCAGCAATCTGCCCTATGTGGAGGAAAACATGGTGTTCGGACAGCCGCGGCATGGAGAGGATACACAGGACTTGGCGGTTTGCGCGAAGATCGTCTATCAACCGGCGTATATGCAGGAAGTGCTCGGCTTGAGCCGCGCGGAAGACATCGAGGCACGGATCCGCGCGGATATCGACCGCATCAACGAAGAACTTCCAACCTATAAACGCATCTACCGCCTGGTGGTCACCGACCAACCGATGATCAAGACCACCACCGGCAAGGTGAAACGCTACGCGGAGACAAAAAATCTCTGACGGCGGCCGAAGGCAGCAGACCTTTGAGGATCTATGCTCCTTCCTGTGCTTGCAGCTATGCTTTTTGCGCGAACACAGGCAGGAGCATTTATTTTTTTGCGCTTTGCAAAGGCGCGCGGAATTTAAAGCTTCTCATGATGCGGTGAAACGTGCGGCAGTCCTGCGGAGAAGGAGAAAAAACGCTTGTTCTGTATGAAAAAATATAGTATGATGAAGTCAACGGGATCCTTTTGGGGCCTGATACGAAAAACACTGAAAACATGGGGAGCATGGAAATCCGCATGTGAAATTGTGAGAAAAACAGGGGGTATTTATGAAAAAGAGGAAACAAAAAGCGGCACGATTTTTGTGCTTGCTGATGGTCAGCGCGGTGCTCAGCTGTATGGCAGGCTGCGAGGGGAAGGGCGGAAGTGAGCCGGCGCA
>OLOV01001912.1_pt1 | contig 15216 bp, 11 predicted proteins | sample 1672931 | NCBI WGS metagenome assembly OLOV01 (sample SAMEA3136738, study PRJEB25190) | human gut metagenome | biome: human gut; feature: human-associated habitat; material: faeces | place: Austria | collected 2013
ATAGGAATTCCTGTAAAACCATTCTAAAACAAACAAGGAGAAAATGCAAGGGATAATATGGAAAACATGGAGAAAAAATTTCCGACAAAATTCGACAAGCGAAAGTCGAAATAACCATCCTTAAAATTTTTCCCATCAAACCTAGACCAAGATAAGGTTGCCTTTTCGGAGGATAAGGGCTATACTATAGGAAGCCAAGTAAACTTGTATGAATTGAGGAAAGGAAGGGGAACCCCATGAAGAATGAAAATGTATGGAAAACCTATGGCGAAAAGGAATTGCAGGAGCTCCATGCGGTAAATGAAAAATATAAAAAATGTTTGGACGCAGGCAAAACAGAGAGAGAATGCGTAACGCTCGCGATTAAAATGGCTGAGGAGGCAGGCTACAGAGATGTCAAAGAGGTGCTTGCTGCAGGGAAGCCGTTAGTCTGCGGGGACAAGGTCTACGCGAATTATATGGGCAAAGCCCTCGCGCTGCTGCGCATGGGCGAAAAGCCGATCTCCGCAGGCATGAATATTCTGGGTGCACATATTGACTCGCCGCGCATCGATATTAAACAAAATCCGCTGTACGAAAACGAAGAATTCGCGTATCTGGACACGCACTACTATGGCGGCATCAAAAAATATCAGTGGGTAGCCGGACCGATGGCACTCCACGGCGTTGTAGCCAAAAAAGACGGAACCATTGTGGAAATCGTGATCGGAGAGAAAGAGGAAGATCCGGTACTCGTGATTACCGACCTGCTGATTCACCTCGCGAAGGAGCAGCTTGAAAAGAAGGCGAGCGTTGTCATTGAGGGTGAAAGACTGGATGTCCTCGTCGGCAACAGACCGCTCAAGGACGTTGATAAAAACGAAAAAGAAGCGGTCAAGGCAAATCTTCTGCAGCTGCTCAAGGAAAGCTACGACATCGAAGAAGCGGACTTCCTGTCTGCAGAGCTGGAGCTTGTTCCGGCAGGCAAAGCCAGAGACTGCGGTCTGGATCGCAGCATGGTGCTCGCCTACGGGCAGGATGACAGAGTGTGCGCTTTCACCTCTCTTTTCGCGATGCTGGAGGTAGAACACACAGAACGTGCGAGCTGCTGCCTGCTTGTGGATAAAGAGGAAATCGGAAGCGTCGGCGCGACCGGTATGCACTCTCGTGCCTTTGAGAACACTGTGGCAGAGCTGATCGCGCTGAATGAGGGCGAATCCGAGCTCAAGACGCGCCGCGCGATGGCGAATTCCCGTATGCTGTCATCGGATGTCAGCGCAGCGTACGACCCATCCTTTGCCGATGCGTTTGAAAAACGCAGCGCCGCGTTCTTCGCGAACGGTCTTTCCTTCAACAAATTTACGGGAAGCGGCGGCAAAAGCGGTTCCAATGACGCGAACGCGGAATATATCGCGGATCTGCGCGCGATCTTCGATCGGGAAGGCGTGGCGTATCAATTCGCAGAGCTTGGAAAGGTGGATATCGGCGGCGGCGGAACGATTGCCTATATCATGGCGAATTACGGCATGGAAGTCATCGACAGCGGCGTAGCGGTGTTGAATATGCACGCGCCGTATGAGATCAGCAGCAAAGCGGATGTCTATGAGGCGGTGAAGGGCTACAAGGCATTCCTGTTATACGCGTAAATCAAAGAACGCACTCCGCAGGGCGTAAGCTTTGCGGAGTTTTTTTTGCGACAAAAATGCAAAGATGTCCCAAAAACCATCGCGGCGCAAGGCACTGCAAAGCAAAGAAGCATCCCGCAAAGCCCTGCAATTCGGTAGGAAAACCTTGCTTTGTGCCCGCAAATGTGGTATACTAAAAAACACAACATTTGCATACTGCGATGAAATGACGTACTGAAGTATAACCAATGCAAATTCGTTTGTCACTGCATGACAAAATTAAAAGAGAAGGAGAAGAAGCGTTGTCTAAGTATATTGTAAAACGTGTTTTTCTTGCCGTAGCCACCTTGTTGATCGTTTGTGGAATCACGTTCTTTTCGATGAACGCGATTCCCGGTGGTCCGTTCGACGGAGAAAAAGCGACTTCACCGGCAGTAAGAGCTGTGCTGGAACAGAGATTCAATTTGGATAAACCGGTTCCGGAGCAGTTTGTGCTTTATATGAATAATCTTCTGCACGGTGATTTCGGCATTTCGACAAAGACCGGCAGAGATATCAAAACCACTATTTTCAGCTCATTTGCTGTATCCGCAAGATTAGGAGGTCAGGCCATTGTGGTCGCTGTCATCATCGGGGTTGTCCTGGGCAGCATCGCGGCACTGAATCGAAACGGATTCCTTGACCGCCTGATTATCTTTCTTTCCACCCTGTTTACATCCTTACCGAGCTTTGTGTTCGCGACCCTGCTGCTGCTCGCGTTTTGTATTAAGCTGCAGTGGATTCCGTCCTGGAGTCCGGAAAGTCCGAATTACATCCTGCCGGTCATCGCGTTGTCGGCATCTCCGATGGCGTACATTACCCGCCTGACAAAGACCAGCATGCTGGACGCGCTGGGTCAGGACTATGTGCGGACAGCGAAGGCGAAGGGCGTAGCGAGGTGGAAGATCATCTTCAAGCATACCTTGCGAAACGCGATGATTCCGGTCATCACCTACGTGGGACCGATGACGGCCTACATTTTAACCGGCTCTCTGGTTGTAGAAAGAATTTTTACCATCGGCGGACTGGGCGCGAAGTTTGTTGACTGTATCATAAATCGCGATTACCCGATGATCATGGGAACCACCATTTTCCTCGCGACGCTGATGATTACGATGAACCTGATCACAGATATCGTGTATAAAATGGTTGACCCTAGAATCAAACTGGACTAGAGGAGGATGAAGATGCAGAACGAAATGAATCAGATCGATCGAATGCCTAAGAAGAATCCTCTTAGTTTTCAGATTGATTTATCGAAATTTGAAAAAGCGACAGATGAAGAAAAAAAGCAGCAGGACGTGATGAGCGAATCCGCTTCCTTTTTTAAGGACGGTATGCGCAAGCTGATGAAGAACCCGCTCGCGGTGGGCAGCATCATCGTACTGGTCGCGATTGTTTTGATGATCGTGATCGTGCCGCGCGTCGTGCCTTACGGATATTCGGATATCGTGACCATCAACGGCGTGCGCGACACAGCGGCGCAGAATATGGCACCACTCCAGTGGTCCGAAATGGAGCAGGCCTACATCGATGACGGCGGCAGCTTGTTCCCGCATATTATGGGAACTGACGAAATGGGACGCGACTATTTTGTACGTGTTGTCTACGGCACGAAGGTCTCACTGATCGTAGGTATTTTTGCCGCGCTTTTGGTTTTGATCATCGGCGTGGTATACGGAAGCATTTCCGGATATCTGGGCGGCAAGGTAGACCTCATTATGATGCGAATTGTTGATATCATCTACTCCCTGCCGGATATGCTGATGGTGGTGCTACTCTCCGTTGTGCTGCAGGAGGTGCTGAGCGTAGACCAGTTCCCGATACTCAAGCAGCTGGGCACCAATATGCTTTCGATGTTCATGGTCTTTGCCCTGCTCTACTGGACAGGTATGGCCAGAATGGTGCGTGGACAGATCCTCACGATTAAATCCAACGAATATGTGCTTGCCGCGAAAGTAAGCGGCGCGAGCGCCGGACGCATTATCCGCAGGCATATTTTACCAAACAGCATCAGTGTCATCATTATTACGGCGGCACTGCAGGTGCCTTCCGCGATTTTCACCGAAAGCTTCCTGAGCTTCATCGGTTTGGGTGTCAAGGCGCCGATGCCTTCCTTGGGATCACTCGCGAACGCCGCCAGAGCCGGTATTTCGGAGTATTCCTACAAACTGATTTTCCCGGCGATGATGATCTGTCTGATCACGCTCGCGTGCAATCTTTTGGGTGATGGTCTGCGTGACGCGTTTGACCCGAAATTAAGGAGGTAGCGGAGCATGAGTGAAACAATACTTTCTGTACAGAATCTGCACACCTCTTTTACAACCGGCAAAGGCGAAGTCCACGCGGTCAATGGGGTGTCGTTTGACTTGGACACCGGTAAGATTCTCGGCATCGTAGGAGAATCCGGCTCCGGCAAATCGGTAACGGCGTATTCCATCATGCGAATTTTGGAATCCAACGGAAGGATCGAGGAAGGAAGCGTTCTCTACAAGGGGAAAGATGTTACCAAATTTACAGAAAAAGAAATGCGGGACTTCCGCGGAAAATGCTGCTCGATTATTTTCCAGGACCCGATGACGAGTTTGAATCCGGTCTTTACCGTCGGGTCGCAGCTCAGAGAGGCGATCGAGCTGCACACGAGCCGCAAAGGAAAAGAGGCGGAGGCGCGCGCGATCGAGATGCTGACGCTTGTCGGCGTTAACGAGCCGGAAAAGCGGATCAAGCAGTATCCGTATGAGCTTTCGGGCGGTATGCGGCAGCGCGTGATGATCGCGATGGCACTTTCGTGTGAGCCGGACATTCTGATCGCGGATGAGCCGACGACGGCGCTGGACGTTACCATTCAGGCACAGATTTTGGAGCTGATGCAGGATCTGCAGAAGCAGCTCGGGATGGCGATCATTATGGTAACCCATGACCTCGGCGTTATTGCGGATATGTGTGATGAAATCATCGTGATGTACGGCGGACGCGTCTGTGAACGCGGTACGGCGGAAGACATTTTTTATCGTCCGAGCCACGAATATACCAAGGGCCTGCTTCGTTCCATCCCGAATATCGGACGTATGGGCGAAAAGCTTGTTCCGATTCCGGGCACGCCGATCAATCTTTTGAATATGCCGAAGGGCTGCGCCTTCTGTCCGCGCTGTGAAAACGCGATGAAAATTTGTTTGACAGAGCAGCCGCCGGAAATGCAGGTACAGGATGGTCATCGTGCCTCATGCTGGCTGAATGTCAAGGCAGAGATGGAAAAAGGGGAGGTGTAGGCTGTGACAAATGAAAATGCAAAAAGCGAATATTTGCTGGAAGTCAAAGATTTGAAACAGTATTTTCCTGTCAGGACGGGCTTTATGAAAACCCTTCCGCTGAAGGCCGTTGACGGCGTGAGCTTTTCCATCAAGCCGGGAGAAACGCTGGGGCTTGTCGGAGAGTCCGGCTGCGGTAAAACGACGGTAGGCCGTTCGATTCTGCGGCTGTATACCCCGACAGGCGGCGAAGTTATCTTTGACGGGAAACCGGTAGACGAAAAAAGCATCCACGAAATGCGAAAACAAATGCAGATGGTGTTTCAGGACCCTTATTCCTCGCTGAATCCGCGCATGACCGTAGAGGATATCATCGGAGAACCGCTGGATGTTCATAAACTATATCAGACAAAGGAAGAACGCAGAGCGCGCGTGCTTGAGCTGATGACGCTGGTGGGTTTGAACGCGGAGCACGCGACACGTTACGCGCATGAATTCTCCGGCGGGCAAAGACAGCGTATCGGGATCGCGAGAGCCTTAGCGACGAATCCGCGCTTCATCGTCTGCGATGAGGCGGTGAGCGCGCTGGACGTATCGATTCAGGCGCAGGTCATCAATATGTTTGAGGAGCTGCAGGAAAAGCTGGGCGTTGCGTACTTGTTTATCGCGCACGATCTGCTCGTCGTGCGGCATATTTCGGACCGTATCGCGGTCATGTACTTAGGACGGATCGTGGAGATCGGAGACGCAGATGAGGTGAGCGAGCATCCGCTGCATCCCTATACGCAGTCCCTTTTGAGCGCGGTGCCGTATCCGGATCCAAAGATGGCGAAGGAACGGAAGCGTATCGTTCTGGAGGGTGACGTGCCGAGTCCGCTGCATATGCCGAGCGGCTGCGCGTTCCGCACGCGCTGTAAGTACGCGACCGAACAATGCGCGCAGGCATGTCCGCCGCTTGTGGATCGCGGAGACGGACACCAGGTTGCCTGTTGGAATCAATAAACGGACAGCGCAATCATCGGATACCTATGGCCGGGAAGTAAGACGTTTTATGTAAAAACGGTATCCTGACTCAAAATGAAATGTCGTGTCAATGCGAAGAAATGGATTGGCATGATGTTCATTAATACATTAAAGAGGAGTTTGTAAGGAGGAGTTTTTTATGAAAAAGAAAGTCTTAGCCATTATGCTTTCACTGGTCATGGTATTTACCTTAGCGGCGTGTGGCAACGGCGGCAACGGCGGAGATACGGGCGAAAGCTCTGCGCCGGAATGGAAGTCCTATGACGAAAAAATCAAGGCGATCAGAGCCGAAACAGACCTGGCAAAGCGCGAAGCGCTGATGCACGAAGCAGAGGATCAGCTCATGGCGACATGGGCCGTTATTCCGCTGTACTATTACAATGACGTATATCTGCAGAAAAAAGAGGTCAAGAACATCTATCACAACATCTTCGGATTCAAATACTTTGGATTCGCGAAGACCCCGACAAATGAGCTGGCACTTCAGATCGCGTCGGAACCGGATAAGCTTGACCCGGCGCTGAACTCGACCGTAGACGGTGCTTGCCTTGCGATTCTCGCGTTCTCCGGACTGTACGCCTACGATGAAAAGGGAGAGCTGGTACCGGAATTGGCAGAGGGTCTCGAGATGAGCGAGGACGCGCTGACCTATACGTTCACGATGCGTGACGGTCTGAAATGGTCTGACGGCGAAAAGCTGGACGCAAACGATGTCGTATACAGCTGGAACAGACTTGCAGATCCGATGACCGGATCAGACTATTCCTACTTAACGGACGTAATCGCAAAGAATGAGGACGGAACGCTCCAGATCGAGGCATCTGAGGACGGCAAGACCTTTACCGCGCACCTGAAGGCACCATGCGCGTACTTCCTTGACTTATGCGCATTCCCGGCATTCTATCCGGTACCGCAGCATGCAGTAGAAGCTGCTGAGGGCGCGGATGTCAATCCGGGCGCCTGGGCGCTGGAGGCAGGCTTCGTAACCTCCGGTCCGATGAAGCTGACCGCATGGAAGCACAATGAGTCCATGACCTACGAGCCAAACACGAACTACTGGGCGGCGAACAAGGTTTCTCTGAAGAAGATCAACTTCATGTTAAGTGCTGACGATACCGCTGTTTACAACGCGTTCAAGGATGGCTCCCTGCAGTTCATCGATACAGTCGCGACTGATATCATGGCAACTGTAAAGGATACACCGGAATTCCACAAGATCGATACGCTCGGTACCTATTACTGCGGCTTCAACGTAAACAGCAAGCTTTTCGCAGGCAAGACCGTAGAGCAGGCGGCAAACATGAGAAAAGCCTTCTCGCTTCTGATCGACCGTGAATATATCGTAAAAACCATCGCGCAGGCGGAACAGGAAGTTGCGAACACCTTCATTCCGACCGGTATGGCTGACGGACAGGGCGGAGAATTCAGAAAGAATGACGACGCTTACACCTATCCGGATAAGGAACATGTCGGATACTATGATCCGAAGCTGACCGACGCCGCCGTAGAGGAAGCCAGAGCGCTGTTAAAGGAAGCCGGTTATGAGTTTGACGACAACGGCATGCTGTCATCGAGCACCCCGATCGACATCACTTATCTGACGAATGACTCCGAAGGCCACGTGAAGATCGGTCAGGCGATCCAGCAAGACGTGGCCAAAATCGGCATCAACCTGACCGTTGAGACCCGTGAGTGGGCTGTATTCCTGAATGAGCGTAAGGAAGGCAAGTTTGACTTCGCGCGTGAGGGCTGGCTGGCTGACTACAATGACCCGATCAACATGCTTGAAATGTGGGAAACGACATCCGGCAACAACGATATGCAGTTCGGAAAATAATCGAAGCTTCTGATTCATGAAGAAAATTAAATAGAAGAAAAAGCTTGAATTGTCAAGGGTTTCAGATGTTGTACAAACTTCATCAAACCCTTGACTTTTTGCTAGGTAGAGAGATTATCAGCGCTGATCGATTTTCATGCAAAAAGTGTCGAAAAAAATAAAGTTTTAGCATTGTGATGTAAAAACTATTGAATATGGGGAGGATTTCGCATATAATATAAAGAAAAAGCCGGGGAGGAATGCTCATGTTGATTCCGAGAGAAGAATACCTAAACAGACTGATCGCGCTGAAGGATAAGCAGATCATCAAAGTTGTCACAGGGGTCAGGCGCTGTGGGAAATCAAAATTACTGGAGCTTTATCAGCAGTGGCTCCTTGCGCAGGGCGTGGAAGAGGATCAAATCATTTCAATCAATTTTGAGGATCTGGATTTTGAAGCGCTGACGGATTACCGGGAACTGCATGCCTATCTGAAGGCGCGGCTCGCAAAGGGTAAGATGACCTATATTTTCCTGGACGAGATTCAGAATGTCGCGGAATTCCCAAAGGTTGTGGACAGTTTATACCTGAAAGATCACATCGATCTGTATATCACGGGCTCAAACGCGCACATGCTTTCAAGCGAGATCGCGACACTGATATCAGGGCGGTATATGCAGATAGAAATGCTTCCGCTTTCTTTCAAAGAATACATGATCAGTACCGGCGATACCAATGACCGGGGAACCAAATATCTGGACTACCTGCAAAACAGTTCCTTTCCCTATACGTTGGAGCTGAAAGATCAACCCGATGAGATCCGGAATTATCTCGAGGGTCTGTACAATACGATCGTCATCAAAGATATTATGAACCGGAAGAAGATTACAGATCCTAACATGTTAAAAAGCATTTTAAAATTTGTGTTTGACAGTATCGGCAGCCCCTTATCCTCCAAAAAAATCGCGGACACCATGACCTCTGCGGGAAGAAAAATAGACGCGAGAACGGTTGAAAAGTATCTTGCTGCCTTAACGGAAAGCTATATTGTGTATCAGGCCAAAAGGTACAGCATCAAGGGGAAACAGCATCTGAAGACCCTTGAAAAGTATTATGTGGTCGATATCGGACTTCGTCTTATGCTGATCGGCTCCAGGCAGCCGGACGCGGGTCATATTCTGGAAAATATCGTGTATCTGGAGCTGCTTCGGCGGGGATATGATGTCTATGTGGGAAAAGTTGATGAATTCGAGGTGGATTTTGTCGCGCAGAACAGTAAGGGAACAAAATACTTTCAGGTTGCCTTATCGGTACGCGATGAAAAGACGCTGGCCAGAGAGCTCAGACCACTGCAAGCGATCAAGGATCATTATCCGAAAGTCATTCTTACCATGGATGATGATCCGGAAGTGCATTATGACGGCATACGCAGGATTAACGCGAGGGATTGGCTGCTTGGATTGACGGATTGACAAAATCGAGATTTTGCAAAGCCTCTTCGGCGCTACTTGATTTTTTGTCGGAAAAAGTATACAATGATTCTATATGCTATCCCGTCTTGAACAAGATTTTATAATTATGAGCAATTCTTTTGATTCTAAACAGAAAGGTGCAGCGCAGAAGGTTAGCTGCAAACGGTAAGATCCAATGCCAAGAAAAAAAGTGATTACAGAGGAAGTTTCTGATAAAAAGGTGCTGACCGAAACCTCGGACGAGGGTTCGTTTCTCGCGGTCGAGGACCCTGTGACTGCGGAGATCCGCACCGAGGACGTCAGCGGCGGCGAGCAGATCGCCGCGGCGCAGCGTGCAGACGTTTTGCCCGCGGAGGCAGAACAGACCGCTGACGCAGAGGAGGCGGCAGACGGCGAGCGCCCTGCGAAGCGCGAATACTCCAGGGAGGAACGGCCGGAGGTCGAGGGGATTCTTGAAATTCAAGAGGAAAACAATTTCGGATTCCTGCGTTTCTCCAATTTTTTGACCAGCGATAAGGATATCTATGTATCTCCGACGCAGATCCGCAGATTTAACTTAAAGACCGGAGATAAAATCCGCGGTATTACGCGTTTGCCAAAGGAGGGCGAGCGTTTCGGCGCGCTGCTCTATGTGCTGACCGTCAACGGAGACGAGCCCGGCGCGGCAATCCGCAGACCGGATTTTGAGGATTTGACGCCGGTATTCCCGTATCAGCGGCTGCGGCTGGAGGACGGCACGAAGGATCTTTCGATGCGCCTCATCGATCTGGTCGCGCCGATTGGCAAAGGACAGAGAGGCCTGATCGTGGCGCCGCCGAAGGCGGGCAAAACCGTGCTGCTCAAAAAAGTCGCCAACGCGATCGAAAAGAATTATCCGGAGGTGGAGCTGATTGTATTGCTGGTCGATGAACGGCCGGAGGAAGTCACCGATATGAAACGCTCGTTGGTCAGCGGCGAGGTCATCTACTCGACCTTTGACGAGCTGCCCGCGCACCATGTCAAGGTTGCTGAGATGGTGCTGGCGCGCGCGCAGCGTCTGGTTGAACATGGCAAAGATGTGGTAATATTATTAGATAGTATGACAAGACTTGCCAGAGCCTATAATATGGTCGTTCCTGCCTCCGGCAGAACCCTGTCGGGCGGTCTGGATCCTGGCGCGCTGCACCGCCCCAAAAAATTCTTCGGGGCGGCGCGTAAGATGGAGGAAGGCGGCTCGATCACGATTCTGGCGACGGCGCTGGTGGAAACCGGCAGCCGTATGGATGAGGTCATCTTTGAGGAATTTAAGGGTACGGGCAATATGGAGCTGCATTTGGACCGCAGACTGTCCGAAAAACGGATTTTCCCGGCAATCAGCCTCAACAAATCCGGCACGCGGCGTGAGGATCTGCTGATGGATCAGGAGGAAATGGAAGCGATCTGGGCGATGCGCCGCGCGATGGCAAATCGTGATCCGCAGGACGTGACGAGTGAGATCATCGACAATCTGGCGCACACCAGGACAAACAAGGATTTTATACAGGTGATCAAAAAGGTATTGATGGACTAGAATAGAGAACAAACAGAGGATAACAGATGGATTTAAAACGAATATTTTTGAAGGACGCGTGCCCGACCTCAATCGGCGGGCAGGCAATCATGGAAGGCATTATGATGCGCGGACCGAAGCGCACAGCGATCGCGATCCGGCTGCCGAACGGCAAAATTCACCTCAAAACACAGCCAACGCCGCAGGGAAACAAATGGGGTAAGATTCCGTTTGTCAGAGGTGTCATCAACTTTGTGGCGTCCCTGGTCTACGGCACGAAGGTGCTGATGTACTCCGCGGATGTACTGGAAGCGAATTATCCGGAGGAGTACCAAAAGGACAAATTCGACCTTTGGATCGAAAGCAAGGTCGGCAAGGACAGAGCGTGGAACATTCTGATGATGCTGTCGGTCGTTCTGGCGCTGGTGATGTCGATCGGTATTTTCATGCTGCTGCCGACGGCGATCGTCGGCTGGTGCGCGAAGCTGACAGAGAATATTATTCTGCTGAATCTGATTGAAGGCGTGGTGCGGATTCTGATTTTCGTGGTCTACATCGCCCTGATCTCAAAGATGCCGGACATTAAAACCGTATTCCAGTATCATGGGGCGGAGCACAAGACGATTCACTGCTTTGAGAACGGGCTGGAGCTGACGCCGGAGAACGCGCAGACCTTCTATACGCTGCACCCGCGCTGCGGGACCAGCTTCCTGATGTTCGTCATGGTGGTCGCGATCATCGTGCACGCGTTCATGGGCTGGCCGAACGTCTGGCTGCGTATGGCGACCAGACTGCTCGTCCTGCCGGTTATCGCAGGCATTTCCTATGAACTGCTCAAATGGGCGGGCAGGAGCAATAATATTATCGTTGAAATTCTTAGCCTGCCGGGTCTGTACTTGCAGAAGCTGACGACGAAGGAGCCGACACTCAAGCAGCTGGAGGTGGCGATCGCCTCGGTCAAGGCGGTGCTCAACGACGGAGATGACGTTCCGTACTTTGAGGGCGTCTGCGATCCGGACGGCAGACCGGTGGAAGGCGAGGTGCGGTATTACGACCCGTCCAAAGGCGATATCAAATATGAAGGACCGGTCGGCAAGGAAGCAGAGGCGGCAGAATCAGCGGCGCAGGCAGCAGATGTTTCCGAGGCAGCGCCCGCGGAGAACGAGGTCGCGAAGGAGGAAGAGGCGTGAGTCTGGCGTTAAAGGAAGTGATCCGCATCGGAGAACAGATGCTTGCCGACGCGGGGGTTGCCGACGCGGCAATCGACGCGAAAGAGCTTTATTGCTATATGGAGGGGCTCGATCGCACCGGACTGATGATGGCGTGGCAGCGCATCCTGCAGGACAACCAATGTGAAGCGTATTTTAAGCTGGTGGAGGAACGCGCATCGCGCGTGCCGCTGCAGCATATCACCGGAACGCAGGAGTTCATGGGACTGCCGTTTGCCGTCAATGGAGACGTGCTGATCCCGCGGCAGGATACGGAGACGATGGTAGAAGATGCCTTGGAGCTTTTGAAGAGCGGCAGCCTGCGCGGCCAGGAATACGCCGGAGGGAAGGCCTTTCGCGGAAGTGTCGAGGTGTTGGATCTTTGCTGCGGCAGCGGCGCGATCGGGGTTTCCATCGCCAAGCTGGATAAGGACGCGAAGGTGACCTGCGCGGATGTGAGCGCGAAGGCCCTGGCGGTTGCCAAAAAAAATGCCGCGGCAAACGGCTGCAAGGGCGTGAAGTTTGTCGAGAGCGATCTGTTTGCAGCGTCTGATTTCCATGGGCGCTTCGGCAAGGGAAAGTATCAGCTGATTATCTCCAATCCGCCTTACATCCGGCATGACGTGATCGACACACTGGAACCGGAAGTGCGCGCGCACGAGCCGATGCTGGCGCTGGATGGCGGCGCGGACGGGCTGGAGTTTTACCGCAGGATCATTGCGGAAGCGCCGGACCATCTTAAAAAGAACGGGGTGCTGATGATGGAGATCGGTTACGACCAGAAAGACGCCGTCAAAGAGCTGCTGCGCGAAAGCGGACGCTTTGAAAAGATCGTCGGCCTGACCGACCTGACCGGCAAGGACCGCATCGTGGCGGCGACGGTGATGACAGGGAAGTAGGAAAGGACACAGAAGCGCGGAAGAACGGATATGGAAAAGTATTTGCAAGAGGATTGCATTTATCGTTTCCGGGCAGTTTTGTGCATCCTTAGCCGATGGTGGGTATCTTTGTTTTGGCAAGGGTGCTGCAAATCTTGGGTGCCATCTTGGGCGCAGCCGTTCTGTCTCTTGCCTTTAGCGGTCGGATTGGGAAGCCGGATGATGAAGGGGAACGCGAAGAGAAAAACAAAGAGAAAAGCAAACAGCAAAAGCGACCAGTAATGCCGTCATCATTTTTCCACATTTATTCATAATTTTTCCGTCCTTCCAGTCGTAATATTCTGTGATCATGGCTTCCACATACTCACCGAGGGTCATCCCGGCTTTTTCCTGCTCCTGCCGGACTCTGGTATGGAGTGCGACCGGCAGCATGGCGCATAGGTTTTTTCTTGTTTCCATTGCAGTCTCCTTTCGATTTGGTACGCCAAGTATCGCAGGAAACGAGAAAGAAAGCTATTCACCAGAGCCACCAAAGAACGCCGCACAAACGAAGCAAAGTCAACTAATCTGTAAACAAATCCGGTCGGGCTGCGACGGCAAAGCCCTCGCGCCCGGTCACGACCACGCCGTTCTGCCCACCGGAGCAGTGGATGACGAGGAGATTGCCCACGCTGTCGTAGCCGCAGACGATCCCGACGTGGCTGTCGTCCGCGTAAAAGACGAGATCGCCGGGCAGTGCGTCTGACCATGCAATGTTGGTGCAATAGCCATGCTGTGAGGCTGCGCCACCACCGCGTCCGGGCAGGTATGCACCGTTCGTGGCGTTATAGAATGTCCAGTCCACAAAGCCGGAGCAGTCCAGTCCGAACGGCAGCACCTTGCCGGTCGAACCGCTGCCCGGTGCAGTGACCGTCGTCGGCGTTCCCCAGCGGCTGTCCCCGCCGAGAACGAGGCTTTTGCCGCCCCAGAAATACGTCACTTTTCCAAGAAGCTGATATGCTGTCAGGACAATGGATTCTCGCAGCGGGTCAAGATCATCTGGCAGCGTGCCTTGGATGTCCGAAATGTCGACGGGGCCGATGGGCGTACCGCCCGGTTGATAATTACCGATCAGGGAAAGGAAAATGTCGTCGTAGTCCGGTTTCAGCAGTTCTTCGAGCATCTCCCGCTGCTGGGCAGTGAAGCTGTATTCATCTGCCATCTGCATGGCATCCTTGATCTGTGCGGAGATGTGCAGTGTTGTGATCTGCTCGCCGTCTACGGTTCTGGTCGTCAATTCGTATTCCAACTTGTTGGCATCGAAGAAAATTTCCCGCAGAAGCTGGAGTTTTTCCTCATCCATCGTCATAACGTCCAGCCCATGTTCTTCGTCGGTCGAGACCTTGACCGCGTACACAGCCAGCACGTTCCGCCAATTTTGAAGCATGGCCGCTTCCATGCCCTCCTGCATATCCAACTCGTCGTATGGATGATCCTCCATGATACAGTAGATTTCATCGGTGAACTCGCCGTTCAGCGTTGCAACCGCGTCCGGAATCTTGATTTCCGTACCGGTATCCTCACCGGCGAACAGGATACCGAGCGGCGAGGCAAACAGCATCCCAACGAGCAAGATCACCACAACAACGGAAACAGCAGCCGCGCCGCCTGCACCAATCGCTGCGACCAGCTTTTCTGCCGCTGCCACGATTGCCCGCAGGACCTTCCTTCCGGCCTCTTTCGCGGTTTTGGCCGCTTTGATTGCTGTATCCCGAAGCACCTGCCCTTTGCGGATGACAGTTGCGGCCTGCTTGGGAGCAGCCGCCGACGCTTTGCATGGCAAGGCTTTTCCCGCAGATGTGGCGGACTTGATTTTCGCTTTCGGGGCTGTTTTGATCTTTTGCTTTCTCACAACAGCCGGACGCACCTGCTTCTGAACACGCACTGGTTTTGCAGGAGCGGCATTTTTGCCCGTTGGCAGAGGGGCAGTTTCATTTGCAAACAGCGGTTTACATAATTTTATATCACCTTGAATCATTTCTCTCGCTGCCTGCTGTGGGTTTGCCTGCACGGGCGTTACCTGTGTCGGTTGCTGCGCCGCAATGTATTTCTGCTTGCTCTTGATATCCGGCAGCAGTGTCTGCGGGGTATCCGGCGTCACGGATTCCGTATTGGCGCGCATGGAGGCCGCCTGCGGCTGCCGTGTTCGGATCTGCGGCAGGGCTGACTGCTCCGGCTCCGTACTATGGGAAACGTGGAGTTTTTGCTGTTCACGAACAGTTTCCCGTGTACGGATGACCGGCGAAAATGTTTCGGAATCTGTGAGCATATCTTCAATACCGCTCGCTTCTTCCTTGAGAAGATGTTGTTTTTTCCGTTTCTTTCGGATGTACTCTTTCGTCTTGATTTCAGGAAGCGCGA